>JAABUP010001040.1_pt1 | contig 59416 bp, 53 predicted proteins | sample 5559201 | NCBI WGS metagenome assembly JAABUP01 (sample SAMN10711887, study PRJNA513373) | rock metagenome | isolation source: Antarctica rocks | place: Antarctica | reverse complement strand
CCCGGTGGCGAGATCCAGGTCCGGAACGGACACCCAGTTGAGGCCGTCGCTGACCAGCGCGGATGCCGCGTTCCCCCTTCCATCAACACGCGTGGCGGGATCGCATCCGATGCGATTCGCCACGGTTCTACCGGAAATGCATGAGGTGTGTGGGACATGGCGGTGGGCGGTTTCGTGGGGGTACGGGGTCGGAGCATGGGGGGTGAGGTCCGGACACTGGCGGTGCGGGGTCGTCCGGTCCGGATGTCCACTCGGGAGGGGCTACCGGCATACGTGGGGTGACAGGTCAGTCACGACAAGAGGACGAGAACGATGGGTGAGCCGCAGGTGAAGTCGGTGGGCAAGCAGAGCGCGCGGCAGGTGGCGCGGCGGGCGGCGTTGGACGCGCAGGCGAAGATGCGGGCACAGCGGGTCGAGCGGGAGAAGCGGCTCAGTGCGCTGGGGGTTCAGGTGATGGTGGCGCTCGGGGAGCGCGACCAGATGGTCGCTCGGTGCGACCGACGGGCCGGGGAGGCGCTGCGGGGCATGACCGAGGACGAGGGGATGGGCCTGGCCGAGGCGGTGCAGTGGTGCGGCGAGGGGATGACGCGGCGAGAGGCGAGCAGGCTGCGCGCTTTGGTGGACGGTGGGAGCAGGTCCGGGCCGGTCTCGGCGGCTGGCTCGTCGTCACCGGTGGACGGCGCGGGGTCGGCTGGCTGAGCCGGTTGGGTGCGCGGCGGCTTGACCAGCAGGGGCTGGCGCTACTGCGTGCGGCGCTGGCGGACCCTGCGACGGTGGCTCGTCGCCGGCGCCAAGATCGTCCACGTGCCCGGCAGTGAGCTCATGGCGTGCAGGTGAGTGGGCGCGGTCACGGGCGGTTCTGGTTCGCGTCCGGCCGGGTGATCTTCGCGCACCGCTTCGGGGTTCGCGCAGGTGCACGGCGTGATGCCCTGGACGATGCCGAGGTGCTGGGGCAGCGTTGCGACAACCCGGATCAGCGAGGTGTGGCTGCGGCTGCTGGAGGCCTATGGTCTGTAGCACTGGACCTCGAAGGAGCGTTATGAGCTACATACCACAGGGCAGCGGACCGATGAGCTTCGAGGACTTCCGCAGGTCCTTCTACTACGGCACCCGCGCCGACATGCAGTTCAAGTTCCTCGCCTCGATGCCCGACGAGGAGGCCGCTGACGCGGTGGCGGAGGTGCTCGCCCGCCTCGGTGAGGCGTTCGACACGGGGGACCTTGCCCCGGTCCGGGACGCCGCGCGTGCCGCGCAGGTTACGGCATACACCAAGGACGACCAGCCCACGGTCGACGACTCACCGTTCACGCCGCTGCCTGGGGACCTGTCGGTTCGGCGGCTCGCCCTGGTCTCCGCCGGCGGTGTCTTCCGGGTCGGTGACGACCCGATGGGCCCGGACGGACCGACCCAGGAGGAGAGCCTCGCGCTGATCAAGGAGTTCCTGCGCGGGGCACCGACGCTGTCCGTGATCCCGACGCAGACGCCGAGCTCGCAGCTGACCGCACGGCACCCCGGCTACGACGCCCGCACGGCCCAGCGTGACCCGGGCACCGTCTTCCCGCTCGCGGTGCTGCGCGAGCTCGAGGCCCAGGGCCGAGTGGGTCTTGCCGAGAACCACTACGCCTTCACGGGCGCGACCTCCCAGGTGCGGCTTCGTGAGCAGACTGCGCCCGAGTGGGCGGAGCGTCTGCGGGCCGAGGAGGTCGACGCCTGCCTGCTGGTGGCTACTTGACCGGTGTGCCACGAGTCGGTCGGACTCGTCGCCAGAGCCCTCGAGGCGGCCGGGATCGCCACGGTGTCGATCTTCGTGCGGGCCTTCGCCCACGTCGCCGGACGGCTGCGGGTGCCGCGGGTGCTGGTCACCCCGCACCTGGTTGGCCGCACCATCGGCCCCGTCGGCGACGTCCGCCGCCAGCGACACGTGGTGGAGGCTGCGCTGCGCCTGCTCGTCGAGGCCCCCGGGCCCCAGACCCGCTGGGACTTCGAGCCCGCCGGTCCTGGCTCCTGAGCGCTCCTCGGGAATGCCAGAGGCCGAGTTGACCTTCCACCTCGAGCCAGGCGCGCCGAAAGCCCAAGGGCTGCGCGGACTGGCGAGGACTCGACGTCCACGTCGACGCCTTCCCGGCCCAGGCATAGGTAGCGGGAAGGCTCAAGTGCCGGTAAGTGGCCTCGCCCTTCAACGGGAACCAGCCGCGAGTCGGGCTCGGCTGCAGCGACATGACCCGAATCCCCTCCCGTCGTCGACCTGACGACGGAGACGGTTCACAAGCCGGGTAGACGGATGCGTTCCCCCGCACGCGGGCCGCGAGCCACCACGAGCGGGCCGCACGGGGGGTCGCGCGGGAACGCGTTCCACAAACCTGCTGATCAGAGCCCGCGACCCCTTGCCAGATCACAGTTTGGTCACAAGAGCCGGGCGGGAGTTGCGACTGTGCGTACAGGGCTCAGAGGCAGCCTGGTGACCCTAAGTACAGGAGGGGGTCACGCACCGCGGTACCCCCCTCGGATGGAAGTCGCGTACCGCGCGACCCCCTTGTCGGGTGGGGGTCGCGCAATCCGGGCGTCATGCCGGGATGATCGCAACACCCATCAACACGTGCTGATGGCTCGCCGACATGCGCGGGTCGGCGCAGGCGAGCAGCAGGTCGCGGGCCGCGGTGAGCGCGGCGAGCTCCGGCCGCCGAGCCCGAGGTCGGGGCGGCCGCGCAGCAGCGCCCAGCGGTAGGGCGCGCGCACCTCGCCGACGCACGCACCCGGTCGGCAGCTCAGCAGGCGGGCGGCGCCGCCCAGGTCGGCGACGGCCCGGTCGGTCGGCGGGTCTTCGGGAGCCATGCCGCAACGCTAGGTCGTGACGCCCCGTCCCTGAATCGCCCGTACGGGTGACGTCGCGCAGCAGCGCTTCACGATCGGTCAGACGAGCACGTCGGCGGCGACCGCGAGGCGCAACCGCTCCATCGCTTCGGCGTGCGAGCGGGCCCGGCCGACGAGCCGGTCGAGCTCGGCGGCGTCGAGCGCCTGGTAGGAGGTGGCGACCTGCCGCAGGGCGAGGAAGCCGCCCCCTTGCCCTCCAGCCCGAGCGACAGCCCCTCCAGCTCGACGAGCGAGCTGAGCGGCGAGCGGGTCAGCAGGTGCTCGTTGATCTCCTCGTCGTACGTCGCGACACGAGCCTTCCGTGTCGGCCTGACGACCTGGGGTCTCGCGCCGCGGCCAACGCCATGCGGGCATGGTTGCGGTGCCATCCGGTCGTCGCGCACAGCTCGTCGAGGATCACCCCCTTGGCCGCCTTGTCCACGCGCTTGTACCGCGTGGCGATCGCCTTGGTAACAGCCCGCCGTTGGCTCATCGTCAGTCCCATGCTCGGGTCCACCGGTCCAGCCAGACCGTGTCCGGCAGGCGCGCCCTTCGCGCGCGCTCCTCGATGAGTCAACGAACCCCTCTACGCGCGCACTAATGACGAGTCAACGCGGGCCATTGACCTGCCGGACATCGGGGCCTAACATCTGGTAAACGATTTCTCGATCACTCGCACGCGCACTGCTCCCGGGCTGTCCGGCCCGTCAGCCGAACCACCGCCCTGTGGAGGGACGCAGATGAGACGACGCACGCTGCCGGCCGTGCTCCTGCTCACCGGCCTTGCGGCCTGCAGCTCGGGAGTGGCCGCCAAGACCTCGAGCAGCTCCGGCAGCGCCGCCGGCCCCGCCGGCCCGGCCAACAAGCTCGTCGGCATCGTCTCCATCTCGGCCAACGAGTACGGCAACGCGCACGCCATCGAGGGGGTGACGAAGGCGGCGAAGGCGGCCGGCTGGACGGTGTCGGTCGTCGACGCCCAGGGCAGCGCGGACAAGGCCAACGCCGCCATCCAGAACTTCGCGGCGCGCAAGGCGGGCGCGATCTTCGACCTCGTCTTCCCGACCACCGCCATCGGGGGCGGGCTCGCCGCGGCACGCAGCGCCGGCATCCCCGTGGCCACGTGGGGCGGCGGCCTCGGGGAGGGCGTCGTGATGACGACCGGCGCAGGAGGCCCGTTCGCCGAGCTGGTCGTGAAGCAGATGCTGAGCGACCTCGGCGGCAAGGGCTCGGTCCTCGCGCTCACCTACCACGGCGGCCAGGTCTGCCGGGACCGCGAGGGCGTGTTCGACGAGCAGCTGAAGTCCGCTCCCGGCGTCAAGGTCACCAAGAACGAGGTCAACATCCCGGGCTTCGAGCAGGACGGGCAGCGGTACGCGAACGCGTGGCTCGCCGGGCACCCCGCGGGCAGCGGCCCGCTCGCGGTCTGGGGCTGCTGGGACGGCCCTGCGCTCGGCGCCAGCGCCGGCCTGCGGCAGAGCGGCCGGCTCGGGGACGTCAAGACGTACGGCGAGAACGGCGGTCCGGACGCCATCGCGGCGGTGAAGGCCGGCACGCTCACCGCGACCGTGTACGAGGACTCGACAAAGGAGGGGGAGCTGATGTTCACGACCACCATGCAGGCCATGGCGGCCGGCTCCTCCTGGCAACCGAAGAACATCGACGTCCCCGGCACGCTCGTCACGAAGGACACGATCGCGGCCTTCCTGACGGCTCACCCCGACGCCCTGGGCTGAGGAGGCGGCATGGCGCAGCAGGTGCAGCAGCAGCCGCCCGGTCACGCCCTGCCCCCGACCGGCCCGCTGCTGCGGGTGACCGGCCTGAGCAAGAGCTTCGGCGGGGCGGCCGCGCTGGACCGTGTCACCCTCGACCTGGCGGCGGGAACCGTGCACGGGCTCGTCGGCGCCAACGGCGCCGGCAAGTCCACGCTCATCCGCTGTCTCGCCGGGCTGGTGCGCCCGGACAGCGGGGAGGTCCTGCTCGACGGTGCGCCGGTCACGATCCCCGACCCGCAGCGGGCGACGGAGCTGGGCCTGTCCTTCATCCACCAGGAGCTCAACCTCGTCCCGCGCTTCTCGGTCGCGCAGAACCTACTCCTCGGCCTGCCGACCCGGGGCCGCTGGGGGATCGGCGGCACCGGCGGGACGCGCCGGCAGGCCGAGCAGGTTGCCACACGGATGCGCTTCCCCTTCGACCTGGACCGGCCGGTCGAGGAGTTGAGCACCGCCGACCAGTGGATGGTCTCCATCGGCCGGGCTCTGGTGCGCCGGGCCCGCGTTATCGCTATGGACGAGCCGACGGCGTCGCTGTCCGAGGCCGAGGTGGAGCGGCTGTTCGGGATCGTCGAGGACCTGGCCGCCGACGGGATCGGCATCCTCTACGTGTCGCACCGCCTCGACGAGATCCTGCAGGTGTGCGACGAGGTCACGGTGTTCCGCAACGGCCGCAGCATCGACCACCTGGACCGCGGCCGGCTCTCCCGCGAGCGGCTCATCGTAGGGATCACCGGCGTGCCGTCGCAGGCCGCTCCCGCGGACGCCAAGGCCGGCTCCGAAGAGCCGGCGGGCGAGCAGCGCCCGGCGCTGCTCGAGCTCGATCGGGTCACCACCAAGAGCGTGCACGACGTCACGTTCACCGTGCACCGGGGCGAGGTCGTCGGCCTAGCCGGCCTGGTGGGCTCCGGGCGTACGGAGGTGGCGCGGGCGGTCTTCGGAATCGACCGGGTGCTCGCCGGCCGCCTGCGAGTGGGCGGCAAGGACGTGCACTTCCGGTCGCCGAGGGACGCGGTCGCGGCCGGAGTGGGGCTGGTCCCGGAGGAGCGCAGGTCGCAGGCCCTGCTGCTCAAGAGCCCCGTCTTCGTCAACATCAACCTCGCCAACCTCCGGGCCTTCCGACTCGTCCGCGCCCTGCCGCTGCTGAGCCGGCGCAGGGAGACGCGGGTCGCCGCCGAGACGGCCACCGCGCTGCAGGTGAAGACGCGGCGGATGAGCGACCCGGTGGGCTCGCTGTCCGGCGGCAACCAGCAGAAAGTCGTCATCGGGCGGTGGGTCAGCCGGGGCGCCAAGGTCCTCGTGCTCGACGAGCTCTCCCGCGGCGTCGACATCGGCGCCCGCGCCGAGATCCACCGTCTGCTGCACGAGTACGCCGCCCAGGGACGGGCCGTCCTCGCCATCTCCAGCGAGACGGAGGAACTCGTGGACCTCTGCGACCGCGTGGTGGTGATGCGCGAGGGCACCACGACCGGCGTCGTACCGCGCCGGGAGGCGACCGAGCAGCGGCTCATCGCGATGAGCTACGGGCACGACGAGAGTGAGGACGAGCACCGTGACGCATGAGGTCGAGCAGCAGAGCCCCGTGCTCTCCGAGCCGGCAGCCGAGCAGTCCGGCGGCGGCAGGACCGCCCGCGACCGGCCGGTGCTGAACTTCCTGGCCCGCTACGGGACCCTCGTCGGGCTGGTCCTCATGGTCGTGTACTTCACGCTGGCCGCGCCCAACGTGTTCCTCACGCGCGGCAACCTCACGAACATCGTCAACCAGTCGTCACTGACGGCGATCATCGCGTGCGGCCTCACGATCGTCCTGGTGGTGGGCGAGTTCGACCTCAGCATCGGCTACATGGCGAGCCTGGCCGGCGTTGTCTCGGCCGGCCTGATCGTGCGGCAGGGTCTGCCCGTGTGGCTGGCCTTCGTCGCCGCCGTGGCAGTGGGCCTCGCAGTCGGCCTCGCGAACGCCCTGCTTGTGACGAAGGCACAGGTCAACGCCGTCATCGCCACGCTCGGGCTGGGGACCGTCCTGGTCGGCATCAGCTTCGGCTACACCTCCGGCACCCCGATCGCGCAGGGCCTGCCCAACGGCTTCCTCGACCTGACCCTGGGCAGGCTCGCCGGCATCCCGAACCCCATCGTGTACATGGCGCTGATCTCGGCCGGACTGTGGGTGGTGCTCAACCGCACCGACCTCGGCGAGCACATCCAGGCGGTCGGCGGCAACCGCGAGGCCGCGCGGCTCAGCGGGATCAACGTCGACGCGGTCAAGACGGCGGCGTTCCTGTTCTCGGCCGGCTGCGCGGCGGTGACCGGTGTCCTGCTAGCCTCGCTCAGCGGCAGCGGAAGCGTGTCGGCCGGTGACAGCTACCTGCTGGACTCCTTCGCCGCGGTCTTCCTCGGCTCCGCGACACTGCGCGACGGCGAGTTCCACATCGTCGGCACGCTCATCGGGGTGCTCATCATCAACACCGGCTTCAACGGGCTGAACCTGCTGGGCGCGCCGACCTTCTACCAGTACGTGCTCAAGGGCGGGCTCCTGGTCGTGGCGGTCGCCCTGTCAAGCGTCGCACGCCGGTACGCGCGAACCTGACGGCCCGAGGGGAGGAAAACCGCCGTGATCCACCATCCGGCCGCTGGCGCGCTCGAGGAGCAGTGGTGCCCTCCCGGTGCCCGCTCCCCCGCAGAGCGGGAGCTGTGGGCCCACGCCGTGGTGCGCACCCGCTCGCTGAAGCGGGCCCTCGTGCAGCTGGCCCTCGACGTCCTGACCGACGCACCGTGTGACCGCCGGCGGGAGAGCAGCCGCAGCGTGGTGCGGTCCGCCCGCGAGCTCGACGCCCTCGCCGGAGACCTGCGGTCGGCCGGGTTGCCCCTGGCCGGTGAGCTCGGCGCCGGGCTCGATCAGCTCTGCCGGGCGGCGACCGCGGCAGGATCGGGCCCGGCCGCACCGGCCGGCAGCCTGTCGGCCCTGCGGCTGGCCTACCGCGCGGTGCGAGCGGCCCTGCGCCCCTGCCTGCCGACCGAGATGGTGGCCGAGGGCTTGCCCGTCGCAATCGGGGGCCGCGCGTGACGACGGACTGGTCGATCTGGATGCTCGAGTACGCCCGGCGCCCCGAGCAGCCGATCGGCCTCGTCCTGTACGGCTACTGGAACGCCGGCACCGTCGCCGTCCCCTTCTCGTACGTCTACCTGGAGAGCCCCGACCTGCGGGTCCTGGTCGACGTCGGGTACGACGACCGCAGCTACGGCGGCGACCTCGCCCGCGGGGACGGCGTCGTCGACTGGCAAGACGCCCGCGCCGTGCTCGGGGCGGTCGGGCGCACACCTGAGGACATCGACGCGGTCCTCATCACGCACGCGCACTTCGACCACATCGGGAACCTGGGCGCGTTTCCCCATGCGCACGTGTACCTGCAGGAGCGCGAGGTGCGGGAGTGGGAGCAGGTGCTCGGGTCCGGCGCCCGGTTCTCCCGCCTCACCGGCGCGCTCGACCCGGCCGACCTGTTGCACCTCGCCGCCCTCAAGCAGGAGGGCCGGCTGACGCTGCTCGCCGGGTCGGTCGACGACGTCCTGCCCGGCATCTCGGTCCGCACCGCCTTCGACACCCACACCGGCGGGTCGCAGTACGTCGTCGTGCAGACTGAGCTCGGGCCGTGGGTGATGGCCGGGGACAACATCTACAGCTACCGCAACGTCGAGGGGGACGGCGACGGCAGCTACATCCCGATCGGCTTCTCCGCTGGCAGCCAGACGCAGAACCTGCGCTCGATGCACGAGATGGTCGGCATCGCGGACGGCACCAGCCGGCTGGTCATCGTGCACGAGGGCGAGACGTTCTCCCGGTTCCCCTCCGGCATAGGGGCGGGCGGGCTCCGGATCGCCGAGCTGCACCTCGCGGCCGGTCGTCCGTCGCTGCTGACGGAGCCCGCGCCCGAGGGCACGTAGTGGCCGGCCGCCCCCGGGCGACGTCCCGCCCCGACCCGCACGGGCCCGTCCCTGCATGACGCCCCCGACGACCATCCAGGACGTCGCCCGGCAGGCCGGGGTCTCGGCAGCAACGGTGTCGCGCGTCCTCAACGGCAAGGCGTCCGTCGACCCCGAGCTGGCGGTGCGGGTCCGGGCCGTGGTGCTCCAGAGCGGCTACTCGCCGAACCGGGTCGCCCGCAGCCTGCGCCGGCGGACCTCGCAGTCCTGGGCTCTGGTCATCCCGGACGTCGGGAACTGGTTCTACACGGCGCTCGCGCGCGGCGTGGAGGACGTGGCGCACACCGCCGGCAGCTCGGTGTACCTGTGCAACTCCGACGACGACCTCGACAAGGAGCGCCACTATCTCTCCGTCGCGCTGGCCGAGCACGTCGCCGGCATCATCCTCGCGCCGGCCTCCGGCACGTCGGACCTGTCGCTGGTCCGGGCCTCGGGCACGCCGATCGTGACGGTCGACCGCCGCATCGAGGACGAGGACGTCGACTCCGTGGTCGTCCAGAACGCGGAGGCCGCCGAGGCCGCCACCGAGCACCTGCTGGCCAGCGGCTACGAGCGGGTCGCCTGCATCGTCGGGCCGGCCTCCGCGACCACCAGCCAGGAGCGCGCGGCCGGCTACCTGCGAGCCCTCGCGCGCCTGCGCGGCGGGACCGAGGGCGCGTGCGTCGTCCACACCGACTTCCGCTTCGCCGGGGGGTACGCGGCCGTCCAGCAGCTCGCGGCGCTCCCCGAGCCACCGGACGCCTTGCTGCTGGGCAACAACGCGGTGGCCCTCGGTGCGCTCGAGCGCATCGGCGAGGACCCCGGCGCGTTGCCCCGGCACATCGGCCTGCTCGCCTTCGACGACGCCCCGTGGTTCCGTCTGGTCCGGCCGCGGCTCAGCGCCGTCGTGCAGCCCACGTACGAGATCGGGCACGTGGCGGGCGAGCTGCTGCGCGACCTGATCGCCGGGCGGCGCGGCGCGCCCCGGCACCACGAGCTGGCGACCCGCCTCGAGCTGCGGGAGAGCTCGCAGCCGGCGGGCGCCGTACGTCCGCACCCACCCCTCGGCCCGCAGGAGCACGGACAGCGTGTCCCCCTCGACGCACCCTGACGGCTGGGCGCCCCTCGCCCTGCCCCCCAACCAGCCCGCCGACCGCCTCTACAGGGCAGCGCGCGCATCGCGGCGTTCCGCGGGGTGCCGCCGGCCGGCGACCACGGGCCGGAGGACTGGGTTGGGTCCACGACGACCCTGTCCGACGAGGACCGGCTTGGCCTGACCGTGCTGCCCGACGGGCAGACGCTGCGCGACGCGGTCGCCACGGACCCCCAGCGCTGGCTGGGTCCCGCCCACGTCGCGGAGCACGGCGCGGACCTGGCGCTGCTCGTCAAGCTGCTCGACGCCGGCGAACGGCTGCCCGTCCACGTCCACCCTGACGACGCCTTCGCGCGCGAGCACCTGTCCTGCCCGGCGGGCAAGACAGAGGCCTGGATCATCCTGGACCGGGAGCACGGCGCCCGCGTACACCTCGGCTTCCGGCACGACGTCGCGCCGCAGCAGCTATCCGACTGGGTGCGCGACCAGGACCGCGAGGCGATGCTCTCGGCCCTGCACGAGCTGCCGGTCCACCCAGGCGACACCGTGCACGTCCCCGCCGGCCTCGCCCACGCGATCCGCGCCGGCGTCCTGCTGCTTGGAGCTGCAGCAGGCCGCGGACCTGTCCCTACTGCTCGAGCACGGCAAATACGCGGTCGACGGCGAGCGCGACGGACACCTCGGCACCGGCTTCGAGGCGGCGGCGTCCTGCGTACGGCACGCGGCCCTGTCTTCGGCCGAGCTCGACCGGCTGCGCGGCCGCTGGGACGACGCCCACGTCCTCCCCTCCTGAGGCCGACCGCTTCTTCCGGGCGGAGCTGCACGCGGGGCGTGAGCTCGACACCGAGCTCGACCCGGGCTTCTCGGTGCTCGTCGTGGTCGACGGCGCCGGTCGGCTGGCCTGGGGCGGTCCGGACCGCGGCGAGCTGCATGTGCGCGCCGGGGCCACCGTCGCCGTCCCGCACAGCGCCGGCCCGGCGCGCCTGCGCGGGGACCTGCACGTCCTGCGCTGCCGCGCGCCGGCCTGATCCGCCCTCCGACTCGGCAACGCCCGTCCTCGGCCCCCAGTCCGCCTCCGGATCCGCCGGACGGCGCCTTGCGTCCGCTGCGGGCGGTGCCCGTCCGACACCGCACGGCGGGGGACCTCCATCTCACTCACCTAAGTCGACTGCCGCACGCTGCTGCTGCAGTCCGCTTGGGCGCCCGGACACAGCACCAGTCCTGCCGCTCCTGCCGCGCCGGGGGCTCCGCCGTCAGGAGAGTGCGGCACGCAGGGCTGCTTGGGCCTCGTCGATCTGGTCGTCGGTGATGACCAGGGGCGACAGATCGCGAGGGTGGCCGGGGCGATCGGGCGGAGCCCACGCCGGCGTCGAGCACCAGGTCCGCGCGGCCACGGGGTCGGTGCCGGCCGGCACGTAGATGCCTCACAGGCAGCGGGCCAGGCCGCCGGTCGCCTAGCGAGACTGCTGAACACATTTCGGCGGGTTGCCGCTGGGTTGACCAGCATGGCTGAGGTGATTGTGGGGTGCAGGGTCGGTCTGGGCTGAGCGGCTCGGCATCATCGACAGCTCGATGCGCCGTCGGAGCATGGACTCGTCGCGAAGGCTGAGCTCGTCCGAGCTCATGCTCAGCGGGGGTAGGTCAAGGCCGGCTGCGCGGCCGCCGTGTGCAGGAGGGTGAGGAACCGCTGCCGGTCCGCCCGGGTGACCACCCGAGCGTTGGGCTGCTTCCCGAGCAGCCCGAGCTTGTCGACGACGGTCATCCCCCGCGTCAGCTCACCCGACGTCTCGACCGCCACGTGGACGCTCTCGGCCTCCAGGGCGACCTCCGGCTCGATGGCGATGGCCATCGTCACCGGGTCCGGGAGGTCTGCGCCGTCGATCTTGGTGACGTCACGACAGAACTCGAACAGCTTGGCCTGGATCCCGGCACAGAACCGGCCGAGGTCACCCGCCGCAGACACCTCGTCCATCTCGGCGGACGTCAGCGTGGCGTCGTTGCGCGAGACGTCCCAACCGACCATCTCGATCGGCATACCAGACGTGAAGACGACGGCGGCGGCCTCGGGGTCGACGTAAATGTTGAACTCGGCAGCGGGGGTGATGTTCCCGCTGTGGTCCGAGGTCCCGCCCATGATGACCACCCGGTCGAAGAGGGTTGCGATGCTCGAATCGCGTTGCAGGGCAAGGGCTAGGTTCGTCAGAGGTCCCAGCGCGACGAGCGTCAGCTCACCGGCGTGCTGGTGGGCAAGGTCGACGATGACGTCGACGGCGTCTCCCTCGTCGGCCGCGACCCCGCCCAGGGGCAGGCCGATGTCGCCCATACCGTCCGCTCCGTGCACGTTCTGTGCCGTGACGAGGGAGCGCTTCAGCGGTCGGTCCGCCCCGCGGTGGACCGGCGCCGTGGAACCGCAAATTCCACGGGTGTAGATCGCGTTGTCGACGGCCTGCTCGACGCTGACGTTCCCGGCGACCACCGTGATCGCGACTACGTCGACCCGCTCGTCGGTGAGTGCCAAAACGAGAGCGACGGCATCGTCCGATGCGGTGTCAGTGTCTATCAACATCTTCTGGGCCATCTCAGGACTCCTCAGCAGTGATCTGGCTGTTGGGCAGAGCAGGTTCGAGCGGCGAAGGTGGGGGCGGGGCGAGCCGCCGTTGCAGGGACGCCTTGGTCGCCGGGTCGCACCAGGCCGCCTCGAGCGCCTCCCGGGTCTGCTCCCGGAGGACCTCGGTCGGCCAGTCGAAGGCGTCGATGACGGTCAGGTAGTCGCTGGTCAGGGTGGTGCCGCCCATGGCGGGGTCGTCGCCACCCAGAGACATGCTCAGGCCGGCCGACCGCATCCGCGGGATGGGGTGACGGTCGGGGCTCCCGTGGTAGTTGTACGCCGTGGAGAGCCACGCGTAGGTGAAGTGGACTCCATCGTCGACGCACCGCGCGAGCAGTGCCGGGTCGTCGACGACGGCGTACCCGTGGTCGATACGCGTGCAGCCCAGCAGGTCGAGGCAGACGCTGATCTCCGGGCCGGGAAACCGCTCACCAGCGTGTGCGGTCCGGCGCAGCCCGGCCTCGCCGGCGAGCTGGTAGGCGTCAGCAAACTGCTCTGGTGGGCCTTGCAGCTCGTCCCCGTCCATGCCGATCCCGACCACTTCCGCACGCGGGTGCGCGATGACCTGCTCGACCAGCTGCAATGCGACGGCCAGACCCTGTCCCCGGTAGATCGACGGGATCAGCCGGGCCACGATGCCGTGGTCGCCCTGTGCCGCCTCGATCCCATCGCAGATCCCGGCGAGCAGGTCCGCATACCGGCTCTCCCCGTGGATGGTCGGGTTGAAGAACATCTCCCGGTAGACGACGTTAGCGGCCGCGGCGTCGGCCAGAGCCTCGTAGGTGACCCGGGCGAAGTCGGCCGGTGTGCGCAAAGCCGCGCCGATCCGCTCGAACACGTCCAGGAAGCTGGCCATGTCCTGGTAGTCGTAGATCGCGGTCGCGTCGGTCGTCGGCAGGTCGACGCCGTTGCGCTTCGCGAGCGCGACGAGCGTCTTCGGGCGGACGCAACCCTCGAGATGGCAGTGCAGCTCCACCTTCGGCATCGCCTGGACCTCGGATGCCGTCACTGCGGCGCCTTTGCCAGCCACCGGATCAGCTGGTCCCACAGTCGGTCGTACCCGTCCCAGGCCAGGAAGGGCGGAGGCGCCCAATGCGGCGCGACGTCGGAGGTGAAGGCCGCGGACCGCCCATGCCCCTGATCGCCGACCACCAGCAGCGGGTAGCCGGCGCACTCGACGATCGTGGCGGCCTCGGGTCTGGCGGCGACCTCGTTGAGGCCGAGGAGCGCCGGCCAGGTCGGTGGCAAGGAGGCGAGGACCTCGTGCTCCACCACCGTGTTCGGCGCCTCGCCGGACGGCAGCTCCACCCGGTCGTCGCGGTCCAGGACCTGCACCGGCAACACCTTCGCCAGCGGCGAGCGGCCCCAGCGCGCCTTGGCGTCGATTCCGCTGAAGGTCAGGTACCCACCGATCATCAGCAGACCGCCGCCGCGCTCGACGAAATCGCGGATCAGCACCGACTTGTCTGGGCCGGGTTCGGACCATTCGAAGACGGCGGGGGACAGCTGGAAGCTGTTGGCTCCGACGTCGCTGATGACGACGACGTCGTACGCGTCGAAACCGTCTGCGGTGTCGGGCACCCGCTCGTGGATCTGGTGTGAGGGGACGTAGGTGACGTCATGACCGCGGTCGCGCAGCGCGGCGAGGAACGCCGTGGCACCTTCCTCGTAGCTGGAGGAGTAAAAGGCGTCGAAGCCCTTCTGGTGGACGGTGTAGGTGAACCACGACTCGCCGACGACGAGGACCTTGGCCACCGTCACACCTCGCTCGACGTCGCGGCCCGGTGGGTAAAGGTCTCGGTGAGCAGGCGGACGAACAGCGCGGCGTCGGCGTCGAGGGCGACGTCGCAGTTCGGCGGTTCGCTGTCGTGGGTCCGGGTGTCCATGACGCTGCGACCCACAGAGCGGCTGCCCTCGACCTCGACGCGCACGTGCAGCGGACGGGTCGTGATTACCGCGGGATCGACCAGGTATGCGGTGCACAGCGCGTCGTGGACTGGTGCGGCCTCGGCGGCGGCGACGCCGTGACCGCTGCCGTAGGCGCTCACGCGCCGCCCGATGAGCCGTTCGGCGGCCGTTCCGGCGGGGGTGCCGAGGGCAGCGAACGCGGCGCAGTCGGACGCCGAGACGAGGGCCTTGTGGGTGGCGTCGAGGGGGACCAAGGTGATCTTGCGGAAGCCGGCGGCGAGCACCATGTCGGCGGCCTCGGGATCGGCCCAGAAGTTGAATTCCGCGGCCGCGGTCTCGTTGCCGATCTCGTGGCCGCCACCCATGATGACGACCTCGTCCACCGACTCGGTGAGCTTGGGGTCGATGGCTAGCGCGGCGGCGATGTTGCTCAGCGGGCCCACCGGCACCAGCGTGATCGGCGTCGTCGCGGCGCGGAGCGTCTCGAGGAGGTACTCGACGGCACCGGTCGTCTGTTTGCTGGTGTGAGGGTCCGGTAGCGGGAGCTTCGTGCCGTGCATGTCCTTGTCCGAGTCCCTGGTCAGCCGCTTGGGCCGGGGGAAGTCCAGCCGGACGATCGGGCGGCTGAGACCTTCGTAGACGGGGACGTCGGAGCATCCGATGAAGTCCAGGACCCGAAGGGAGTTGTCGGTGCAGTTGTGCACGGGAACGTTCCCGTTGACGGTGGTCACGCCGATGAGGTCGAGATCGGGGTGTAACGCCGCGAAGATGATGGCGACGGCATCGTCGGTACCGGTGTCGACGTCGAGGATGACTTTGCGTGCCATTGGGGACGGCCTCTCTGATGGGTGGGTGCGAGGTGGGGTCAGACCGCGGCGGACAGGGTCCGCGCCGCGTTCGCGAAGAGCGCGGCGGGGTTTCTGGTGAGCAGCCCGCTCGCCACGTCCGGGTCGACACCGAGGCCGACGAGTCGTGGCAGGAATGCTTGAGGGACGAAGGAGTAGCCGTTGCCGCCGTGGCGGGTCCACATGCCTTTGAGGAACACGTCGTGCGAGAGCAGCAGCTGGCCGGCCAAGCCGTCGTGGATGAGGTTCGCCACCGCGTCGGCCGTCTCGTGGACGGCGGGTGACTGTCCCTCGCCGGGGAAGTTGTACGGCATACCGATCATGTCGAACTCGAGCCACACTCCTCGAACCGCGACCTCACGCTGGTAGGCCGGGTCCGAGCCGGACGGGTCCATGTGACAGAGCACTACGGCGCTCGGGTCGCAGCCCTGTGCGAGGAGGAGGTCGACGACCTCGTGCGCTCGGCGCTGCCACCCGGGCAGGTGGATCAGCAAAGGCAGGCCGGTGCGGGTCTGCGCGATCGCGGAGGCCAGCAGCGTCACGCGCTCGGAGTCGGTGAACTGCGGGCCTACGCCGATCTCGCCGATGATCCCGGGACGTACGCGGCTGCCGTCGTCGAGGGGCGTCCCCTGCTCAATCTCCTCGATGAGCTCCTGCGCGGCGTCCTCGGGGTCGCGAGCCGCGAAGGAGCTGTCGTGGCCGTGGGCGAGGCACCAGCCGCCCCCCATGACGAGGTTGAGGCCGGTGCGCCTGGCCACGTCGCGCAGGGCGGCCGGGTCGCGGCCGATCCCGGTGGTGTTGTCGACCACCGTGCGACCGCCGGCGGCGGCGAAGAGAGCCAGCTCTTCACACGTCGCGTCGAGGTCATCGAGCATGCAGTTGTCCGGGCTGGTGTACGGGTCCTCCCTCAGTGCCCACGCGTTCGCGGCACTCACGGGACGGTTCGCATTCTCGCGGAGGAAGGGCTGAGTGGCCGGCCGGACCGCTTCTCGCAGGTCGTCGAAGATGTGCTCGTGCATCAAGGTCATGCCGATGCTGTCGAGGGGCACCGGGCCGAGCACCGTCTCTACTTGCACGAGGTCGCCGGCACTGCTGTTCGAGGTCATCTGCTGCTCCTGTTCGTCGCGTCGTTCCGGGGTGGCCAGTAGCGGTTGTGTCGCCGGCGGAGGAGGGCGGCCAGCGCCGAGGCGGTCACGGCAGCGGATCCTGCAGCGGCGAACGACCACGGGATGCCGGCGGCGTCGATCAGTGTCCCGGCAATCGCCGTGCCGGCTCCGGCGCCCGTGGTGATGCTGGTCGCAAGCCAGGACTGCCCCTCGTTGACCCTGGTGGCCGGCGCGCCGACGTCGATGAGGTTCTGCAGGATGATCAGGGTGGGCGAGATGCCCATCCCGGTCAGGAACAGCAGGGGCAGCAGCACCCAGAGGGCGGGCGTGAAGGCGCCGAGGATGACCGACAGCGGGACGAGCCCGCCGGTCAGGGCCAGCAACAGGAACGGCAGGTACCGGATCTGGTCGCGGTGCTCGACGTCCCGGGTGCCGAACCACAATCCGCTGAAGGCGCTGCCGCCGGCGATGGCGGTAAAGAGCAGACCCAGCTCCGCCTGGTTGCCCAGGACGTCTCGGGCGGTGGCCGCCAGGGAGGTGTCGATCGAGCCGAAGGCGACGGCCAGGCAGAGCCCGGTCAGCAGCACCGGGACCAGGCTGAGGGGAAGTGCCCGGCCGAGGATCCGCACCACGCGGGAGGCCGCCGGCTGGTTCGACCCGCCCGGCCCCCCCCGGGTCGGGGACGCGTCCGGGCGACCGTGGGCCTGGGTGTGAGCGCGACGTGCGGCGCCGGTGGCGGCGTATGCGGACCCGCCCACCAGCGTCAGTCCGGCGGTGACGATCAGCGGGACGGCGGGTGCGCTGATCACGAGGAGCAGCGACAGCAGTAAGGGTCCGGTGATGAAGATCGTCTCCACGGCGACGGCGTCGAGCGCGTACGCCGCCCTTACGGTGGCCGGTTCGGGGAGCGCCACGCGCCAGGCGACCCGCATTGCCGGCGTCACGGGTGGCATGAACAACCCGGCGAAGAAGCCGAGGACGAGCAGCACACCAGCCGCGGCGTTCCGGGTGGCGCTCACGGCCAGGAGAACCAGCAGGGTCGCGTTCAGCGCGGCGGTGAGCGCCACGACCCGCGGCTGACCCCACCGGTCGAGGGCCCGTCCCCACAGGGGAGCCCCGACCGCGCTGCCGACGGCATAGGCGCCGGTGACGGCACCGGCCCGGCCGTACGAGCCGGTCGTCTGCTGGATGAGCAGCACCATGCCGAGGGGGGCCATAGAGATCGGGAGTCGCGCGACGATGGCAGCGGCGAACGGGCCCAGGGCCACAGGCCGTCGAAGGATGTCGAGGTAAGTCGCAAGACCCCCTCTGGCGCGGCTCTCGGTCACCGTCACCTCGGGCGCCGACGGCGGTGCTGATAGCTCATCGCAACGTGGCCCCGGCGTCGACGACGATCTCGCTCCCGGTGAGGTAGCGCGCCTCGTCCGAGCAGAGCCAGCGAACCGCGTGCGCGACGTCGAGGGCCTCCATCCGGTGGATCGGGAGCGGCAGCTCGAGTGCGCCACCGACGCCCGGCGTGTCACGCTGCCACGCCTCGGCGGCCGGGTTCTTGGTCATGGTGGTTCCCGTGCCCCCGGGGTGGACCGCGTTCACCCGGATGCTGTCGGCCGCGAGTTCCAGGGCGAGGCTCTTCATCAGCCCCACGAGGCCGAACTTGGCGGCCGCGTAGTGCCCGATCGTCGGCAGCGGCTTGATAGCAGCCGTCGAACCGAGAAAGACGATGGACCCCCCACGCCCGCCCTGCAGGATCGCCGGTATGCCCGCACGACAGGTGTTCCAGGCACCGGTCAGGACAACGCCGATCATGGTGTTCCACTGCTCCTCGCTGGCCTGCCAGGTGGTCTTCGGCCAGCTGGCCACACCGGCGTTGGCGACCAGGAGGTCCAGCCGGCCGAAGCGGTCCACGGCACCGGCGACGGCCGAGGCCAGCGCCGGGTGGTCGCGGACGTCAGCGATGGCCACCAAGGCCTCACGACCGGTCTGCCGCACCAGCTCGGCAGTCTCGTCCAGGTCGCAGGAGGACGCGGTGTCGTAGGTCAAACCTCGAACCTGACCACCGATATCGGTCAGCACCACGTCGGCGCCCCCCTCGGCAAGGGCGAGCGCCGTCGCCCGACCGATCCCGCGCGCGGCGCCGGTGACGAGTCCGACCTTCCCGGTCAGGTCGATCACGGTCGGACCGCGGCGGTGTCATCACTAGCGGTGGCCGCCGTTCTGGTCCGGGGTTCCACGTCGATGACCGAGTCGCCCGCGCCGGCGATGAGCGCGACGACGTCGTCTGCGAAGTCGACCGCCGCCTGCAGCACCACGGTGCAGTGGGCTCCGTCCTGGGCCGGGAACCCCATGTACATGCCGCGCAGGTCGCAGATTGTCTGGCCCCGACCAGGTCCGTCGCTCGTGTCGACAACGGCGTGCACGGTCGGTGCCAGGTCGGGGACGAGGGTCCGTGCCGCCACGGCCACGGCCATGGTGTCGTGCAGGCACCCGCGTCGTTCGCCGAACGAGGTAGCGGCGAAGAAGTCGAAGTAGAAGTCGAGGATCCGGGACATGTACTGGCCGATGGTCCCCCCACGGGACAAGTTTGTCCGGTGCCCTTCGTCGAGGGTGGTGCGCATGGTGACGTCGAGGCCGACCATGGTCAACGGCCACTGCGCGTCGAAGACGGCCGCCGCCGCCTCGGGGTCATGCCAGATGTTGGCCTCGGCGACCGGGGTGACGTTGCCGGGGGCGAGCGCGGCGCCACCCATGACGGTGACCCCGTGCACCAGCCCGGGCAGCTCCGCACACATATCGAGCGCCTGGGCGACGTTAGTCAGCGGGCCGACGGCGACGATGTGGACCTCACCGGGGTGGGACCGCACGACCTGCACCAGCTGCTCCGCCGCGGACATGTCGGTCGGCCGGCCCACGGGCATGTCGGTACCGGCATTGCCCTGACCGTCGTCACCGTGCACGTGGTAGGCCAGCTCGGCCGGGCCGCCGTTGCTGGGGCCGGCCGCTCCCTTGGCGACGGGGACGTCGGTGCGGCCAACCATGGCCAGGGTGTGCAGGTTGTTACGGGTGGCCAGGTCGACGTCGACGTTGCCCCAGACGGACCCAACGGCCAGAAGGTCGATGGCGGGGTGCAGGGCGGCATACAGCAGAGCCATGGTGTCGTCGATGCCGGTGTCGCAGTCGAGGACGATCTTCTGGGTCATGTGAGGCCTTCCGGGGTGCGAGGGTCTGGGTGGGAGGTCGATAACCATCAGCTGTCGAGCGCGGCGAGGAACCGCTCGTGGAACGCCTCCACGTCGACGCTGTCGACGATGCGGATGACGCCGCTGGCTGACCGGTCCGGGGGCTCCGGGTGGTAGCCGCGCAGGTCGGCGGCGAGCATGCCGCGGGTCCGACCCTGGCCACACTCGACGAACGCGGTGACCGAGCGATAGGTCGCCAGGTCTGGCTCGAGCGCCAGGGCGAGGGCGAGAGGGTCGTGGAGGATGCAGCTGCGGTAGCCCAGGGCCCGCTCGTACACATCGAGGTACCGCTGCATGGCGCGCCAGGCCAACTGTGCCCGCGGCCGTTCGCTTGCGGCGATACGGGAGATCGCCTCCGGGCTCAGGGCGGTCTGCATCGTGGTCTCGAGCCCGATGAAGAGGACGTCCCACGGCGCCTCGACGACCAGGGCGGCCGCCTCGGGGTCGTGCCAGACGTTCGCCTCGCCGGTCTCGGAGGCATTGCCCGGGGCGCCGACCGCACCTCCCATAACGACGACACGCTCGACGAGCTGGGGCAGGTCCGGCTCGAGGAGCAGGGCGAGCGCGATGTTGGTTAGCGGCCCGATTGCGACGAGGGTCAGCTTCTCGGCCGACTCCCTAGCGAGCCGCGCGATGTGCGTGGCGGCCATGGCGCCCGACGCCGGTCGGGAGGAGAAGGTGATGCCGGCGTCACCCAAGCCGTCCTGACCGTGGACGAACTCGGCGGTGAGGAGCGGCTGAGCCAACGGTCGGGCCGCTCCCTCGTACACCGGGACGTTCGTCAGTCCGGCTGCCTCCAGGACGGTCAGGGTGTTCCGGACGCCCAGCGCCACGGGCACGTTGCCGTGGGTCACGGTGCACGCCCGCAGGTCGGCTCCACGCCCGGCGGCGTAGAGGATTGCCAGGGCATCGTCGATGCCGGTGTCGCAGTCCAGGAGGAGGGCCGGGGTCACGGCCGGGGCTCCGGTTCCGACAGCCGCTGGACAGCGGCGACCATCATGTCCCAGAAGCGGTCCCGCTCGAGGTGGGTCGCCACCTGGGTGTTGTGGGGCCGGTCGTAAGCGTTGCCGAAGTCGGTGACGGTCATGCCGGCGGTCCACGTTCCGGTCAGTTCGACGGTGACGAAGGCGTCCCGGGTCCGGATGACCTCCGGGTCGGCGATCGCCGCGATGCAACAAGGGTCGTGGACGGGAGGTGCGTCGAATCCCTGGTGCTGTTGGTAGGACTGGGCGAAGAAGGCCAGAACCTCGCTCACGAAGGACGACAAGGGCGATCCGATGTCGGCGATCCGCTGCCGCACCTGCGAGTCGGCAGTGGCCTGGTGTGTTAGATCGAGTCCGACCATGGTCACCGGCCACGACGCGTCGAAGACGGCGTAGGCCGCCTCGGGATCCGCCGCGATGTTGAATTCGGCGGCGGGAGTGCGGTTGCCGCGCGTGTAGGCACCTCCCATGAGGACGACCCGTTTGACCCGCTCGACGATGGCGGGTGCCTTACGCATGGCCAACGCGACGTTGGTCAACGGGCCAGTGGGCACCAGCGTGACGGTCTGCGGTCCGTGGGCCAGCACCGTCTCGATGATTAGGTCCGCCCCGTGTCGAGTGTCCAGCTCTCGTGTCGCGGCGGGCAGCACCGGCCCGTCGAGACCCGACTCGCCGTGGATGTCGGGGGCGACAAGCTGCTTGCGCACGAGGGGACCCGCGGCCCCAGCCGCCACCGGGACGTCGATCCCGGCCACGGCGCAGACCGCCAGGGCGTTGCGGGTGACCTTTTCAAGGGTCTGGTTCCCTGCGCACGTCGTGATGGCTAGCAGCTCGATATCGGGATGGCCGGCGGCCAGAAGGATGGCCATCGCGTCGTCGTGCCCGGGGTCGCAGTCGAGGATCAGTTTGTGCCTGGGCATGGTCCGCCTGTTCGGTTGGTCGCGGGGTCACTCGTCGGTCGGGGGGTTGGGTTCGAGGGCACGCCGGGGGGGCGTGTGGCGGCTCAACCGCTGGGGGCCGGTTGCTGGCCGCTGCTGTCGTTGCGGGCGACCAGCACCTTGCGGACGCGGATGCCGGCGAGCACCAGGGCGAGAATGGTGATGATGTAGGGCGTCATCAACGCCAGGTTCGAGTTGACGCCCGCGATCCCCAGCTGGTCGGCGACGGCGTCGGCCGCGCCGAAGATGAAGGCCGCCACCATGGTGCGCACCGGCTTGGCCAGGCCGAAGGTGAGCGCGGCGACAGCGATGAAGCCTCGACCCGACGTCATTCCCGCGGTGAACGTGCCCAGGGTTGCCATGGCCAGCTGAGCGCCACCGAGTCCGCACAACGCGCCGGAGATGAGGATGCTAATGAACTTCATCCGGCGGATGCTGATGCCGGCCGCCTCGGCGGCGCTCTCGTCCTCTCCCACCGCCCGCAGGTGCACGCCGAACCGGGTCCGGTAGAGGAAGATGGAGTAGATGGGGACGCAGAGGAACGCCAGCCACACCAGCGGCGTCTGGTGGTCGACCGCCTCACCGAGGACCGGGATGTCGCCGATTGCACCGAGCGGTATGCGGGGCAACGTGATCGTGGCGGACGGCGGGGTCACTCCCGGGTTCCCGTACACGACCTGGAGGAGGAAGACCGACAGTCCCGCCGCCAGGAGGTTCACGCCGATGCCGACGACGATGAAGTCGGCCCGGAAGAACAACGTCGCGAGCGCGTACAGCAGCGCGAGGAAGATGGCCGACGCGACCGCCGCGAGAACGCCGACGAGGGCGTTGCCGGCGGCCGAGCCGATCGCGATGGAGCTGAACGCCCCGATCAGCATCATGCCCTCGAGGCCGATATTGAGGATGTTTCCCTGTTGGGTGACCGCCCCACCAATGGCGGCCAGGAGGATCGGGGCGACCTTCATCAGGACGACCGCGAGTGTGGACGCGGTGAGGATGTATCCGAGGGCGTCGCTCATGACCGGTCGACCGCTTCCACTGTGGGGGAGGGGGATTCGCTGATCTGGGGCACGGTCGCGCTGTCGCGGGCCTGACCCACGGCGGTGCCGGAGGTGTCGCTCACCGGTAGTGCCGGGCGCTCGTCAGCACCCCGGGTCGGTCGCCGTCGGCGCCGATTGACCACGAACGTCGCGGTGATCATGAGGATGATGAGGCCCTGGAGGACGTTGACCAAGGGGTACGGGACGTCGGTGTTGATCTGCATCGCGTTGGACCCGGCCATGAGGTTGGCATAGAAGACCGCCGCGACCATGGCCGCCCAGGGGTTCAGGCGTGCCAGCAGCGCGACGGTGATCCCGAGGAACCCGTAACCGGGGGAGAAGGTCTGCAAGAACCGTCCCCCGTTGGGGCCGAGGACGAAGATGACGCCGGCCAGCCCGGAGACCGCCCCGGACAGGGCCATGACCTGCATGCTCATGCGCTTCGGGCTGACACCGGTGTAGGCGGCGAAGCGGTTGAGCTGGCCGACGGCGCGCACCTTCAGGCCCCACACCGAGCGTGTGAGGACAATGCCGAGAACAACGGTGACGACGACCGCCAGCACCAGGTCCATCCCGACACCGAACTCCGGATCGAAAACGGTGAACATCGCGGACTGAGCCACCTTCGGCGAACCGGCCAGTCCGGCGCTCGGATCCTTGAACGGGCCGGTGACCAGGTATGCGGTAAGCAGGATGGCGATCGAGCTCATCATCAAGGTGGTGACGATGATGTTTACCTTCCAGTACGCGTACAGGGCTCCGGGGATCAGTCCCCAGACGGCCCCCGCGGCGAACCCCGCGAGCAGCATGAGCACGGTGAGGAGCGGGCCGGGGAGGGACTGGAAGGTGAAGCCCACCCAGGCCCCGGCGAAGGCGCCGACGTACAGCTGACCTTCACCACCGATGTTGAAGAAGCCGGCCCGAAAGCTGACGATGACGGCTGAGGACAGGACGAGGAGGGGGATCAACTGGGCGATCAGTCCACCGATGCCTTGCGGGCTGCGGAAGTTGGAGAAGAACAGCTCGTCGTAGGCGGCCAGGGGGTCGGCCCCGATGGCCACAATGATGAATACGCCGATGAGCAGCGACAGGAAGACGGCGATGACCGGCTGGCCGGCGTTAGTGAAGGTCTTGCCGGCGAGTTCACGCGCCCACCCGCCGGCGTTGCCGGGCTCGTCTGAGGGGGAGCCAGGGGCGGTTTCGGCGTCGCGACCGGGTGGCGGGGGGCTGACCGGTGCCGTCGTCGGCGCAGGGAGCAAGGCCTCGTCGAAGGACGTGGGCGTGTCCGGGGTCTCCGCGGACTTCGACGCGACCAGCGCCGCCACTTCCTCGTGCGTGCTCTTCGCCTCAGAGACCGCCGAGGCGTCCGGCTTGACGCCGGCCATGGCGAGACCAACCGCGGTCTCGTTCATCTGGTCACGGGTGAACTCGGCGACGACCGTACCGCGGTACATCACGAGGAGCCGGTCCGAGAGTGACATCACCTCGTTGAGATCGGCGGAGAGTAACAGGACAGCCGCCCCGCGGTCGCGGGCGGCGACGAGCGCATTGTGCACGAACTCCATAGCGCCTACGTCGACCCCCCGGGTCGGTTGGCTGACCAGGAGGACGCTGGGCTCGGAGTCGAACTCCCGGGCGATGACGACCTTCTGCATGTTGCCGCCGGAGAGGGTGCCGACCGTCGTCGAGGGCACGGCGCCGCGGATGTCGAACCGCTTGATCAGCGAAGCGGCCAGGTCGCGCACCGCCCGCGTCTGGAGCCAACCGGCGCGGGCTACCGGCGGCGTCAGGTGGGTGGCCGCGATGTTCTCGGCCACGCTCAGACCCGGTGCCGTGCCTTCGTCGTGGCGGTCCTCGGGGATGTACGCGAGTCCGGCGCGACGGCGGTCGGCGACGCTGGCTCGGGTGATGTCCCGGCCACCGAAGGCGATCGACCCGGCGCTGATCTCCTGCATCCCCGCGATCGCGGCCGCGAGCTCCGATTGACCGTTGCCCTCCACCCCGGCGACGCCGAGGATCTCCCCGGAGCGGAGCGACAGGTCCACCCGGTCGAGCGCCGGCACGCCCCGGTCGTCGGTGACGCTGAGCCCGTTCACCTCCAGCGCCGTGTCGCCCGGAGTGGCCGGCGTGTGGGTGATCCGCAGGAGCACCTCCCGGCCGACCATCATGCGGGCGATGTCGGACTGGGACAGGCCGGCCGCGGGCAGCGTGGCGATCGTCCGGCCATCGCGGATGACCGTGACGTCGTCGGCGATGGACAGCACCTCGCCGAGCTTGTGCGAGATGAAGAGCACCGCGCAGCCCTTCTGGGCCAGCGAGCGGATGACCACGAACAGGTCGTCGCTCTCGCTGGGCGTCAGCACGGCCGTCGGCTCGTCGAGGATGAGCAGGCGGGTGTCGTGGCTAAGCGCCTTCAGGACCTCCACGCGCTGGCGCAGGCCGACGGACAAGCTCGACACGAGGGCCTTGGGGTCGATCGCGAGTCCGTACTGGCGGCTCAGGGACTCGACCTGGCCCTCCATCCGGCTGGTGTCCAGCTGGCCGGACCGTGAGACCAGCTCGCGACCCAGGAAGATGTTGGCGGCCACGGTCAGCGAGGGCACCAGGGTGAAGTGCTGGTGCACCATACCGATGCCGGCGGCCGACGCCTTCAGGGGGCTGCTCATCACCGTTTCCCGGCCGTCGATGACGATGGCGCCACTGTCCGGCTGGGCCGTGCCAGCGATCATCGTCATCAGGGTCGTCTTGCCGGCGCCGTTCTCGCCCACCAGGGCATGAACCCGCCCGGGGTTCACCCTCAACGAGATGCGGTCGTTGGCCACCTTCGAGCCGAAGGACTTAGTGAGCTCCTTCAACTCGAGGAGGGGAGTGGGCATGGCTCCTACCGATCTACCGCTGACAGCAGCTGGTCCGGAGATGTACGGGGAAGAGTTCGGGCGACCCACCGGCCGTTCGTATGCGGGAGGGGCTCAGCCCGCCTACGAGCGGCCGGGGATCCGACTACAGAGCGGTGGGGACTTGCACCGTTCCGTCGGCCACCTGCTTGGCGAAGTCGTCCACCTTGGCCTGGATGTCCTTGGGGACGATGTTGTTGTTGTTGTCGAAGACCAGGCCGACGCCCTTGTTCTTCAGTCCGTACTCGGTGGTCTGGCCGTACTTGAGGGTCCCGGAGGCGGAGTCGTTGACGGCGGAGGACAGTGACTCGCCGATGTTCTTGAGCATCGACGCCAGGACGGACCCCGGCTGCAGGGCGTTCTGGTTGGAGTCGACTCCGATGGCGTACCGCTTGGAGGAGGCGGCCGCCTTGAGCACGCCGAGCCCGGAGCCACCGGCCACCTGGAAGACCACGTCGGCGCCCTGCCCGTACATGGCGGTGGCCTGGTCGAAGCCCTTATTCGAGTCGGTGAAGCTGCCGACGTAGGAGACCTTGACCTGGATCGACGGGTCGACGACGGAGACGCCCTTCTTGAATCCGACGACGAAGTCGTTGATGACGGGGATGTCCATACCGCCGACGAGGCCGACGGTCTTGGACCCGGTCGCCAGCGGGAACTTGTCCTTGTTGGTGGTCACCAGACCGGCGAGGACACCGGCGAGGAACGAGCCCTCGTTTTGCTTATAGACGATGGAGGCGACGTTCGGCTGCTTCACGACGTCGTCGTAGATGATGTACTTCTGCTTGGGGTACTTCGGCGCGTCCTGGTCGAGGATGTCGTGCATCTGTGTCGTGCCGGTGATGACGATGTCCCACTTGCCGGTCGAGACCGACTCCAGGTTGGACTTCCACTGGGCGGGGTTGTTGGCATCCGACTGAATGTTCTGGATCTTGCTGCCCGCGGTCTCGATCTTGGACATGCCGCGCGCGGCATCGTCGAAAAACCCTTGGTCGCCGAGGGGACCGTTGATGACGTTGACGACTGACGGTCGGCTGGAACCGCCACTGGCACCGCCTGAGGCGTTCGAAGAGGGTGCCGGAGAGTTGTTCCCGCACGCGGACAGCAGCAGGGCCGCAGAGCCGAGTACCGCCGCTGCTCCTGTTGTGGTTCTTCTCATGGACTGTGCTCCTTTGCACGGGCTCTACCTGGACTTGCGTTGCTCTCGCGGTGGGGCGGGGTCAGCTCATGCGCACCTGCTCGTGAGCTGCCGAAGGTTCGGTGGACGATGCGGCGAGACTGGCGAGAACCTGGTCTCGAGTGGGCATGGCGGTCGTGGCGCCGAGGGACGCAGTCGACAGCGACGCCGCGTGCACGGCCCAGCGCGCGGCGTCCAGGAGCGGCTGACCTCGGGCCAGCGCATCGGCCAAGGCACCAACGAACGTGTCCCCGGCCCCCGTGGTGTCGACGACGGTCACGGTCGGAGCCGCCACCGAGCTGAGCCGGCCCGCGCTCCAGACCAGCGCACCCTCCGCCCCCAGCGTCACCACCACGGAGCCGTGCAGAGCACTATCCGTGAGCCGGCTCGCGGTGGCCTCGTCAGGCGCTGCGGCGAACCCGGCAACGGCCTCGAACTCTCCCTCGTTAACCACCAGCACGTCGACGAGATCCAGCAGCTCGTCCTTGAGGTGATGGGCCGGCGCGGCGTTGAGGATGAAGACACCAAGCGAGAGACGCGCCGCGGCCAGAACCGTATCCAGAGGGATCTCGAGCTGGGCGACGACCACCGCAGCGTCCCGGACGAGGTCCGTCGCCCCGTCGATGTGCTGGGGGGACAGCTGTGCGTTCGCGCCGCCGACGACAACGATGGAGTTCTCGGCGGCGCTATCCACCACGACCAGTGCACGTCCAGTCGATTGTGCCGGATCGGCCTTCAGCCAGGTGACGTCGACGCCCTCGTGTTCCAACGTCGTGCGGACTAGCTCGGCGGCCGCGTCGTCACCGGACAAGCCGACGATCGCGACCGCTTGACCGAGTCGGGCCGCAGTGATGGCCTGGTTGCCGCCCTTGCCGCCGGAGAACTCCTGGTACCCCCGTGCGAGCACCGTCTCGCCGGGGTCCGGCAGCGTCTCGACCGTGGCGACATGGTCGAGGTTGACGCTGCCCACCACGAGGATCGGGCAGTTCTTCGGCGTCATTCCACTTCCCTGGTGGCAAACTTCGTGAGAACGATCTCTTGCGTTGGGCTAGATCAAAGGCCCACCATGGGCGCAGTGTCAAGAGGGCTACAACCCTTCTGTTGCAGATTGTTACGAGGAGAGACATTCGCGAGTAGGGCGATCTCGATGACTCCCAGGTTCTTTCCCCTGGGTGCTGTCGAGCGTAGTATGGGAGATCGATCCATGAAGAAGCGCGCGACCGTGCGTGACGTGGCCGCCGAGGCGGGCGTGTCGCCGGCCACGGCCGCCAGGGCGTTGTCCGGCAACGCAAGCGTCGACCCGGTCCTGGCCCGGCGGGTCGCAGCGGCGAGCCAGCGCCTTGGCTACACCACCAACGTCATGGCGCGGGCACTGCGCACACAGCAGACCGGGACGATCGGCGTGGTCGTGCCGTCGATCACCAACCCGTTCTTCGTCAGTGCGGTCGAGGCGCTCGAAGGCGTGCTGGCTCGCTCGAACCGTTCCCTGGTTCTCTGCGACGCTCGCAACAGTGCGTTGACTGAGGCGGAGCGCATCGAGTTCCTGGTCAGCCGTATGGTCGACGGCCTGGTGGTCATCCCGGTGTCTCGCCGCGACTCGCGTCAAGCGCTGAACCTGGCGGCCGCCCACGGCCCCGTGGTGCAGTTCGACCGGTACGCCCCCTCGACCAACACCGACTTCGTGGGCGCGGACAACGCCGAGGGTGTTCGTCAGATGGTGGAGCACGTCCAAGCGCTCGGGGCGCGCACCATGGCCTACGTCGGCGCCCAGCCGACCAGCAGCTCGGCAGCCGAACGGCTGGACGCGTTCCGCGGCCTCGCCGGGAGCCCCTCGGGAGACCGGCGTATGGAGTTCCTGGACGACTTCACGACCGAGTGGGGCAGGACTGCCGGCGAGCACCTTCTCGCGGACGGCCCGCTACCCGACGCCATCGTGTGCGGAGCCGACCTCATCGCCGTCGGGCTCCTCTCGGTGCTGCAGGACGCCAAGGTGAAGGTCCCCGCGGACGTCAAGATAGTCAGCTATGACGATTCGATGATGGGGCTGATCACGTCTCCCCGGCTCACCTCCGTCCGACAGCCGGTGGAGCTGATGGCGGAGGAGGCGATCCGGCTGCTGGGTGACCGCCCGGACGGCGAACCGCGACCGTCACGCAAGAGCATCTTCTCCCCAACCCTGGTGATACGTGAGTCGACGGCCACAGCGAGCAGCCGGCCGTCGAGGACCGAGCACTCGGACCGCGCAGCGCCACATCCGGCTGCAATACCTTGACGGCCAGCTAGTGTGTCGCACCATAAATTCGCTGGATAAATCGTAGAATGGGGCATGACGCGCAGAGGGCGTCCTAAGGCCGAGCTGGTCCTGACCGAGGACGAGCGGGCGCAACTGGTGCGTTGGTCGCGGCGCGCGAAGAACGCGAAGAGCTCGCAGGCGTTGGCGCTGCGCTCGAGGATCGTGCTCGCCTGCGCGGACGGAGCGGACAACAAGCCGTTGCCGCACAGGTGAACTGCGCCGCCGCGACGGTCGGTAAGTGGCGGTCCCGGTTCGTCGAGCACCGGCTCGACGGGCTGGTCGACGAACCCCGCCCCGGGTCGGCCGCCGGTCAGGGTCAATTCATAGTTGATGCTCCTGTGACTGATGTGATCTGGCCGTGATCGAGCAGGTGGAGCAACCGGTCAACGCGGCGGCCGAGTGTGCGGGTGGCGGCGGCGATGTTGGCGGTGGTGTCGGCGGTGCGGATCAAGCCGATGGCGATGTTGCGCAGGGTCGCCATGACCCGCGCGGCGGTGCCGGTGCGGACCTGGGAGCGGTCCGCCCCCGCAAGCGGGAGGTACCCCCAGTCGAAGGTGGTGTCGCGCACGTGGTGGACCCGGTTCTCTATGGCCCAGTGGCCCCGGACGAGCTCGGCGAGTCCGGCGGCGGTGACGTGGGCCCAGTCCAGGTTGGTGACCGCGTACACCGTCTCCCGGCTGGTGACGCCGCTGGCGGTGTGGGTGCGGGTGCGGGTGATCCGGGCGGCGAGCCTGGCGTGCGGGAACCGGATCCCGGTGTTGATCGAGACGACCTGCAGCCTCGGCCGCCTGGACGCTGACGCGGCGGAGCGAGCACTCGTGGAACCAGCGCTGGGCCTGCAGGTGCACTGGGACACTGATGCTGCGGAGCTGGCTGTGCACGAGGCGGGCGGCTCGCCCTACCTGATCCAGCTCATCGGCGAGGAGAGCTGGATGCAGGCCCGGCTCGAGGCTGGGACCAAGCATCGGTCTGGAGCACGTCGAGGCGGCAGCGGGGGAAGTCGGCGAGAGCCTGGACAACGGCATGTTCTGTGACCGCTGGGTGAAGGCCATTCCGGTCGAGAAGGCCGTGATCGTGGCGATCGCAGACACCGCCGACGCGGACGGAGTTGCCACGACTGGGGCCATCTCGGCTGTCTTGGGCGTGCAGGCTCGGCAGTGGAGCATGGCGCGTCAGTCGCTGATCGACAAGGGCATGATCGAGCCCGCCGGCCGTGGCCGGCTCAGGTTCACGATGCTGGGGTTCGCCACGTTCGTGGAGAAGGTCGGTGCCGCGGGGGAGGGCGACCCGGGCCACGTGGCGACATCCCTTGCGCGTCCGACTCTCACCGGGGCCACAGCGATGAACCGGTTAGTTTGGAACGGGCCGCGCGGCGCTGGCACGACAACTGCGTGACGAGCCGCGGCTGACAGTGCTACGCCGGAAAGCTTCGAGGGCAATCTGAGGCCGCTCCGCGTGGCCGGTCAGCGCATGGACTCGTTCGTGCACCTCCGGTGGGCTTGAGCAGCGCAGGAGGAACCGGGACAGAGCCTCAGCGAGGCCGGCCTGGCGGACAGGCTCGTCGCCGAGCTCGCGGATCGCCGCGGCCCAGGCCCGCTCCCACAGGCCCACCAGGTAGGACAGCGCGCCCACCAGGGTGATGACGACGGCCACGAGCCACTGGTGCGCCGCTCCCGCCTGCGCTGCCGCGATCGCCGCCAGGAATAACCGGCACTTCCATGCCCACCGCACCAGCGGCAACCACCGGAAGGCCCGCGAGAGGCTTTGCGCCAGCCCACGCAGGGCCTGCCACGGCAGCGTCCAGAGATCCAACGCCGGATCGGAACGCACAGCACCGCTGAGGACGACGCCCGCAGCGTGGCCGACCACCGCTGCCGCCTGGTCGACGGGCAGTTGCCGGTCCCGGACCGCGGCCACCAGGCCGGCCGAGACCACGACGGTCCTGCGGCCCGCTCCGCCGGCCGCGATCGGCACCGCGCCGTCCCGCACCCGGGGTCGAAGCGCGCCCATAGGGACACGGTGCTGGCACAGCAGGGCCACTGCGGGTGCCAGCGCCGCAGGCTCGGCCGAGCTGAGGTCACGGGCGCGGAACAGGATCCGGACCGCCGGCCCCTCGCCCGCGCCGAGCCGCAGCACCACCATGGTGGCCAGACCACCCACGAACAACGCCAACCCCACCGTCGCGGACAGCACCGTCCCCACCACGAACGTCAGCACCATGCTCACCACGACCGGGGGCCCGTACGCGAGCACCTTCCTCATCGTCGTCCTCACCACTGTCACCTCTTCCTCAAGCCGGGATGTGCACTAGTGCGAACACCTCGACTGCGGGCGGTGCTGACCTCCAGAGGGGCACCGTGGCCATAAGGCCTACGAGAGCAGTGTCGTCCCACCTACGACAGTCCGGGCGGCGTCCTCCACAGGCTCGGAAGCAGGCCTCACGCGCCGCAGCCGGATCTGAATGGATTGTGTTGCACACCTCTCACGAACCAAGGAGACGGCCATGATGAGCACCGACCCCGGCCCCACTGACCTGGACGCCGCCGACAGCCTGATCGCCATCGCCCACCTGCTGGCGCGCGCCTCGGACATGGCCTGGGACCAGGCCTCGACCCACCCCAACCCGGCTCTGCGCTTCCTGGGGCTCGGTCTGGACCTGGCCACCTCCCAGGCACTCGAACTGCTGCCCGCGGGCTACGACGTCGACGACCCCGCACCGGTCGAGACCGACCCGCTGAAGCTGCTGCGCGCCGCCGAGGAGCTCTCCCGGCTGCACCCGATCGAGGACTTCCCGCCCGGAACGTCGCAACTGATCGTCGCGATCTGCGACCTGCTCAACGAGCAGGCGCCATGACCGGCAGTGACAAGCGCAGCGTCGGCGAACTCCTCCTCGAGTCCGACCACACCGCCAGAGCGATCCTGTTGGACGTCGACGAGATGGACGCGGCCACGATGCTGCGCACCTGGGGTGAAGTCGTCCAGGCTGCCGGCGAACTCTGGCAGGCCCTGCCGCCGATGACCCCTCCCCAGCCGGGCACCGGTGAGCACCTCCCCGACCCCGCAGACCTCGCGATCCAACAGCTTCACGCGATGAGCGAAGCCATGCATCGCACCGGACACGCGCGGGCCTGGCCAGGAGACGGGCCCGCAGACGAGCGCCTCCTGCGCATCGCCGAGAGCTTCACCGGAGCAACCAACCTGATCAGCCGGTACGCCACTCCTCGGCCCCCACTCAGCGAACCCGAACAGCGCGACCTGCAAGCCGCCAGGACCAGGATCATGCACACCCTCTACATCGGCTCCCACGGGGTCGCCGTCGCCGTCGGCCGGCGTGTGCGCGAGCTAGACATGAAGATCGCCACCCGAGGCGGACTGACCACCGGGGACTCACTTCGGCAAGCCCGCGCCGCCCACGAGCGGATTACCGCTTTCGAGCAGCAGGCCGGCGCCGTCGTCAAAGGCACCTACCCACGCGAACTGACGGGGGAACACCGCGAGCCACCCGCCGCAGGACGGCTCGCGCAGGCCCTGGCCACCTGGGACGTCCAGGCCCACCGGGCCCTCGTCGGCGGGGTCAACACCGCCGACCTCATGCTCACCGCCCGCATCCAATCCTTGGTTCTCACAGCCGGCAACACCCTGGCTCGCGTCGCCGCCGACTCCGGACAGCTCGACCGGCAGCAGTACACGACCCGCCTCTCCCCGGCACTCGAGACATGCCAAGAACACTGGGAGGCCATGGCCGGCCTGTGGAAAGACCTCACACCGCCGACCTCACGCCGCGTCGACCCCGACCTCGCCCGCGCGGCCCTCGAGACCCGGGCCGCGTTGCACGAACTTCTCCGCGACGGCACAACCATCGCCCACGCCTCACTCATCGCCCAGAGGACCGACTTGAGCCGGATCGGCCGACTCACCCAGCATGTCCTGGCCACCAACGTCGATCTTGCGCACGTCACCCAGGAGGCCACCACCAACCCCGAGCTGACCGGAGCCGCACGGGCCGTAAACACGCTGGCGATCGCCACTCGGCGCCACGACCCGCGAGACGCCCAAACCATCGACGACAGCCCACTCGCCGCCTGGGTCAACCCCGGGGACCTCCTCGCAAACCGAGCCGTCCGCCTGCCCGACCACGTCCGCTCCGGCCTCACGGCGGCCGCAGACATCCTCGTCGACGTCAACGTGACAGCGATGAGCGGGGCCGCGTTTCTCGACGCCGCGTCCGCGCAAGAGAGCCAGACCCGGCAGTACGGTGAGCCAAACGCGAGTCGCGGCGGGGCACACCAAGACAGAACGCCGAACAGCATGTCGGCGGACCGGACAGGGCCACGCTGCGAGCGATGATTCGTAGGCGCGTAAGGCTGCTTCATCCGAGGTGGAGTCGGCCTCAACATCCAGGCAGCGTCCGTGGTCGTGATCTGCGAGCCGCAACTCAAGCGACGGCCGAGTGGCAGGCAATCGCGCGGGCGCCCCGAATGGGACAAGTGCAGTCCGTTCAGGTCCATCGGCTCCTCTCCGAGAGAGGCGTCGACCAAGGGGTCACGGAGATCCTCGCTCGGAAGCGCGAACTCTTCGACGAATTCGCCCGTGTCAGCGAGACCGCCGACAGCGCCCCGAAGCATTCGACATCTCCGAGGCCGACCTGGCCCGAGACGTCATCGCAGCTGAGCGCGAGCGGCTTTTCGCACGGGCCGCGAGGCACCCAGCGGAGGACGAGGAAGCCGTCTGAAGGGCGTGAGTCGGCCTAGGTTGGCGGCTGCGACCCATGGATTAGGGGAGTGGAGACGTCGTCGAGCGCAATGGTCAGCCGCGGCAGTCGGCCCTTCAGGCAGAGTGTGCAGGTCTTTGGCCAAGCCCGCCCCCGGCCAGACTCGAGCGGCAGGTATCCGCTCCCCCCACAGTCGCTGCAGGTCTCGTAGCCGTCGACGTTCACGGTGAGCTCCAAGGCCATGAAGACCTGACGCCATGTCGCAAGCGACGCGTTGGAGAGCCCGGTTTCGGCTGACCGGATAAGGCAATCGAGGTCTGGTCGTTCGCTGCCATGAGCTGCAAGGCGAGTCTGTGCATGTGAGACCGCACGAGCCAATTCTTGACGCTCTGTGTGAAGCGGAGCGAGCACGGCGGCCAAAGTGGACCCGGAATACCCTTGTGAGCGGAAGAGCGCCGCCTCCGATGCGATCGCAACCTCCACGGCTCGCAGTCTGTCGACAAGTTCGTCATAGTCGGACTCGGCAGCCTCCAGGCCGAGACGTTCTCGGATGGCTGCACCAAGCACCTCGGGGTTCCGCAGCACTTCGCTAACACGGTCGATGACAGTCTCCTCAACTGGGCCGCATGGGATGTTGTAGCAATCGTCATGACGGCCTGGAGTCTCGCGACGGAGGTAGTGACGCCGGCAAGAGTAGGTGGGACGTTGTGTGCCGGCCGTGCGCCCCATGGCACCACGACCGCAAGGCATCTTCAATATGCCTGAGAGCAGGTAAGGGCCTCGTACAAGTGTCCCACCGGGCCGACGTCGCTGATCCTGCCAAGTCCTCCAATATGCAACCTCGCCCGACGCCAGGATCGGCGGGATGTCGACCGGAATGCCATCGAAGATCCAGAGGCCAGAGGCCGCTCGAAGGGGCTCCTCTCGCAGTGCCCATCGGCTGACCGACTCCGGAGTCCAAGTCATTCCGGTCGAAGTCAAGCAATTCTCTTCATTTAGTGCCCGCGCCGCGTCGAGCGAAGACGCGTTCTCTCTCACGAGCAGCTCGTACATTCTGCGCACGGTGTATGCGGCGTCTTCATCGACAGCAAGTCGTTTGCCCTTGGCGTTCGGGGCCGGGACGATGCGATAGCCGAACGGCGGGACCGACGCTACGAAACGGCCCTCCAACTCTGCGGCCGCTCGTCGTCCGCCTTTCGTTCGATCAGCGATTCGTTTGCGCTCCCAACCACCGATGACCCCGAGCAGTCCCGACGTAAGATCACCCGCCGATGTCGAGGTGTCCAGCCCCTCATCAATCAACATGAGGTGACAACTGTGGCTGCGAAGATCTTCTATCAGGGCAAGAAGGCCGACCGCGGACCGAGAGACCCGGTCGATCTTCGTCGCCATGACGCAATCAATCCCGCCAGAACGGACTGCGTCCCGGAGCCGATCCAGACCGGGTCGTGAATCACTGGCGCCGGACACACCCGCATCCACAAAGTGACCAACATGCCTTCCGTCGCGAGCCGTCACTGCTGCAAGGAGGCGACGCTCCTGGTCGGCCAGTGAGGTGCCGGTATCCACCTGATCCGATGTGGACACTCGCGCATAGGTGGCGACCTGCATGCTCATGTCAGGCCCCACGGGCTCGTGGCTGTCTCGCGGGCTCGGCGCCGATGTCCAGCGCGGCAGCCAGCCGTCGTAAGACGACGCGCCGCACGCACGGGCGCGAAATGATGGTGACAGACAGGGCATTGGAGGGCCGACCTCTCGACTGGTTCCTCATATTGCCGTAAGCCGTACAGAAGGGTCGGATGGTCAGTGGCGGTAGCCGTGACGCCTCTGGAGAGATGACGGGGAAGTACTCACGTTCACAAAGCGCTGGCGGCGTGCGCGTTCGCCGCCGTGCTGCTGGCCGTGGTGAAGTCGGGCCCGGTCAAGTCGGCGCTCGGCAAGGTCATCACGACCGCGCTCGGCATCGCGGGCTGAGCATGCTCGGAGCATGGTCCGGCCGGCCGGTGCTCCGCGCGCGGTCCGCGGGGATGGTGACGGCCGAACTTGCGGTCGCCATCCCCGCGGTCGTCGTCGTCCTCGCCATCTGCCTGGGTGGCATCGCGCTCGGGATCGACCAGATCCGCTGCGTCGACGCGGCCAGGCTCGGGGCCCGAGCGCTGGCCCGGGGTGACGCCAACCCCGCCGTTCGAGAGGTGGTCACCCGCGCTGCTCCGGTAGCGGCGCGGATCAGCGTGAACGACGGCGGTTCAGAAGCCAGGGTCACGGTGACCGTGCATCGGAGCGTGTTGGGCCTCGCGCACGGCTTCGATGTGACCGCCACATCGGTCGCCGACCGTGAGCAGGACCCGTGAGGGCCCGTCGGCTCCGTGCGCCTGTCGTCCCGCCGCACCGGATGCGGAGCCGCAGCGTCAGGCGGCGGGACCACGGCTCCGCGACGGTCCTCGTCCTGGCTGTGCTGGGCGTCCTCCTCGTCGTTGCAGCGGCTGCCTTCACCTTGGTCGGCGCAGTCGTCGCGTCGCACCGCGCTCACGCCGCGGCTGACCTCTCCGCGCTCGCTGGCGCGGCGCTCCTCGTCCAAGGACAGGGGCCCGGCTCCGCGTGTGCGCGCGCCGCGGCCGCCGCGCGTCGCAACGATGCGGTGTCCGTCTCCTGCCGAGCGGGCGCTGACCTGAGCATCGAGGTCGTCGTCAGCGTTGCGGCGCGGATCCCCGGGCTGGGTGCTGCGTCGGCGCGGGCCCGTGCCGGGCCGGCACCCCCGGCAACGGAGCGATGATCCGGATGCTGGCTGGGAGAGGGCCCCCGCGGGCCCACTCACCTCACACCGCAGGGGATTGACTACCGGCGGCAGATTGACATTGACACTGGTCAGCCCTCGCCCGGTACCGGCCACTCGCCCTTCCCCCGGCGTACCGGTGACCCGGCGCGGACAACGGCTCGCGGTGAGCGCAGCGACGTGAGGTCGTCGAAGGGGTTGCTGTCAAGCACCAAGAGGTCCGCAACGGCGCCGGACCGGACCACGCCCACACTCCCGTCGCGTCCCAACACCTTTCCCGCCGTGCTGGTGGCCGACCGCAGGACCGCCTCGGTGCCCATCCCGTAGGACTGCATCAGGACAAGCTCCTCAACCAGGGCGGGATGGGGAGTCCGGCACGACCCGGCGTCGGTGCCGGCGACGATGGTCAGACCGGCGTCCAATGCCATCCGAAAACTCTGCTCGTGCGCCGCTACCGCCGTCTTTGCCTTCGCGCTCGCGTACTCGGGGATGTCCCCCTCGACGTCCTGCGCGATGGTCTGGTAGATCGCGAGGGTTGGGCACAGCGCCGTTCCGGCGCTGGCCATTGCGGCGACCGTGGGCTCGTCCAGGAAGTTGCCGTGCTCGACGGTGTCCACGCCAGCGGCTACGGCGTCGGCAATGCCCTCCCTTCCCACGGCGTGCGCGGCGACCCGCAGCCCTCGGCGATGCGCTTCGGCCACTGCGGCTGTCATCTCCTCCCGGGTGAGCTCACTCTGGCCGATGGCCTCGCCCTCTGGGCGGCCGTAGACACCACCGGTTGCGGCGAGCTTGATGACGCCGGCACCGATCATGGCCTGGTGTCGCACGGCTCGGACGACCTCGTGGGGACCATCGCTGAAGATCCCCCAGAACGGGTCGTGACCGCCGGTCATGATCACCGTTCGTCCGGACGCGATGATGGTGGGCCCGTCAAGGTCGCTACGATCGACCGCGCGCGCCGTGCTGATGGCGATGTCCCAGTTGCTACCGAGGTCTCGCACTGTCGTGATCCCCGCTTCGAGCTGCATCCGGGCGTTGAGGTACGCGCGCACCGTCGTCGCCTGCTCTCCCGCGGCGGCGACCTCGGCGGCCGGGTCCGGACCCCCGGACCACACCAGGTGCACATGCATGTCGACCAGTCCGGGCTGCACGAAGGCGCCGTGGAGGTCCAGAACCACCGCGGCTTCACTGGCCCTCGAGCGGGGCGGCAGTACCGCCGCCACCAGGCCGTCGGCGATGGTGACGTCGGCCCGGTGGGGATCGGCCGGGGTGCCGTCCCACAGGACGACGTCCCGGAGATGCACGGACACGGACACGGTGAAGGACTCCTCGCCTGCGGTTCAGCGTTGGTCCACGGCCACGCGGCCGCCCTGGACCACGCACCGCACGTGCTGGGCGGGATCTGCCAGGACACCAACATCCTCCAGCGGGTCGCCGTCCAGCAGGAGCAGGTCGGCACGGGCTCCGGGAGCGATCACCCCGACCTCTCCGACCAGGTCGAGCAGCTCGGCGGCGATCGTCGTGGCCGAGCGCAGCACATCCAGAGCGGGCTGCACATCGCCCCGGATCCGGAACTCCTGGGCCTGGTGTCGGTGCATGCCGCCGAGCAGGTCCGAGCCGTAGACGATACGCACACCCGCGCGGCTCGCCCGTTCGAGCGCCTCCAACCCTGCCCCGAGCACGGCGTCCACCTTCTCCCAGCTGGAGCGGGGCAGTCCATACTCCATGCCCTCCTCCTTGAGGGCCCAGTACGTGACAAGTGTCGGCACGAGGAACGCGTCGTTGGCCATGAGCAGCTTGACGCTGTCGTCGTCGAGCAGGTTGCCGTGCTCGATCGAGCGCACGCCCGCCTCGAGGGCGCGGTTGACGGCGCGCGCGGTGTAGGCGTGGGCCGCGACGTAACGGTTCGCCGCGGTGGCCTCCTCGACGACGGCCCGCAGCTCGTCCATCGAGAACTGGGTGGAGTCGATGCGGTCGGTCGGTGATGCGACTCCGCCGGAGGCCATCACCTTGACATGGTGGGCACCCCTGCGCAGCTCGTCGCGTGCTGCCGCACGGACGGCGTCCACCCCGTCGACAACTCGGCCGAGCCCCGCGCAGCACGGGTGGTCGTCCCACACCTGCTGGCCGGCTGAGCGGTTGTCCCCGTGGCCGCCAGTCTGGCTCAGCGCCTTGCCGCAGAAGAGCACTCGAGGCCCCGCGATCAGGCCCTCCGCCTGGGCTTGCGCCACCCCGAAGTCTGCGCCGCTGGCGTCGCGCACCGTGGTGAACCCCCGCCTGAGCATGTCGCCCATGATCTGCGCCGTGTGTGCGGCGACGTAGCTCGGCGGCCAAGCCGGTAGGGTCGCCAGATCGGCCGTGGCCGCGGTGACGTGCACGTGGCCGTCGATCAGGCCCGGAATGACGACTGAACCGGCCGCGTCGAGCACGTCGACGTCGCCCCCGGTTGTGACGCCGCGTCCCAGCTCGGCGACCCGACCGTCCACAGCAAGAACGTCGTGGTCCTCGAGGTAGGTGCCCGCCTCTACATCGAGCACCCGCGCATGGCGCAGGAGCAGCTTTCGGGTCATCGACGGGGCTCCGGGGGGGTCGGTATGCCGGACGCGGAGACGGAGGAGGGCGCGGCGGAGGCGTCGGCGGAGGCGTCGACGGAGGGCCGGCCGGAGGCGTGCCAGGAACGCAGGGCGGGGACCGACCGCGTGGCCAGGGGAAGCGCAGCGGTCACGGAGGCTTCGTCGTATGACCCCTCCGAGTCCAGCAGGTTGAGGACACCGAGGGTGTGGCCGCCGTCCAGCACCGGCACGTTGACCACGGCGCCGCACCCCAGGGACGTGATGAGGGCGTAGTCCGAGAAGACGGCCGCTACTGCAACCGGGTCCCGGCCCAGGTAGGGACGCCCCTGCACCAAGACCTGCACCACCCACGGCGCGTCCCGTGGCATGATCTTCTCCCCGCCGACCGGATATGCGTCCGGTGCGCTGCTGTGGACCCGGCGCAGTGCCCCCCGACCCTCATCCCACCCCAGCACGGTGAACAAGCGGAAGCCCGGCTCCTCGCGCGCCTCCCGCTCCACGTCGACAAGCCCGCTTGTGACGGGGTCACCATGGGTTTCGCCGCCGGCTGGCGCCCCAGCAGCGGTCACGAGGCACCGTCCGAACGGGTGTCGTCGGCCGTCTTGCTGGTCCCAGCGGCGCGGGCGAGCCCCGGCTCCGACAGCTCCTCCAGGGAACGACCCGCGGTCGACAGTCCGAAGAGAAGCACAGCCGCCACACCGACAGCGAGCACGGCCGTCGTCATGGTGAAGACGCCCGCGAACCCGAGCGTCGCAGCAAAGAAGCCGATGACGGCTGGCGCGGTGATGCTGCCGACTCGGCCGAAAGCACTGGCCAGACCCATGCCGGTTGACCGGACCCAGGTCGGGAAGACCTCCGGCGTGTAGGAGTACAGCCCGGCGTAGACACCGACGAGGAAGAACGACAGGAACGCCCCGGCGACTGTGATGGTCACTGGCGTGGACATCTGGCTCAGGACGTAGGCGCTCACGGCCGAACCAACCAGGTATGCCGCGATCGTGTTCTTGCGGTCGGCCCGCTCGTTGAGCCACGCGGCGGAGAAGTATCCGGGCACCTGGGCCAGATAGATGATGATCGAGAACTCGAAGCTGCGTGTCACCGTGATGCCGCGGTCCACCAGCAGTGTGGGTATCCACGAGAAGAACCCGTAGTACGCGAACGTGATGACGAACCAGAGGATCCACACGACGGCGGTGCGCCGGGCCATGTCCCGCCCCCACAGGAACCTCACTGCTGCACCGAGCCCCGGCTTGCGCTGCACCTCCAGCGCGGGCCCCTGTGGCGCATCCGTATCGGCGGGGGTCTGCGAGGCCTCAGAGACTGGCGGCAACGGCCGACCCGTCGCCAGCTCCGTTCGGCGCTCGAAATCCGCCACGACGCGCTCGGCCTCGTCCTCTCGCCCGTTGAGGAGCAGCCAACGCGGGGACTCCGACAGCGAACGCCGCCACCACAGGACCATGAGCACGGGGATCGCGGTGATCACCTGGGCCCAGCGCCATCCCCCCTCGAAGGTGGGCACGACCAGGCGCCCCAGGATCGCCGCCCCGACAAATCCGAACGAGAAGAACCCCGCGAGCGCGCCGATGAACCAGCCACGGCGGGCAGCCGGCACGAACTCCGACAGGTATGGGGCGATGATCGCGCTTTCCGCACCGGTGCCGAGACCCGCCAGCACACGGGCGATGAGGAAGACTTCGTAACTTGGCGCCGCGGCGGCGACAACGGTGAAGCACGCGTAGAAGAGCAGCGCATAGATCATGACCTTCTTGCGCCCGATCCGGTCGCCGAGGACGCCAGCAAGGAAGGCGCCGAATAGGTAACCAAAGGGGGTCGCGGAGCCGATGATGCCGAGCTGGCCCGAGTTGAGCGACCACTCGGTTCGTGCTGAGGGCAGAAGGAACGCCACGATGGCCGCGTCCATCCCGTCGAAGGTATAGCCCAGTCCTCCCATCACCAGGAGGGCATAGTGGAAGCCGGTCCAAACGAGTCAGGACGGTCACGGCAACTCCTCCATGCGGCGACAACTGCATGCTTGCACCGATCTACTGGTGGAGCAACCACGTGCCTCACCCTGTCCGGAACTCCGCGGCTCGTTCCCGTATCGCGAGTCGTCAGTGGGCAAGGGATTCGGCCGCAACTGCTGACGCGAAGGCAGCCATGGAGGGGAATTCCCAGTCAGGGGTGACGCCGGCGGGGGGCGCCGGAGTCGCCCCCCAGCCAGGGCGGTCGTGCCGACGGTTGATCCAGACGGTGTGCAGCCCGGCCTGCTTCGCCGGGACGTGATCATGGAACAGGCTCTGAGCGACGTGGAGCAGCTTTCCTTCACCGGTTCCAAGCCGAGCTGCTTCTGCGAGAAGGGCAGCAAAGTTGCGCGGTGAAGGCTTGTAGGAACCGATGTCCTCGGCCGTGAGGAGGCTGTCGAAGGTGACCTCCAGCCGCCGGTTGCTGCCCGCGAAGGACTCGCGGTCCACGTTGGACAGGACGATCAGCGTGAAGGTCTTGCGCAGAGCGGTCAGCGCGTCGCGGGAGTCCGGGAAGGCTGGCCAGTCGGGGACCGACCGGGCGAGACGCTCGGCGTCCGCCGCCGTGACACCGATCCCCAGTTCCTCACCGAGCAAGCGGGCACTCTGCGCCAGGACTTCCGGATGCAGCGACCGGGGAGGGTCTGCCTCCACTCGCGCCTCGTGCTTTGCGTAGGCGGTCAAGAACGCCTCGTCGTCAAGCGCGAGCTCACGGGAGCGGGCCCATGGACGGAGCACGTCGGCGATTCCTGCTTCCCGGTCGATCAGGGTCCCGTAGCAGTCGAAGCGCAGTGCTTCGACGTCGGAGAGCCTCACCGCAAGGCACTCCTCTCACCGGGCGCTCGGACGTTGGGCCCGGCGCCTGCAGGTCGACTCGCTCGAGCGAAGCGGCCCGGGACTGGGCGGCTGCAACGTGGGCCCGGACCGATGGGGACCAGTGCCCGGCTCCAGCGAGATGTGCCCACGGGCCCACGGATGCCGGTCAGGCTCTCGGGTCTGCCTTGCGTTCGAGGCCGGCGTCCGTGGACCGAGCTCCGGCTTCGGGGCGGCGGACCCCCGTCCGGTCGTCACGAGCCGTGGGCCGGACGGTGCCGGGCGAGCCTCCCGAGCTGCGCAGCTCCTTGAGCTCTCGGCGCTCGGCCCGCCGGTGACGGAAGCCCGCGGCCACGAGGCGGAAGCCCGCCCAGAGCAGGAGCACCACGACGGCTCCCGAAACCAGGAGCGTGATCGGCAGGACGCCGAAGGACAGTCCGCCGCCCGACAGAGGGACGGTTGTGGAGCTCTGGACGGCGAGCCAGCCGAGGTAGGCGCCGCCGCCGGCCGCGACGATGATGAGGATGAGGCCAATCGCCAGCATGGTGGACCTCCTGTGAGCCCGAGCTCGGAACGCGCCATGGCGCACCACGACCCTACTGCGCTCGGCGCATCTCAGGCGCATCTCGGGCGCACCTCGCAGACGGTCCTCCGAGGGGTGACCGACTGCCGGCACGACTCCGCGGCATCTGGGCACAGACGAAGTGAGGAGTCGGATCGACTTTGGCGGGTGGAACGCCTCAGGAACCTGGACCGGCAGCTGCCAGGGTGAGGTCCAGCAGCCGGATCGCTGCGGCCTTGTCGAGCGGTTCGTTCCCGTTGCCGCACTTCGGGGACTGGACGCACGAGGGACATCCGGCGAGGCACTCGCAGGCCACGATGGCGTCGCGGGTGCTGCCGAGCCAGGTCCGCACTGCCTCGAACCCGCGCTCGGCGAACCCCGCCCCACCCGGGTGGGCGTCGTAGATGAGGATCGTCGGCAGGCCGGTGTCGGGGTGTCGAGCCGTGGAGACTCCGCCAATGTCCCACCGGTCCGACGTCGCGACGAGCGGGAGCATCCCGATGGCCGCGTGCTCGGCCGCGTGGGCGGCTCCGGGGATGTCGGGCTCGCTGATCCCGGCTCCCTCCAGGATCTCCGGCGGGATCGTCCACCACACAGCCTTGGTCGACAACGTGCGCACCGGCAGGTCGAGCGGGTGCTCGCCGATGACCTCGCCGGTCGGCAGCCGCCGCAGGAACGACGTCACCTGGCTGTGGACGTCGACCGGTCCGAAGCAGCACGTGATCCGTCCCCACTCCTTGGACCGTTCGACACCGACGATGTCGAACGCACTGACCGACCGCGCCTGGGTCGACCACCCCGGGTCGCCCGGAACCACCAGCGCCGAGGCGTCGGCGAGGTCGAGCTCTGTGACGACGTAGGTCTCGCTTTGATGCAGGTAGACCGCGCCGGTGTGGACGGCCGGGTGGGCCCGGGCCTCATCGACGGTGCCAAGTACCCGCCCGGTCCGTTGCTCGACGATCCGGACCGTCTCACCTGAACCGCGCAGCGAGACATGGTCGCTGGCGCGGTCGGAGCGGCCCCAGAACCACCCGCGCGGCCTCCTCCGCAGCACCCCCTTGCCCACGAGTGCGTCCAGCAGCGCCACCATGGTCGGACCGAACAGGGCCGCATCCTCCTCGGTGACGTGCAGCTCGGCCGCAGCGGCCGCGAGGTGCGGGCCGAGGACGTGGGGGTTCTCCGGGTCGAGGACCGCAGCCTCGACGGGAGCGTCGAAGATCGCCCGCGGATGATGGACGAGATACGTGTCGAGCGGGTCGTCGGCCGCCACGAGGATGGCGAGTGACTCAGCACCGGCCCGTCCGGCACGGCCCGCCTGCTGCCACATCGAGGCGCGCGTGCCGGGCCACCCGGCAAGGAGCACCGCGTCGAGCCCGCTGACGTCGATACCGAGCTCCAGGGCGTTCGTCGCCGCCAGACCGACGAGCTCCCCCGCGCGCAGCGAGCGCTCCAGCTCACGACGTTCCTCCGGCAGATAACCACCCCGGTATGCCGCAACGCCACCTTCCAGGGTGGGGTCCACCTCGCGCAGGTGGTTGCGTGCGGCCGCGGCGACGACCTCCACCCCGCTCCTGGAGCGCGCGAACGCGACGGTCTGGACGCCCTGCTCAACGAGGTCAGCGAGCAGGTCCGCCGACTCGGCGACCGCGCTTCGGCGCCGCGGGGGCTCGCCGTCGCTGCCTCGTCCGCCGGCCATCCCCGGCTCCCACAGCCCGAAGGTCATCGCCGCCCGCGGTGAGCCGTCCTGCGTCACCGGGCGGACCGGCATACCGATCAGTCGGCCGGCGTGGGTGCCTGGGTCGGCGACCGTGGCCGACGCGAGGACGAAGGTCGGGTAGGAGTGGTAGCGGGCCGCGACCCGGCGCAGCCGCCGCAGGAGCAGCGCGAGGTGGGTCCCGAAGACCCCACGGTAGACGTGGCACTCGTCGATCACGACGTAGCGCAGCGCGCGGAGGAACGGCGCCCAGTGCTCGTGACCCGGCAGGAGCGAGTGGTGGATCAGGTCGGGGTTGGTCAGCACGTAGTTCGCGTGGTCGCGGATCCAGCGGCGTTCCTCGGTCGGGGTGTCACCGTCGTAGGTCGCCGGGCGCAGACCCGGCACGGCGAGCGCCTCGAGGCGGCTCAGCTGGTCCTGGGCGAGCGCCTTCGTCGGAGAGAGGTAGAGCGCCGTGGCGCCGCGTCCGGTGGGCGCCACGGAGCCGTCGACGAGGTCGGACGCGACCGGAAGGAGATAGCCGAGCGACTTGCCGGAGGCCGTGCCGGTGGACAGGACAACGTGCTGACCGGCGTGCGCGGCGTCGGCAGCCTGGCGTTGGTGGCTCCACAGGTGGGTCACCCCGGACTGGGTGAGCGCGGCATACAGCGCGGCGGGCACCCACTGCGGCCACTCGGCCAGCACCGCGTCCCTCGCCGGCACCCGGTGGACGTGGGTGAGGCGGTCTCCCCGCTCCCCGCGAGCCAGCCCGCGCAGGAGCAGCTCGGGCGACCGGGCTGGTCCGGGGAGAGCGCGGGGCGGGTCATGGGTGAGTGGGGACATCGCGCATACGGTATGTCGGGGTACTGACGCAGAGTAGGGTTTTTGGACAGTGAGCACGGTGCAGGGTCGTGCTCGGGCAGCCCCGGACAGGTAGGGACCGTGGATCTGGACATCGCGACGTCACGAAGCGGGGACCACACCGTGGTCCACGTGGCTGGCGAGATCGACGTCTACACCGCTCCCGCCCTGCGCGAGCGGCTCGACGAGGAGATCGGACGGGGCCACTACGACCTCGTCGTCGACCTCAGCGAGGTCACCTTCATGGACTCGACCGGGCTCGGGGTCCTCGTCGGCAGGCTCAAGCTGATCCGGGTGCACGAGGGGGCGTTGCGGCTCGTCTGCGCCCACGACCGTGTGCTCAAGGTGTTCGCCATCACCGGTCTCGACAAGGTCTTCGAGATCTACCCCACGGTCGACGACGCGCTCGCCGCAGCTGTCTGACCAGGTGGAAGCAGCGCCGACGAGGCCCTGACTCCCCCGGATCCGGGGCCGATCTTCGCTCCCGGGGGCCGGTAGCGTGGGCGCGGTCACATTCTGGTTTGATGGGGCCCGACGCAACCGGCAGGTAACGTCACCCGCGACATCACCCGGTTCTTCTGCGCCGTCCAAGGCTGTCCGGGTGAGTGAGCACCTCAAGGAGGACGTGCAACATGCCCTATCTCGCCCCGGCAGCGACATCACCGCTGGCCCTGGACGGCACCAATCTCGTGTTGGTCTACGCGGTGCTCGCGATCGCGGTCATCTCCTTGGTCATGGGGGTGTTCTTCCGGCGCCAGGTCCTCGTCGCGGACCCCGGCACGGAGAACATGCAGACCATCGGAGCAGCGGTCGAGGAGGGCGCCCAGGCCTACCTCGCGCGCCAGTTCAAGACCCTCGCGGTCTTCGTCGTCCTCGTCTTCGGCCTGTTGTTCCTCCTGCCTGCTGACACGTCCGGCATCAAGCTGGGGCGCTCGATCTTCTTCATCGTCGGAGCGGTGTTCTCGGCGGCGATCGGCTACTTCGGCATGTCCCTCGCGGTCAAGGCCAACGTCCGCGTCGCCTCCGCCGCGCGCCTCGGTGACCGCGACCTCGGCATGCGGATCGCCTTCCGCACCGGCGGCACCGTCGGGATGGCCACCGTCGGCCTCGGCCTGCTCGGCGCCTCCGTCGTCGTCCTCCTCTACAAGGGGGACGCTCCCAAGGTGCTCGAGGGCTTCGGCTTCGGCGCCGCTCTCCTTGCCATGTTCATGCGCGTCGGTGGTGGCATCTTCACCAAGGCCGCCGACGTCGGCGCGGACCTCGTGGGCAAGGTCGAGGCCGGCATCCCGGAGGACGACCCGCGCAACGCCGCGACGATCGCCGACAACGTGGGTGACAACGTCGGTGACTGCGCCGGCATGGCCGCAGACCTCTTCGAGTCGTATGCCGTGATGCTCGTCGCCGCGCTCATCCTCGGCGTCGCGGCGCTCGGGACCCAGGGCCTCGTCTTCCCGCTGCTCATCCCTGCCATCGGCGCCGTCACCGCCATCCTCGGTGTCTTCATCACCCGGGTGAAGCCCGGTCAGAACGCCCTGACCGCGATCAACAACGGCTTCTACATCTCCGCGGCCATCTCTGCCGTCCTCAGCGTCGGTGCCGTCTTCCTCTACCTCAACCCGTCCATCCCCGAGGTGGTGGACGCGACCACCCAGACGGTGACCGCACCCGCCATCGAGGGCCTGCGGATCCGCGCCGCGGTCGCCGTCATCATCGGCATCGTGCTGGCCGGGGTCATCCTCTGGCTGACCGGCCACTTCACCGGCACCGACAAGCGGCCGACCAAGGACGTCGCCCGGACCTCGCTCACCGGCGCGGCAACCGTCGTGCTCGCAGGCATCGGTGTCGGCCTCGAGTCGGCGGTCTACACCGCCGTGATCATCGGAGCGGCCGTCTACGGCGCCTTCCTGCTCGGTGGCGGCTCGGTCACGCTCGCCCTCTTCCTCGTCGCCGTTGCCGGCACCGGCCTCCTGACCACGGTCGGCGTCATCGTCGCCATGGACACGTTCGGACCGGTCTCCGACAACGCCCAGGGCATCGCGGAGATGTCCGGTGACGTGGACGGCGAGGGCGCGCAGATCCTCACCGACCTCGATGCCGTCGGCAACACCACCAAGGCCATCACCAAGGGCATCGCGATCGCCACAGCGGTGCTCGCGGCGACGGCCCTCTTCGGGTCGTTCACCGACGCCTGGAGATCTGCCGTCTCGGGTCTGCTGGCCGCCAAGCAGGTCACCGAGCAGCCATCGGACTTCTCTCAGGCCACGTTGTCCACGGACATCGTCAGTCCCAACGTCCTCGTCGGCGCGCTGCTCGGCGCGGCGGTCGTCTTCCTCTTCTCCGGTCTGGCCATCAACGCCGTGACCCGAGCGGCGGGCGCCATCGTCTTCGAGGTCCGTCGTCAGTTCCGCGAGCACCCCGGGATCATGGACTACACGGAGAAGCCGGACTACGCCCGCGTCGTCGACATCTGCACCAAGGACTCCCTGCGCGAGCTCACGACGCCGGGTCTCCTGGCCGCGTTGTCTCCTGTCGTCATCGGCTTCGGTCTCGGCATCGGCGCGCTCGCCGGCTTCCTCGCCGGTGCCATCTCCACCGGATGCCTGATGGCCGTGTTCCTCGCCAACTCCGGCGGGTCGTGGGACAACGCGAAGAAGATCGTCGAGGACGGCCACCACGGTGGCAAGGGCACCGAGGCCCACGCCGCCACGGTGATCGGTGACACCGTGGGCGACCCGTTCAAGGACACCGCCGGCCCGGCGATCAACCCGCTCATCAAGGTGATGAACCTCGTCTCGGTGCTCATCGCTCCCGCCATCATCAGCGTGACGTTCACCACCAGCACGAGTCCGCTCGTCCGCTACGGGATCGCTGTCGTGGCGCTGCTCATCATCGTCGCCGCGGTCGCCGTCTCGAAGTCCCGGGACATCGCCATCGGCGGTGACGAGGAGGAGGAACAGGCCGAGGGCCGGCTCCCGACCACCCCTCCCGCGCAGGGTTCGGGCACGGTGAGTCACGGTCCCGGTGACGGCCGGCCCGTCGGGACGGACACCGTCGACGACCCCGACCGGACACGCGTCTGACGCCGTCCACCAGCAACACCCCGGTGAGGGGCTGCCCCGCTGCGGGCGGCCCCTCACTCTGTCCGCGGTGGCGAGCACACGGCCTACCCTCGTGGCCGTGAGTGCCCCGCCCGTCGTCGACAACGCGCTCCTCGCGGCACTGCGCGCCGATCTCGCCTCGGCCGACTTCACCGTCGACGCCGTCGCGGACAGCCTCGGGCCCGTCGCCGTGGCGGCGCTGCGACGTGAGCAGGCGATTCCCGCTGAGCTGGTCACCCGCGACCGTCGCGACCCGCTCTCCGTCCTCATCCGCCTGCTCACCCTCGGTCGTCCGGTCGCCTCGGGCGACGTCGATGTGGCCCTGCCGACGCTCGGCGGCGACGGCCTGCTTCGCCTCGGGTTGGCGACGAGGGAGGATGGGCAGGTCCGTGCGGCGTGCGACCTGCGGCCGCACGCCGACGAGTTCCGCGGATGGTGGGTCGCCTCCGACCTGTCTGAGATCGAGACGGGCGAGGCGCTCCACGAGCGCCACGTGCTCGGCATCGGTGGGGCATCGATGACCCTGGCGGCGTGGACCATCCGGCGGGACGTCAACCGGGCCCTCGACATCGGTACCGGTTGCGGCGTGCAGGCGTTCCACCTCGGGGCCCACTGCCGCACCATCGTCGGCACGGACGTCTCCGAGCGGGCTCTCGGCTACGCCAGGTTCAACGCGGCGCTGGCCGGGCTGGAGCTCGACCTGCGCCGCGGTGACCTCTTCGAACCGGTCTCGGGCCAGCGGTTCGACCTCATCGTCAGCAACCCTCCGTTCGTCATCACGCCACGGGTCGAGGGAGTGCCGGCGTTCGAGTACCGCGACGGCGGGCTCGTGGGTGACGGCATCGTGGAACGGCTCGTCCGCACGGTCGGGGAACACCTCGAACCGGGCGGTGTGGCTCAGTTCCTCGGCAACTGGGAGATCCGATCGGGCGGCACGTGGCAGGACCGGTGGCGGGAGTGGCTCAGCGGCACCGGCCTCGACGCATGGGTCATTCAGCGGGAGGTCCAGGACCCTGCGGAGTACGCCGAGCTCTGGTCCAGAGACGGTGGCTGCCACCCCGGCGTCGAGGGTTTCGAGCACCTGTATGCCGCATGGGTGGCGGACTTCGCGGCGCGCGACGTCGCGAGCATCGGCTTCGGCGTGGTCACCCTCCAGCGGCCAAAGGAGGCGCGTGCGCCGTGGGCCGACCTCGCCGAGGTGACGGGTGCCGTGGCGCCGGCGATGGGGCCCGTCGTCGAGGCCGGGCTGGCGGCCCGCACCTGGCTGGCCGAGGTGGGCGCGGCGGGGCTGCTCGACACCGCGTGGCGGTGCGCGCCGGACGTGACGGAGGAGCGGCATACCAGACCTGGGGCCGACGACCCGGGCGTCATCATGATCCGGCAGGGTGGTGGTCTGCGGCGGTCCGTCCAGGCCGACACCGCCGTCGCCGGGCTGGTCAGCGTGTGCGACGGGTCGCTCACCGCGCGGCAGGCGCTCGAGGCGATCGCGCGCCTGCTCGAGCTGGACGCGGCGGCCGTCGTGGCAGCCGCACTGCCGACTCTGCACGATCTCGTGGCCGACGGGCTCCTCGTTCGGGACTGAGCTTCGGCTGCGTGCAGCAGCCCGGCGGTCCGGGCGAGCGAGGTGCCGTCAGGAGCGGGCGCCGGCTCGCCCGGTCGTTCCCGTCAGGGTGGCTCATGGCTGGTGCTCACCGAGGCGCAGCGCCTGACCGGCACCACCGAGAAGACCACTCCCGTGCGGGAGGCGCGCGCCCTGATCGAACGGGAGAGCGCCCGACGGCTGGCCCGTCTCCCCAGGCGGTCTTGGCCAGCGCTGACGAGGTCTTGAGGCTGATTGAGCACGACGTGCTGGAAGCGATGCTCGACCGGACATCTGCTCGTCGGACGGCTCATTGGCCCCCGTCGAGGTCGCCGACGAGCGGAATTGACGCACGCATGTGCCACGCGTCTGTCACGAGCTCCCGCAGACGCTCGACATCCACCTCCACCAACCGCAGCATGACCAGCGGCGAGCCGTCGTAGGCGGGCGTGGTGAAGAAGATGCCCGGCTCGCCAAGTAGCAGAGCCTGCTTCTCGGCCTCGTCACCGACGAACAGCACCGCGATGTCCGCCCGGATGAGCCGCGGCTTGCCCGGTCTACGCTCGGGGTAGGACCAGACGAACCCCTTGTCGGCCACCCGGAAGTCGAAGCCGTCGCTCTCGATCTCCACCACATGAGGCAGGGCAAGCGCCAGGTGGCGTACGTCGTCGGCGTCAGCCATCGAGGTCGCTGCCGGATCGCACCACCCGCATACGCACAGAGTAGGCAACTCCGCGACCGCTGAACGGGAGTGAGCGCCAAGCGCCGATCTGGTTCACTCAAGGCGTGGAGACCATGCCCGTGAAGCACAAGGTCCTCTGTTACATCGTCCAAGCTGGACGACTCGTGGTATTTCGCCACGTCGGCCAACGCTGGGAAGAATCGGGTCTACAGGTGCCGGCAGGAACCATCAAGCCGACAGAGACGCCCGAGGCTGCCGCACTCCGGGAAGCCTCTGAGGAGACCGGCCTAGTGGCGCTGCGTGTGGTTTAGAAGCTCGGGGAAGCCAAGTACGACATGCGCCCGTACCGCCGGGAGACCCACCATCGCCACGTGTTTCATCTCCACGTCGATGAGCTCACGCCCGAGCGATGGTTCAGCCAGGAAGCCGATCCGGACGGTGGCTCGGCGCCGGTTGGTCTCGAGTGCTTCTGGATTCCCCTGGCCCAGGGTCACGCGCTCTCAGCCGGTCAAGGTGCGTTGCTCGGTGGTCTCGAGACCTGAGTCCAACGTCCGCCTTCTGCCGAGGAGCTGTGCCTCTCTCGATCGGGACGGCCGTCGACCTCACCTCCGGATTCATGGGACCGCTAACGAGAGCGCCGCAGCTCAGCTGGGATGGCCGGGCCGCCAAGCGGCGTCGCCATAGACGCGACTCGGTGAAGGGTCCTGTGGCCGCGCGGCATACAGGACACCGGCGGCGCCACGACGGGCGTGGACGTCGGTGGTCGCGTAGGTTGACAGGACCAACGCGCGAGAAAAGCAGGGGGACAGCGTGAGCGACGAACACAGCACGGCCACCAGCTCGATCGAGTTCATGCGGCAGTTTCGCGAGCTGATGGACCGGTTGCTTCGAGACCTTCCATCCGCGAACGGCTCCGGGCCCTTGCTTCTCGACGTTCTCGAAGAGCACCTGCGCGTAGTGCCGGACCGACTTGCCGTGGTGACCGAGCCGGTGCCAGAGCACCGGCTAGTCGACGCCGACATCGCCCTCGAAGAGGTGGCCGACCGGGACTCCACGCACCGGCTCGTCGGGCTCGGCGGCGGCGACATGCGTCACCACATGAGCTTCAGCGACCTGCTGCAGCAGGCCAGGGCCTCTCAGCAGATCCCGTTGGCGCAGGTCGACTACCTCCAGGCCGCCACCGGGCCCGGGTCGGGCGAGCAACGCAACGTCGTGGCCCTCGGTATGCGCCTGTTCACCTATGAGGGGCATCCCGTCGCTGTGCGGCAGACCGCGGCGCGGCCCCACTTCGGCCGACCCGAGGGTGGCCTGGACGTGCTCGCTGCTGACCGAGCCGTGGCGGAGGCGTTGCTGGTCGATGTCCGCGCGCTGATGGACGAGCGCAGCGTCTTTCGCGGCAAGGTCGTGACCTTCTCCGGTGACCCCTACGGTCGGGGGATCGCTGGCGTGACCTTCGTGGAACGACCGCGGCTCGCCGAGACCGACGTGATCCTTCCCGTCGGGCTCCTGGACCGGGTCAGCCACCACGTCCTCGGCATCGCGGAACAACGCGAGCGGCTGCGTGCCTACGGGCAGCACCTCAAACGCGGCGTCCTGCTCTACGGCCCTCCCGGCACGGGCAAGACCCACACCATGCGCTACCTCCTCAGCGCCAGTCCCGGCACCACCGCGGTTCTACTGAGCGGCGGTGCGCTCCAGCACATCCAGGCCGCGGCCAAGGTCGCCCGCGCGCACCAGCCGGCCATCGTCGTCCTGGAGGACTGCGACCTCATCGCCGACGACCGGTCGATGGGGATGGGTGGCCCCAAGCCCCTGCTCTTCGAGGTGCTCGATGCGCTCGACGGCCTCGACTCCGACGCCGACGTCGCGTTCCTCCTGACGACGAACCGCGTCGCCGACCTGGAACGGGCCCTCGCCCAGCGACCGGGTCGGGTGGACCTTGCCGTCGAGATCCCGCTTCCCGACCGTGCCGGACGCCTGGACCTGCTTCGGCTCTACGCCCAGGGCCTCTTCACCGAGGAGGGGCTCGGCGCTGCGACGGAGCGGTCGGAGGGCACGACCGCCTCGTTTGCCAAGGAGCTGGTCCGCCGCGCCGTCCTGCGGGCTGCTCTGGAGGACGCCGAACCGGTGGACGAGCACCTCACCGGCGCGCTCGACGACCTCCTCTCGGACAGCGAGTCGCTCACCCGGAGCCTGCTCGGCGTCGACTCCGCCGAGGGCCACCAGGGCCAGCTGCCTCCGGGTCGTCTCCCCCCGAGGCGGCCCGCTCCTCCCCGATGAGCTTCGGTGTCTGACCACGGCGCTACCCTCCCCCGAGTGATCACCCAAGGCGAGAAGTGTCAGCTGTTCCGCTCACTGCACGTCCCGGGGAGCCCGTTGCTCATGCCGAACCCCTGGGACGCCGGCTCGGCCAAGATCCTCGAGACCCTGGGGTTCGCCGCGTTGGCCACGACGAGCGGGGGCTTTGCCGGCACGCTCGGCCGGCCCGACGGCCGGGTCACCCGTGATGAGGCACTCGACCATGCTGCGCGGGTCGTCGCGGCCGTCGACGTCCCGGTGTCCGCCGACCTGGAGAACGGCTTCGCAGACGACCCGGCCGAAGTAGCCGAGACGATCCGGCTCGCCGCGGAGACCGGACTGGCCGGCTGCTCGATCGAGGACTACGACCCCACCAGCGGTGAGATGTATCCCGTGGAGCTGGCCGCCCAGCGCGTCGCGGCGGCCGCTGAGGCGGCGCACGGCGCAGCCGCCCGACTCGTCCTGACCGCCCGGGCGGACAACGGCTTTCACGGGATCCACGACCTCGAGGACACGATCACCCGGCTCCAGGCGTTCGAGGCGGCCGGCGCGGACGTGCTCTATGCGCCGATGGTCTCGACGCCGCAGGACGTGCAGCGGATCCTCGAGGCGGTGTCGCTCCCGATCAACGTCCTCGCCCTGCCCGGCGTGCCGAGCGTGGCGGAGCTTGCCGGCTGGGGTGTCGCCCGGATCTCGGTCGGAACGGGGTTCTACTGGGCAGCGATGGGCGGTCTCGTCAGCGCCTCCCGCGAGCTGCTCGACGACGGCACCTACACCTTCTGGGCGGGCGCGGCTCCCGGCCGTGATGCAGGCCGTGCCGCCTTCGGCTGACCTGCGCGGGTGTCGAGATGCAGCGAAGATGTCACAAACCCGGTTCGTGTCATAAACCAGTCGTTATGGATTCGGGCTGCGCCCGCTTGTCACGTTATGGGTCGCGTCCTCCCTGCGTGAGGAGCAGGAGCGCGGCAATCGAAGCAGCGCCAGGGCTGCTACCCCGTCTGCCGGAGGCGTCGAGCACACATCAGTCGGTCGGCGACTCGGCGGCGGCAGCCAGTAGCCAGCCACGTCTTGCGGACCGGCCTCAGGTCGAGGCCGAATCAACCCGCCACATCGGCCTTGCCCTGAGCGCACGGGCAAGGCCGCACTCACGTCCTGACATGTCGATGAGCGCCTTGTGACGAGGGTGTGGTGCCCAAATCGGACGTGCCGACGAGCGGTGGTTCTCTTGCCGCCCTGACGCACAATCGGTCAGCGGTCATGCTCGGGATGGAAGTTACCGGCTACTTCTGCCCGACCTTCTGAATGGCTCGTGCGCTTCTTCACGGCGGCTGCCCTGAAGGGTCGAGGCCGCCGAGTTGAGCACGTTGCAAGCTGTGACGATGATCCGCTCGTACCCCCGAGCTAGCGGGCGGCTCGGTAAAGCCCTAAAATCGCAGCAACGTCGCTACTTACTGATGGCTGTTTGTCTAATGGCCTGGAGTCCTCGCTCCCGTCAAGGAGGCCCGATGGAGCCCCCTGGAGTTTTACTTGGGACGCCGGTAGGGCTGCCAGGGTGTCCGCAACCGCGTATAGCGCTCTTTCGTGTTAACGGTGTGCATTACGTCGAATAGCCCCAATCGAGTGCTGCTGTCCGACATGTGAATGAAGCGGTCCTTCGCGATTGCGGTGCTGTGCCGTAGCGTGGCGTCTATGGGGAGAGGTGCCAGCCAGGGGTGAGCATTGCGGCCCTCAAGTCCTTCGGATACGAGGCCATACGTGCGTCCCTTCACATTCAGGAGATCAGCCATCTCGGTCTCGGCGCCAAAGACGAGTCGCTCGAAGGCGGTTCTTCCTAACACCCAACATTCAACGGCGACGAAGTGAGGCTTGGGCGGGAGGAAGTCATTCATCCGCGTGTCGGGCGTCGCCCATAGGAGGCTATTTGTCGCATCGAAAATTTCGCCCCATTGCGATATCTTGGGCGGGGCGAGTTGAGCGAACAGGTCTGGCTGCTCTACGAACGCGTCGGCGATAAGCATGGCCCGGTAGTGTGTGTCAAGAAGCCAGCAGAGCTTGTAGAACTGCTCTAGTAGGTCCCGGTCGCGCGTAAGTAGGAGGGTCGGCCGTCCGGTGCGTACGCCGTTGGCAATTGTTTCGTAGACGAGGGATTCGTCTGTGGCTAAGGGGTCTGCCTGTACTTTCTTTCCACTCTTGTGTACAAACAGCAAGCCTCTGGTCCCGACTGACTTCTGAGTCTCGGAAGCGATCTCGGCTTCGGTCGGCAACCGGCCAAGCGACTTTCTAAGCTTCTCCTCCATAAGATCGCCGACTCGACGGCGCATCAATAACAGGTTCACATAGTAGGTTAACGTGGCGGCTTCGACGGTCTCCTGTTCGGGAAGGGGCAACACCGAGAAGGCGGGGTTGTTGCCGCTAAGCGCCCGGGCCGCGCGCGAAGTTTGGTGCCGCTGGAGCCAGGGCTCGACCTCAAGCCTCACCTGCGGTAGAATACGAATGGAGTCAGCGTGGTTTAGCAGTTGTGACCAGATCTTCTTATCGAGATTTGTATCCCATATGCTCGAATCCAGGTACACGTCGATGCCTGAGTCGAGCCTTCCAAGAGCCTTGTACAGGCGAGTCAGAGCCAAAGCGTCGGGTTCACGGAACTTGAAAGACAGCCGATCCACGAAGGTTGCGGGGTCTCCCCAAGGCTCTGATCCTCTTTGAACCCCATCACATCCGCTCCGTGCGGACGTACTCGTGAGGTGGGTGAACGTCCGATTCGTCGGCATGGCTGACCTTCTTTCCGGGCCCGGACGCACCGCGCTCAGTGGCGTGCCTCCAGCCTCGACCGGCGGTTCACTACCAGGGCCGCACCGCTACTTTCGCGCCGATCAGCGCCTGTTGGTATGGCCCGGATCCGCCAGTCTCGTGTCGCGCCCAACTCTAGGTCAACGCCTGCTCATCCACGATGTTGGACGCGCCCGCGACGCCCCGGGCTGTCCCGAGGGAAGGCACGCACATGCCGGCGTGGTAAAAGCTGTTGACATGTTCGATGCGGCAAGGTGGGGGTGTGCGCCTCGAAAGTGTGGAACTCGCTCGGTTCATCGAACACAACCGGGCGACCGTCGCGGTCGAGCTTCCACCCTGGCCAGGCGGATGGCCGCATGAGATCGAGGCGGCTCTGCTTGACGCGGTGTTCTCGATTCGGGCGGCTCGTCAGGGACGCCGGCCTGGCCACGCTGCAGGCCATGTCCCAGCCTTGCCGCAACCGCACGTACGCCGCGACAGCCACGGGACGATCCGCCTGCCGGCGTCGGTACGGATCAGCGACCAGCAGATCATCCGCGCGACCGCGCTGGCCCTGACCGACGAACACCTGACCTCCCCGGCCGAGTTCAAATGGGTGGATCGAGGAGCACCTCGAGGGCGTCGACGGGATCAGCCACCACCGCGCGTTAGAACCTCTGGTGCCCGCCATTACGGCCACCCACCACGCGTTCTTCGGACACCGCGGCGAGCCCGATCCCGTTGCCAGCCTCCTCCTCCGGCAGCTACGGCACACCGTCCGACTGGAAGGCAACACCAGAGACATGCGCTGGGAGCTCGACCCCACCTGACAGCGGAACCCTTCCCTCTGGGACACGGTCAGCCTCATCAAGAACAGTCGCTGAAGCGGACGTCTCGCCTGCGCGGCGGGCTCGTCGAACACGACTCCCTTCGCGGGGCCCGGGCAAAGTCGGTGGACGGCCACGTCAGGACCACGCATAGCAAGCTCCCGGCCGTGCCAGACTTCAGCTGCAGTGGCGGAACTGAACCGGGGGGCCTACCTTGGCTGAATCCGGACGAAACGGTCGATCCGGTCAGCAAAGGATGGACCATGCTAACGAAAACCAAGGCCGCCGTCGCGGCTTCTGGCTTGGCGATCGGCCTGATCGCGGCCACCGCCTCATCAGCTTCCGCCGCGACCCTTTTCAGCGAGGGCTACGGCAGCGGCTCGTACCACGCCTCGTCCGACTATGTCCCAGGGGCGGGCAACATCCTGGTTGGCTCCTACTGCGGAAGTGGCGGAGCCGCTACTTACGGGTACACCGAACTCAGGACCACGTCCGGCAGCCACGTCAACAGCAGCAGAAGCTCCGCGTGTGATGGAGCCTGGCACGACGACAACCGCGTGATGACGTATGCCTCGTCGGGTGTCTCTTACTACCAGCGCTGGTACGGACAGAACGGAAGCTTGATCAATGGGTACAGCGCGCCGTGGGCCGGAGTAAGGGCCTTCCGCTGACACTGATCTCTATGGTGCGGCGGCCTTCCTCGGCGGTCTACGCCGCGTGGATGGGCGCCGCATCCGTGCTTGTTTGGCGCGCCTGGGACGCGGCTGCCGCGCCGGCATTCGACCACTTCGCCGACCTGCACGTCTATTACGGGGCGGTCCGCGAGATGGTTGCCGGCCACGGTCTCTATGACTTCAAGGCGGCCAACGGCGACCCGTTCACCTACCCCCCCGCTGCGGGGGTGCTGCTGGCGCCCCTGGCGTTTCTCGACGAATGGGTCGTGCAGGTCGTCTGGCTTGTTCTCGAGGTCGTCGCGCTGTTCTTCCTCGTCCGGTGTGTCACGAGACTGATTCCGACGCCGCGGCTTCTGCCGAGCAGAGCCGTGCCACCGTTGGTGTTCTTGGCCTTTGCGATCTCGGCTCCGGTGGGAAGCAACCTGCGATTCGGTCAGCTCAGCCTCTTCATCACCGTTGCGTGCGCCATCACCTTTCTCAATAACCGCAGTGGCGTATGGATGGGCATGGCAGCCGGGGCGAAACTGATCCCTCTGGCCTTCATCCCCGTCCTGCTGGTCTGGCGACGAAAGGCCGGGGTGGTCGCCTCGTTGACTTTCGTCACCGCGACGACGGCCTGCTGGGTGCTTCTTCCTGAGGAGTCGCGCCGTTACTGGCTCCACGATCTACCCATGGGCACCAAGTACGGGGACTCGGCCCTTATTGGCAACCAATCGCTCATGGGGGTCCTGCTACGTCACCCGGCGTGGCCTGGCCACGCCCTCACAATCCTGATGCTGTTAGCAGGCCCCATCCTCGCTGCGGGGACATGGCGGGCCGTAAAGATGCTCCGATCCGGCTCACGACTCGGAGCGTTCGTCGTCTCCTCGGGCGTCGGCATTCTGCTGTCGCCGGTCTCTTGGACCCACCACCAGATACCCCTAGTGGTCGCCACATTCTGCATTAGCACCGGCACCAAGTGGCTCACTTGGGCACTACGCGCGCTGGTCATCGTGCTCATGTCGGTCAACGTCTCCGTAATCGCAACCCTCTCTTTTCCCGGATCCTTCCTCTTCGGGGAGACACGGTTTCTGCTCTGCGTATACCTCGTTTTCCTCGCCATCTACCGCACGGACCAGGACATCGAGAATGAGACTTCCCTTCACATCGGCACTCATCTGCCTGATCGCTCTGTCGGCGTGCTCCGGGACGTCTCAGCCTGACAGCACGAAAACCCTCGGTGTCATCACGAACGGGACCCAGGGTGGGTCGACCTGGCAAGCCAGCCTTACGCAGACACCGACCAAGTTCTGCATGCAGATCACACTCGACGGCCGGCTCACGAGCCAAAGCTGTGGATCCCCGGCCAACCCCGGGCTCCCACTCAACTTCGACATCGACGGGTCCCAGAAGATCAACTTCATCTATGGGGACGCCTACTCGCCGATCGTTCAGTCTGTCACCTTGGTTTACCCAGATCATGAGGTGAAGGCCGACCTCAAGAATTTCCCCGAGGATGCGGACCACCTCTACTACGCCTTCGCCTATGCCGGCGACGCTCACCCACGTGACCTGCTTGCAATGGACCGAGAAGGACACCTCGTCGCGTCGGGACACGACAAGATCGCCAACGCCTACGGTGTGAAGTAGAGACGGAATCTCAGATCAGACCCCACAGCGGAGGATCTTCAGCGGCGTGCTTCTCTTCCGAGGACTCCTCTCGGTTCTCCAGCACATCAATTCACGACACCGATGGCTACTCGCCGTGGTGAGCTGCACGGTCGGCCGCGTGGTCAGGGTCGACGTGCTGACGAAAGTTCCGGTCCAGGTTGCGGTGGCCTCACGGGTATTTGAGCCAGGCACGATACTGGGGCACCGACGACGCCAGCCAGGCGGAACCCGACGCGCCGTGCCGTGCGCCGATGTGACCTATGGAGCGGAAACGGTTCGGGGATATCGACAAGTCAGTGAGACGGCTCCCCCGGCACGGCCGTGAGAAGCCGCAGGCCACAACGGTCCGCCGACAGGTCAGGTGAGTTCCTACAGCTACGAAATCCATGCCGACTTCGGCGCATCGTCGCTGGCACGCAACGCCACCGCACCGCCAAGAAGGGCCGGGAACGCTCCTGGGAGCACTACACGGGCAGACGGGTCGACTTCCTCGTGCGAGAGCCCCCAGTGCCTGTAATGACGGACGACGGGCTGGTGATCACACACACGCTGCGCCGTACCCACTCTAGGTGTGTCTCGACTACTGAGCCCGCACGCCGACGGCCGTCACATCGCGGAGGGTGGCTGGCCGGGGGGAGGCTCTCACGAGCGATGTCTTCTGAGTTCTCGTCGAAGACGCGCGCCACTACGTGATCAGGGCGGCCGAGGATCCGCAGCGAGTGCCCCCGTACTATCAGCTCGAGGATGCCTACGGCCTCGTCGAGCACCAGCGCGTCGTAACCGCGCTTGCCGTGCGCAAGATTGTTCCGAACGACGCGGAGGGCACTTGCGGTCGGGGCCGCAGGGTCGGCCTTGGCTTCCCGTACGAGTGAGCTCTTCCCGAGGCAGGGCCCCGGAAAGGTCGTGTTCTAGCAGGTCAGCAACCCTGCGCCGTCTTCGAGGCGCACCATGGTGCGCGAAGATTCGGGTCGGGTCACCGTTGCGGCGTGTCGGGTCTGAGGCGGACACTGGTGGGGTTCGTCGTGGTCGACCCCGATGCCTCTGTGGTGCCTGTGAGCCTGTAGGTCAGCATGGTGGTGGAGGGCTCCACGGGAACCGTGGATTGGTGCCTTCGAGCCCGTGCGTCAGACTTTCGACA
>JAABUP010001039.1_pt1 | contig 59418 bp, 83 predicted proteins | sample 5559201 | NCBI WGS metagenome assembly JAABUP01 (sample SAMN10711887, study PRJNA513373) | rock metagenome | isolation source: Antarctica rocks | place: Antarctica | reverse complement strand
TTTGAACATGATTGCCATGATTGGCACAAGCGATCGGCTGTGTTGGCTGGCAGAAACTTGTAAAATCCTTCTTCTTCTTCAGAAACTCGTCCCAAAGACCGGCATCGCTTATCACGACTTTTGGTCTTGTACATTCTGGATCTGGCCCGTGAAGCATCTGTTCCCGTGCAAGTGTGTCGAAACCAATCAGCTCAACAACAATTTGAACAAGAAGTCGTACGACACGTTTCTTCACACTGAGTGGTCACCCGCGGGCGTCCGAGCGTTTCTCTTGCGAAAGATTCAAGCGTGGTGCATCATGGCAATGACTGTAATGTACAACGGTGTGCAATATGCCCCTGTGAGCTGCCGGCAGTCTATCACACTACCGCACTCGACAGATGTGCTCTGGTCAGTCGTTGGAAAGTTTGGGAAACAGGCGCTTTGGATGGGGAGTGTGGAGGGGCAGCCCATATTCACGCAACTGCTGGTATGTTCTGCACAACAGCTGAGCAAACCAGCTCATCTGCATCACGTTTAGCACTGTCCTCTCACCAATGTTTAACGTGCTTGCTACACTGCAATCAGCCATCAGCAGAAATTTCCAAGCAAATGGCTGCAGGGGGGCGAAACAGCAGACTACATTGGAGCTGTTAGAGTGTTTGGCATCGGTGACAAGATGCTGTTTGAGCAGCTGACAAGCTTGGACAACAGGGAGATGAGCATGTAAGCCAGCAGACTGCATAGAATTATGCCATCCAAGACTGCTGCTGCGCATCACTATGGCTCATTTGTAAATGACGCTGCAGGTCTTGGCAGCTCACCACACACCCAATGAACAGCAATCCATTCCCAGCAGCGTTTGTAAACTGCAAAGCTTCATTGCAAGTCCTCCCTGTGACACTCCCAAGCAGTCAAGCCTTCATACAATGGCGCATTGACCTTCTCACAGAGCTGGAGCATGTCACTCACATGACAAAGGCTATAGACGACATCATGGTTGTCGGGTTGACAAGTAGGCCGTCATACTCAAGGCTGCCTGGTCACTCTTTGTGCTGGCAAAAGACCATGTGCATGGCCACACTGTCTCAGCTTCTGCACATGATCCGTGACGTTTCATAAGTTGCCAGAGTAGCCATCACAGGCAGACGTGTATGCCAACTACTCATGCAACTTTGAGTGATACTGGCAGCTTGTGTTGACTGAAAGCTTCGGCGTTTTGCAAGTTTCCCTCGCAGGCTTGCAGCAAGCTCACTTGATGATGTGCAAATCAGTTTGCCTATATGTGTGCTGATATGTGCTCATCTCCAATTGAGCAGTCCAGCATGCTGTCTTACATTACAAGGAGGCAGCTGTCCTGCATGTGCTGAAGCAGGCGATGCACATACATGTCATACATGCCTGGAGGCTGTGTCATGGTTACTGGTGATGGTGACGCAGCCACCTGTTCAACTGCAGATCTGATCAAGTACATGGAGAAGAGCACAAACACAAGCAGTGGAGGACGCAGCACTACCAGTACCAGCCTGGGTGGCATCGTGGGTAGCTCTGTTGCACCTGCTGCTATTGGGGTACAGTACATGCCCCAGCCTGCAGCCGTCCAGCCCCAGGGGCAGCCCTTGCCCCAAGGTGTGATCACCACCACTGCCAACTGTACAGATGTCTGCACGCACTCCTTGGCCAGTGTTCTGATCGCAAATTTATAACAAAATGCGCAAGGTGGTGCTTGTCTCACCACCATCAGATGACTGACTGTGGAAGCATGGCACAGACTCCAGAGCTGGTTTGCTGCCCTACGCTGCTGTGAGGACTTATGCTGACATCAAGGTTGTGCATTTGTTATGTGACAGCCGCAAGGACTGGCTATTGCACATGTACAATGCGCAAGTACATCAGTGCCTGAGAGGGTAACTATGCATAGACTTTCTATGTGACGGGTTCTCAACCACATTGTTGCATCAAGATTCTTTGCAGTGCTTTGCAATATCCGACCATGTGCATGGGTGAGCATGCATAGTCTTCGTAACTGTGCATACTGAGCAGATTTGCCTGAGCAGGTCTGCAAGCAACAGCTCTATCAGGGGACTCCAGCTACCTGCAGCAGCCCACCTTTGTGCCTGCTCCTGGGCAGAGCTCAGCTGCTTCAGCTATGACCAACACACTTTACTCAGGCTATCAGCCGCAGCCACAGCAGCATAGTCAGTACCAACAGCAGCAGCAATGGTTTCAGCAGCAGCAGCAGCAGCAGCAGCAGCAGCAGCAGCAGCAGCAGCAGGAGCAGCAGCAGCAGTTTCAACAGTACCAACCAATGCCTATGACTCAGCAGCAGCTACAGCAGCAGTTTCAGCAGCAGCTTGCCTCCCAGCAGGCCATTCGCCAAAGTGTTTCACTGAATTCTAATGCGTCTGACTCACAGCGCAGTGTCCAGAGGACTGCCTCAGCTGGGCCTCAGAGAGGACCTCCAGGATCTCAGCCAGGGGCTGCTCTGGGGTCTGCTCAGGTCACAAAATCAACATCTCAGGGATCACTGAGCCATGGGCCACAGTAGATTAGTCAGCAAGCATGAAGCCTCCATCATGAGGATGAAAGTGAAAGTGGAATCAGTCCAGCATGATGTAGTCACGTGTAGGGTGCAACACACACTTGGCATTACTGCAGAAGTTGGTGTTTCGCTGTGGTCAGTCTAGTATGCCTGAGCTGTTGATCTTGCTCTCCTGGGCATCAGTCTTAACATGTCAAGGTCTTATGCAACATGGTTTCATGCATCTCAGAGCAAGCCTCCATATTGTGAGTCTTGCTCATGCAGCGGTCCTGCATCATTTTTGATTCAGGCACTGCGCATACTTGCATGTGTGCAATAGGTAGGTCTAGAGCAACGGTAAGCTGGGATCATTTCCTGAGGTCATTTCCTCTTGCTCACAAGTAAAACATGGTACTGAACACCGCGGCTCATCTCTTCTAGCACATTTCCTGCACATGCCTGGACAGATGTCGTGACAACAACCGAATGTATGTATGCGTTTTTTCCCAGCTCAAAGTTGTTAGATAGCTTGAGACACTTCATCAGAGTGCTTCATTATGATAAGTGTGCTTCATTATGATAATTGTGCGATCTTTATTCTCAATTGTTGAAGGGCTTCATATTGAAATGATTCAGAACATTGATTTGTGCGGTACAACGGGTAATGCCAGCGGATTCAGTATCAGTATACAGAAATTTTTACGCTGCATGTTGCTGTTGTGCATTTGTACATGGCAAATCTCGACACATAGCTACAATAACCCTGCTACATTCCTTGACCTGCGAATGATGCATCCACCGGAACATGCTATTCAATCCAGTCAATTCAGGATGTACCGTGAAAATAAAGTTTTTGTTGGAAATCATTGCTGCCCTGCATGAAGATACTGGCAGGCTGTACATGTTTGCAGTCTTTTGTCAACATCTTGAAGTCACACTCAGGCATCTACAATGCTGCAAGCAGGAAGCCCTGTTGCAATTGTCATGATGAAGAGGCTGTATATAACTAGCTGGAGTTATTAAAGTGCTTATCTAGTCTACTGAGCAGCACAGTGCCAGCCTTTGTGGGGAAGCCTGACCACACACACATTGAGAGGCCTTTCAGCAAGGCCTGCTATCCTCAACTCAAATTGCACTGTTCATTGCACACAACCAAAGTAACAACAAAAAGCAGGGACCAGAAGCAGTAAAAAGCTCTGTCAGTTCTATACCCATGCTATTAGCATATGTTTGCCATGCATTCTACAGCCTTTGACATTTTTCTCTGCTGGCACATCAGCGCAAGTAATCACCTCAGATACCGCTTGCTCACTATAAAGCAACACTGTTCCATATGGCTCGGTCCCAGACCATCAATCATTGTCAAAGTATATACCAGTAAACCCTTCTGTACTCAATCATGTGGTTGACTGCAGCATACATCATTGTAAACGGGCCTCAACCAACTTGAAGTACTGCAGGATCCTTTTGCATTTGCCCCCCAGTCAGAGGTCCCCAGGCGTGACTTGGAACGCCCGTGCACAACTGTGTTGCCAGCAGAGTCTTGCTTGCAAACAAACACAAAGTCATCTTTGAAGCGCATCATTGCTGTGGTCGCAACTCCCTCCAATATGCCTGCACACACGTACAGAAGCCTCAGCAGCAAGTACAGAGCAATGCACACGACTCTGCATCACGTAGGCCACCACTCCGGTGTGCACCTTGTGCCTGGTCTTGGTGAGTCAGTTGCCACCTTGGCATTTCTTTTGCCGCTGCCTGAACAGGCACATCAAGGTGTGACCCGGGCAACTGCAGCATGCTTGGCAACTGAGCAGGGAAGCTGTCGCGTTTGTCGTACCAGCATTGCTCCAAAGACAGTAGCTTGATCTTTAGACGGAAATCTCAGCGGTTTGAGATCCGGGTATGTCTCCAGGATCAGCTTTTTGGTTTGTTCTGACACGTTACCTATCTGTGCTTTGTTGTATTGAGGAGGATTCTGCAAATCTGTCGTGACATCGTTGAAGTCCTTCGTCATGATGTCAAGCGCTCGGGCAGTTGGCGACCCCGGGCTCTTCAAGCGTGCAGCGTTGACTTGAATACTGAATTTTCCACATTTGTCACACATGTCATTAATCCAAAATCAAACACTCTACAATCAAATGAATGCTTCAGAAGCAGCATCGAAGAATGGCAATGTGCTTCTTCTCCTACAGAAGGTCGGGACTAGCAAAGTCGATGGCCTACAGTAAACCTGAGCTGAGCCTATCGTGTTTTGACAAGATCACATATCATTGTCTACATGCTGCCAATACTTTCTAATTCTAATTGCTACCTAGCTACTACAGCCTATCAGTGCCACCACAATCCTCGTTACTATGCACCAGAGGAGCTTGTCGTGAATGACAATGTCGTCTGGTGAGCTACTTGGGTCTGCCTTTTCCTCCTGCATAACAACAATTCATTGCATGTCCTGTCAACCCATGTCACAAACACCTCGCGATGCTATGTCCAGGTCATGAATATCACACATGAAAGCTACCTAGCCTTTGGCTGGCGCAAGGCAGTCATTAACTTTTCATTGACACAAGCAATGGTGCTGACAATCATGTTCACGGACCTGATGCTACCAGCCTGCCTGCCAGATGCCTCGGAGCGCTTGCTTCGAGAAGGGGAGGGCTGCCAGTCTGAATCATTGTTGTCTGAAACATGATCCTGCAGCTGCACCAGAGATGTTGATCTTTTGCAGACACACCAGAGCTCAGGCATGTCCTGCTGTTTGTGCAATCTAAATTGAGCGAGCAGAATTCACACTAGCAATGACTTACATGCAAGTTTTCCTTGCTTACGTCAAAGCATGCACATGTGTTTGCTCAAACATGCAAGCACGAATGCATTGTTTGCAGCATTGTAGAAGCATCATGTCTTACATTGAGCTGCTGCAGTGGCTCCCCAGTCTGCTGCAGACTTCTAGCCATCTGCTCATCAGCCTTGATTTGCTGCTCGGTGAGTGCAGCAGACAAGTGTGGCCCTTTTGGAGCCGGGTCATCATCACACAGATCTGTGGCAGTGCTGCCAGGAGTCTCAGCTGGCGCTGATTGCTGCCCTTGCATCGGGGGCTGCTGCTGCAGCTGCTCTTGCATCTGAGCAGCCTTTGTATCTGCTGCTTTGAGGCTCTGAGCTGAGTCATGCCCACTAAGATTGACCAGCTGCTTCTGCTTGTTGGCAGAGCTCTCGACATTGCTGAGAGCCTTCCTCAGGTCGTCCTCTGAAGCTGCAACAATCCCATATGGGTTTTGCAGAGATGAAGTCCCGGAGCCCTGCTGCTGGGCTTTGTGAGCAGATGGGCTCTGAACTCCATGAAACAGATCTACCACATTGGGTGGATCCAGATCTGGATCCAAATCCATTGCAGTGGGTACCTGTCTGCCACTGCTGGATGCTGCCCTCCAGGACTTGGTTCTCACTGCAGTACTGTTGGCAGCACGCCCTGCTCCTGCAGGGAAGCTTGCTGCTGGCTGACCATACTGATGCAAGGCGCTGGCATCTGACGGCCAATGGGCACCAGCAGACTTGACTGGAGACAAGGAAAGACCAGGCAAGGGTGACAGCTTCAGCTTCTTTGACCTAGGACTCACAGCACAGGACTTGTCCAACACCGTCATCATGGTGATCTGTTTCATAGGGTCAGCGTGCACGCAGTTCTCGGCAGAGAGAGCTGCCAATTTCACGTCCTTGTGCTTGAGGCTCTTGGCTGCTCTGCGCCTTTGTATCTGCACAGGAGAGCTGACGTCCTGTCCACCTGAGCCGATGTCTGAAGCCTGGCCATTGACTGGTTGCTGTCCTGGGCTATGACTCCTCCATGCAGTGTCTGGCGGCCCTGGGTGCACATGAATGCTGCCAGCAACAGCAGGCTGACTGGCAGCTGATCCATGCCAGTCATCACCTGTGGGCATGGGGACTAGAGCCTGAGCAGCATCAGGTGGAGGGTAGTCATACTGAGCAGAGTAGCCTGACTGAGCGTGACTGGCCATGAAGCCATCGGCTGATTTGAGAACCAAGAGAGGCTCTGGGAAGGGCAGCCCATCATGAGCAGGTGATGAAGCTGGCGGTGAGGCTGAGTGAGGAGGTAGGGGGTCCAGAAGGGATGATGACTGCCGGGGTGGTGCCTGCTGGGGGGCTGCAGCTGACGTGGGGGGGAGGCTGGAGGGGTCGCTGATGGACTCTGGACTGCCGTCTTTGTCTTCGTGGCTCAAGCCAGGGACCGCTGAGGGATCCTGCAACAGTTTGAGACTCCACATCATTTATGCCAGCAACTGCATGATGCTCATGTACATGTAAGAGACATCATTGCAATTGCACTTTCCAGCTGAGTTTCAGTGCAGTTCAAAGAATTGCATGAAGCTAAAACTTGAGCAGATGGCCAAAACCCTGTGCACCACTTGAGGCACATGCATGCCATCATTGCTACCTTTGCATCAGCTGGTGTGACTGACATTCAGACAACAGTGTTCATTGCAGGACTGACTGCAGCATATAGCGTGTATCCTGAAGAACCAAATATCAGCAATGCGTAATACACTGACTTTTGTCTCAATGTATGTTCAGACAGACTGACACAGCAGGGTGAACTTGCCTCGAGAAGCACGTGAGTTTGAATCTGAGGCTGCGAGGCAGCACTAGTGGGCTTAGGAAGTTTGCTTGCAAAAAACTTGCTGACCCTGCCAACAGGGAAAGACCCTTGGCTCTGCATATTGGCATAGCCATCATTTGGCTGCGAAGGAGCAGAGGCGTCCTGAAACAGGCGATTCATCAGCCTATGCGCCTGATGCTGGGGGGGAATGTGCGCCACGTGCTGCTGCTGCACATTCCTGATGCGGGCATGATGCATCTGCTGGGACAACAACGAAAAGGAATGCTGCTGAGGGGCTGCTGCATGCTCTTCCATGAGCAAAGCTTGGTTCCACTGTTTAGAGGAATCAGCCCAAGGGGCCAGATGGCTGGTGCCGTTCAGCTGTTGCTGAGACCTGTCAGCATCATGGCTGGGCCAGCTGTCAATGACTTCGTGCTCTTGTAGCTCAGCATCATCGTCAAAGCCGCTGAACTGGCGAGAGAGTTCTTGATGCGCTCTGTCTGCCCTGTCTAACAGATCAGCCGAGTCGATCAGCTCATCTGTGGTGTGATCCTCCTGGGTCAGATCCTGTGTCTCTGCAAGCGACAAGGATCATCCCATTTGCATGCAACGACACTATCAAATGCAGATGCTGCAATCAGCCCTTGCCCTGTTTCACTGTACAAAGCAGCTCAAAACAGATTTGGTACCATTCCCAAGTACCATGGCCAGAGCTAGACATATGAGTCAGCTGCCAACATGCTGCCATTGCTGGTGCTGAGGCATCTAGGTCTTTGTTAGGCTGTAGTGAACAGCCAGAGTTCAGATGATGCAAGTGCATGCAGTGTACCTTGGCTCATCTTGACATGTCTCCAGCATTGACTGCATCCATGTTGCAGCATCACTGCTGGTGCAACACTTGCGAACAAAGCTGTAGCCGGGCAGGCTGCACAGCACTTGATACACCAGACCAGTGGGCAACATGACACTGGGCTGTTGGCTGAAGAATGGTCTTTGCTCATCAGAGAACTGCAAGGGTTGCAGCTGTTGCAGGGGGTTTTGCAACCCACCTGGCTGACGCTCTTCAGGCTGGGAGTCAGGAATCAAGGTAGAATCAGCAACATCCAAAGCCTCCTCGTTTCCAGGTCGTGACTGACCCTGCACAGGAGAAACAGCCTTGACTTCAGGAGCCAGGTTGACACAAACTGGGCTGTCACAGTACTGCATTACTTGTCTTGTGAGCACGGCCAAGTTGCAGTACTGCATGATGTGGCTTCTAAGGTGCAAAGCATTTGAACAAAGGAAAGTTTGTCGGCAGCGACGTGGGTGTGACACAGATAGTAATCACCATTCACATCTGCAGCTCACCTGTTCTGCAGCAGGCAGGACAAGCTGGCGCTTTGTAGCTGGTCTCTCATCTTCATCATCCTCACTGTCATCTATTCTTTGGTGGGCTGCTGCTGCCTGCCGCCTGCTGCTGCGGCGAGTGTTGGCCACATCTGGATCAGCTGGTTGACCTGAGTTGTGGATCTTGTTATGGCCGCTTCGAAGGCGCATCTTGGCTTCAGGGCTCTCACCTGCAAAAACTTGAGCAGTGTGATTGGCTGACAGTGGCTGGCGTGGCATGCTACATGTTGCCTGCAGAAAGTTGAACTATGCAATTGGCTAACATCGGCTAGCTTTGCATGCTACATGTTATCTGCAGAAAGTTGAACAGTGTGATTGGCTGACATTGGCTGGCATCAGCTGCTACAAACAGTGAAAGGGTGGAGATACAGCTCCAACCTCAGTGCAAGTTTCAATGCAATTGCTCAAATGGGCGATCTCAGCAGCTATGCCTGTCTGCATGCCTGCATTGAGCATGTGCGCCTGCGCATGAGGGCTTGCAGTTGTGATTTGTCTGATCAACAATGATGTGGGTTTGCTTGTCACCTGTTAGGTCCTGAACATCAAGGGCAGGCCGAGGGGGATCATCTGGTGAGGCCCTCTTGCGCCTCTGTCTGTTGGAAGCCTCCTCTATTTTGGGCTGATGCAGAGCGACAAACTCAGGCGGAACGAAGTCTGTTGGAGAGCTTTCGCGACCGCTACCCCCCTCCCCCAGCAAGTCAACCTCCAGGCTATCCTCCTGTACATCATGGAAAACTGGCTATGGCTATTCACATAGTCCTTTGTCAAGCAGCATTTGGCTACATAAAGGTGCAAATGGCCATTCTGCTTAATCTGACCTTGGGCCTGCTTTGTGATGTTTCAAGCTGTTCCAAACATGCAGCACACACATGATGAACGTAACATGATCAGCAAATCATGCTGTCTTTCAACACTGACTTGTGCTTGTTGAGAGGGTGTGCACCTGTGACGTCTCCTGCTGCTTTTGTAGCTCTTCCAGTCTCTTCTCTTCCCTTTCAGCTGCTTTCTCCCCAGCCTTGCGCTTGGCTTCTGCCGCCTTTGCAGCTTGCTCTGCTGCCTTGCGCTCCTTCTCCTCTTTCTGCCGAGCCTCTCTCTTTGCCTTCTCCTAAACAGCAGCAATTTGTTGAGCACCATGCACTCAGATTCAAGTCAATCAGCAACACACTGTAGCTTGCATCAGCTACATGCTACAAACAACTGTCTGTTTCTTGTTTAGCTTGAATGTGAAAAGGTGGGTTCAAGTCTGAAAGGCAATCACTGTGAGTGAGGAGCAGCACCCTATGATCTGCACGGCTGGGAAACAAGCAGTTTGCATGTCAGCCAAACATGGAAGTTGCAAATGCTCACCGCTTCCCGCCTTTGATGGGCCAATCTGCCAGCTGCCAGGTACTCTGCAGGACTGCAGTACCTGCACACACCACACATTAGTTGCAGAATGCACTGCCTTGGGGCAAGCCACAGACAGGTCAGATACTGAACACATGTGTAACAAGAGCACAAATGCTATTAAAAGACACAAAGACAAGGGACTTCCTGTGCAGCAACCTTGCAGGAGGTGGTGCGTAGAATATTTACATGTGTCAGAACAGGTGTGTACTATGCTGTGAGTGAGCTTGTGGCATTCAGAGTGTATTGAGCGGCTTACTTCCTCTTTAAAGTATTCTCTTTGTATTCCTCCATGTCTACAACTGCAGCCACCACGCTGGGATGGTTGTCTGGTAGACGCTTCTGGGCTCTGAACAGCCTCAAGATCTCGTTGCGGATGTGTTCACGCAATGCAGATGCATTCTCATGCTGGAACCAGTGTTGGCTCAGAAAGGCTGGATATGGCGTCTCCCCTGAATGGCACAGGCAGCAAGGTTCAGAGCCAGATCACTGAGGAAAGCACATTGCTAGAAGCAACAGACTGCAATATGCAAGACAGGCAATCTTGCCTGACCCTTATCATGTGCAAGTCTTGAGGTGTCCTTGCATGATGCGTATGTCAGTGCCTCTCTATAGCATTGACAGCAAATGCAGTGCAGAGACTTTTGCTCTGGCATGCAAGGCAGGTGCACGCGCTCTTTCAATGCATGCCTCTGGGTTCACATGCAAGGCACATTGCAGTTGACACAGGCTGCAGAAGCAGCCTCTGCAAGAGGCGGGGTACACTCCTAGCATGCTGCACAACAGCAGCAGATTGCAGCCCACCTTTCCAGGCACCTCGTTCACACAGCTCAACCTGATCTGGCGGCGCATGGGTCCAGAAATCCAGGTAGGCAAGCACAAAGAGACCACAGTCACAGTAGTTGTCCTGGCATGGCACGTGAGCAGTCTTGCCGGGCATGGTGCTGGGCTCAAAGTTATGTGTGACACCCGGGTGCTCCTTCACCCACCCCACCGGCACAGAGGATGTGTCCTGCTCATCCAGCTTGCGCTGCCACTCCACATTCAGGTATGTACGTATGGCCTTACTGATCACAGACAGGTTGTGGCAGCTGCCTGCACATGCAGGCGCTTGCAGTGTCAGCCATAGGATGTCTGTGAGTGTCTGCAGGCCTCACCAGCCCTGCTGAGCACAGCTAAGTGCAGAGATAAGCTGAGTGAAGAGGATTCTAGGAACAGAGGACACGGACCAGAAAGCAGCAACATCATGCCACTGTACAGGAGCTTTGTGCAGCTATAGCAATGCATGTTCAGCAGCTCAGGGCAGTTTCTTGAGCACATTCATGTGGCAGGAAGTGTTTGACTATGGATCAGTGACAGGCTTGATGCTTCAGCTTGTCTAGGACAACCTGGCATCTGATCATGGATGCAACCCGGCAAGATACAAGGACATGCGATGTGCACAACTTCGACTTTTGCCTGTATCAACTGTAGTCAACATTGTTGAAAACGTTCATGCTCACCTTGCATGGAATCCAGATGCAGGATGTATGGCCGCCGGTCGCCAGACTGGAAATCAAGCCCAGGGTGACACACAATGATGAGACTCCAATGCAAGGCATCATGGATGGGAATCAGAAGGAAGTCCTTGCTGAAGATATCTACGTCCTGCACACCAGTGTCAAGTCTAAGCACGTGATGATCATGACGCTGGGACTTCTTGTGCACTGCTTGTCAAGCAGCATCAGCACGACTGTGCCAGTGCAGAATGGGATGGTCTTCGACATCCAGAAACAAAAAGGGCGAAAAAGGCTTACTTTGGTCCAAGACTTGACTCGCAAGTGGTTCCTCTCAGCGGCTGTCAGAGTTTTGATAGCATCACTGTCTGGCGTGCCTTCGCGCCCTGCACATACAAGGCATCAGCGTGCTGGTTTAGCGTCTCACCATTTGCTATCAAGAAGGTTCATCATTTGCTGTGGAAGGTTGCCACCATCAAGCATGTCAGTCAACCTGGTGATCAGCAAGGTGAGTGTGCGAGAAGAAAGCCTTGACTCACCTGCAGTGCCTGAAAGATTCTTCTTGACAGTCGACTTCTCTGTCAGCTTCTTGAAGAAGAAGGTGTTGAAGAAGTGGTACTTGAGCTGACTGTCTTTGTCAAGATTCTCTTGTATCCACCTGCACGCAACACTTGACTTGTCTAAGCTGTTGTCAACATAGTGCAGTCCTGCTGCCATTCAGGCTTTGCTCTTGTAGTCAAAATTACACAGGACCAGATGTGATGACCTATCCTGTCATATTCTCTTGGTCTCTGTATATCTGTGCTGCATAGCTGCCAACATGACAGGCATCATATGGATGAAGCAGGAGCATACTCACTTGGCGTAGAAGTCAATGACAGTATCGTTCAGGAACTCCCCATCATCCAAACGAGCAAGGTCGTACTCTGTCATCTCCACCACATCAAGCTTCCTGTCAGGAGGATAGACGCACCGCATGTCCTGCACCAAACAGCAATGCCGGCATCAATTTCTAGCAAAGCTGCTCACTGCAACAAGGAGACACCATCGCTGTAGCCACACGGCATGGCTTGTGCAGTGCAGGCTTGTCAGGACCAGTGACAGAAAAGAAAAGAAAAAGGAAAGACTACGCCTGTCGGCGCCAATTTAGTGAGAGGCCAAGTATTATACCGGGCTGCCCCATGACCAGGACCAGTGACAAGTGAAAGCAAGCAGCAATGGGGCGTCAGTACACTGCGCCCAGAAGAAACAAATTGCTATGTGCTCTGCTACCATACAATCTTGGCAAGTCATGTGCTGTGATTGTCGTAGCAGGTACCTTGAACTTCACAGTGGTGCTCTGGTTCAGATTGGTGCGCTCACTTTGCCTCAGCTCAGGCCCAGCTCCGTTGTGGTCGCTCTCTCTAGCAGGCGCTGAACCGGCAGCATGATCGTCCTCATCACTGTCTATACAGATTGGCTCATTGTCCGCCTGCAAAGGGACAGCTACCTCCTTGAATTGGAGAAACCGCACTGAAAATCAGGTAGGTGACACCTGTGTGGGTGTGCTTGACGCTGGCACCATGGACGTGATTGACTCAAGTAGGATATGCCTTGCAAGGCCAGGGCCACCAGAAGCCATTGGGTGCAAGAGCCAGCCAGCGGCATTGATGCCAAGAATATGATAAAAATGACAAACTGCAAGTCCTTGCCTGCTTCTGCTCATGCTGTTTCTGCAGCTTAGCGCTCTGCCTGACACTGATTTTCCTGTCTTGGCTGGGCTCGTACAGAGGATCCTCAATTGCTTTGCCAACTTTGATTGGGGCTGGCTGCAAGCGTGTCTGTTGACTACTCACTACTGGTCTCATACTCTTGATAGTGCTGGTCTGATAGTTCTGCAGCGCCAGTGAAGCAGTTCTGCAATGCTTTCAGGTAATAAATGTCAGCATGACAAAGACATAATCCTTTGGCGGATGTATGTTATAGTACAGTGTTGTGTGTTGTTGTCAAAAGAATGAAGGGGGCAAAGGTGAGACTTACATCCATCTGTGGAAATGGCATGTCTGGTCTCAGGTTACGCCAGCACTCTTGGCAAACACATCGCATGTCGTCATCCTCCACAACCTGCATGATGGGCCATATGACATTCATTTTGATCAAAGGCCTCAACACTCTGCTCACAACAGCAATGGTGCTAGCCCACAAGAGGAGACAATGACTGTTGAGCTTGCGCCTGTGCAGCCTGCTGCGCCATTTTGATATGCAACAGCTGTGTCAGCGTTGCTGATGTACATCAGTGTTGAATAGAAACAATGCAAACTGCTGCTGAGAGGATCATAGCAGCACCTTTTGCCATCTGAGGTCCTTCACAGGGAACAAGTTGTTGCAGAAACCGCAGGTTTGCCTGCATTTCAGCATGGAATAAGGATCTTCACGCATGCAATTGTGGCATTCTAGCCACAAATGAATGAGAAAGACAGTGAAACCCAAACATGCTGACCTGCCAGTGTCCCGTCTTGAGTAAGAAGCTACTGTAGCACACAAGACAATGGTTAAGAGTCACTCACTGTGTAGTGCCAAGCCAAGCCAATCAAATGGCCAATGCCAACAAAAAGAGCCTTACATTGAGTAGGAATCTGGCCAAAATTGCTGCGCGACATTGCTGCAGACAGTGTGTTTGACTGACCTGGCAGCAAGCACAAAGTCAGCTGAGCAATGCACCATGCCACAGAAGCAGCAGACTTACAAAGCCGATGTGCACATTGCAAGTACCTGCTTTGGGTTTGCTTTGACCGCTCTGCTTTTGCTGCTGAGGCAGAAACATTGGCCGAGCCTGCATATAAGCACACCAGTTTTGAGCTGCGTATGGACATGACATGAAAGAACACTGCTTGCACAAGCCTGGCTTTTCAACTAGACCTGCGATGTTGATGGTTCATCATCACCATCAAAGTCCCGACTTGCCCTCAACCTGTCACACTTCTGCTGCTGAGTGGTTTCCTGCACAGGAAGAGGGGCACACTTGCAACCACAGCCGTACAGGGTGCGGAAGTTTGCCGAAAAGCCCACTCACTGCATGTGGATGACTGCTGTGCATCTGACTCGGCCTGGGCTGACCATTTACACCGTGTCTAGCTTCTGCCTGATTCATTTCTGCCTGCACAGATGACAAGGAAGGCTACTTTGGTTTGGACAGGTATGTGGCTCAGTACACTGCCTTGTCAAGCCAGCTGCTTACCTTTCTGAGCCAATCTTTAGATTTTTCCTCCCTGCGCCTGATTTCAGCTTCCACAAATTGACACTGTGTATTCAGTTTTGCGCCCCCGTCGGCCAATCCTTTTACATTCTTCAGTCTGCTGAGCTTGCTTTCGAGTTGCTCCAGCGTGAGGCCGCTCAAGTCTGGAATCATCTCCTGCTCAAGTTTGCCCTGCAGTTTCTCCAGCAAAGATGATTTCAAAGGTTTCTCCCCTCGGCTCCGTGCTTCCTCGTTCTCAGCCAGCTCCGCATAGGCATCACGCATGTCAGCCCGCGCCGAGCTGCTGCATCGAATGCTCGCAGCAATGGTGGTAAGTTGCGCACTCTACAGGCTGTACTGAATTGTCAACATGCTGTGCTTTGACCTTTGAAAGTCAGCATGGACGCATGGCCCAATGTTAGACCTCAATCTGACAGCGAGCATTGCTGTCAGTTTCGACAGCATGATCGCCGGCATTACACCCATACAATCCCAACCACGCGTGGACGCTATGCGCTGGTGGTCGATGCATGGCATGCACGATAGAAGTGGCTGTCCTGCAGTACGCTTGCTGTTGTTCAGGTCAGCTGCCAGAGCACTTTGCAGATATTGTGGTGTTGGGTCATACGCATTGTTGCAGAAGTGCGTGCCCAAGCTTTTGGCTTCATTGGACTGTGTACATCTCAGGACCCCTTGCCTCACAAGCATACCTGCAGACACAAGAAGTTCCATGTCAAGGTCAGGCCTTGCTGGGCAAGCGCTACATTGCGCTTGCAGGACTGCATGTATCCAAATGTGGGCAGTGCTTCTGCCATCAAAGTTGCGCTCATTCACCCCACGGTTTTCTGGACAGCTCAACTTTCAATGCTGCAATCAAGCAATCATTGCCAGATCCATGCTTTACAATTGCCTTGCAACATGCTACTGCAAAGCACCGATCTTGCAAGGGTACACAGAAGTATGTAACAACATTGAAGAGACGACAGGCTTTTGGTACCTGGGAAGGCAAGCCCCATATGGCATGAAGATGTCCTTGCCACATTCCGGCAACAGGCAACAATGTACTGACATGCCACTACATTTGAGCGCAAAACCTGTCTTGCCAAACACTATGCTGAAGCTGCCAGCAAGCATGTCACATCTTCAGCACTGTCATTCTGGTACATGGTTAGCCAATTGGGTACCATAAGTGCTGATGTTCATGTTCAGTATTCTGTTACATTCTGATAAACCCTAACTATTAGCGTGGACACGTGCCCCACTGATTTCAAGCTGTGCCTGGATGAGAGCTTGCTCTTGCTCAAATTTGGGGCAGTGATGTTGCCCATTTGCACAGACAAAGCGTTGTCAGTGTCACCTGATGCAGAGTGCAGTATCTGTCTAGCCCGCAGAGGAGCATCAGGCCTGCTAGTGCCCTTATATTTGATTGTCATGCTTACCCAATGATGGCCCATGAAAGGATTGCGTGCAGACTTACGGCAAGCTGACAGTACTTGTATGTGACCATGCAAGCAAAGCTGCAGTGTCCTGATTGCTGAAACGTCTGCAGCAAGGGTACTGAGTATCTTGAGTGAACATCATGTTCACAATTTGCAACTGTGCCATGAATATAGCCTGCGAGATGCATGTCAATGCATTGCGCAGCCTAACACAACCTTGCTTGACTGCATACTGTACCTGATGCAATACCCCTATGATCCAGGCACTTTACCAAGCTCAACAAGTTAGTGTATCCTTTGGGAAGTGTATCTGTATCCAATCTATCAAGGGAACTGTGCCATGATCACTGAAAGTTTGTTCGCGATATTAGCAAATGCACCTGACGCAAACATGCAGATAATGATGGCTGGATGCAGTTGTCAAACTTCATATGCAGTGCGTCACATATTGATGCAATATAAGAAAACAAAAGACTGCACCTTTTGGCATCAATGTATGAGAGGCCATGCATTATACCGCGCTGCCCAGGTGACGCAATGTAATGAGGTGAGTAGAGTTTCAATGCAAAACAGGCAGGCTACAACTTGAGAATAGTTCGTTGCAGCAAAGAGGTCACAAAGTCATGTCCTGGCGTTTGCAGCCAGGTCTTTGTCTTAGCTGCACATGTGACAAGTCTGTGTATACAGTCAGCTACTTCTGCCCACTGCAACTCGATAGATCACGCAAGCACGTCTAGTCAACAGTTTGGGTCTCCAACAAGGCTCAAGGAAAGCCAGATGATCCTGCTAAGCTACTAAACTGGTGCTGCTGCATTTGTTGGAAGCTAGGAGCATATGATGGGGCCGGCTGTTGAGTCCAGGGACTAGTAGCCTGAGGCGGCATCTGGAAGGCACCATATGTAGCCTGCTGCCCTCCACCCATCTGCTGTTGCTGCGCAGCATACAACTGCTGTGCTTGCATCAGCTGCTGTGGTGTCATCCCATACATCCCCCCCTGCATACAGATGCTTGCCAAGTCAGCAATGCATGATCAATGTATGATGCTGCTGCAGCCACACAACCTCAGCAGTATTGACAGCAGCCAACAGCAAGAGGTGCGCAAAAGCCACGTCTTGCGGGCATCCGCATGCTACAGCACTTGTCAATTCTGAGCAAGGCTGGCAATATCAGTCATAGCTGGAGAGCAAGTTCAAGCATATGCAACAATTTGCAGCTTAAGCATTTCTGTATAATACGCCACCGTGAAGTTCTGACACGACACTGACCTGCTGCATTCCAAAGGCGCCAGTCTGGGGCTGCTGCATGCCATTCATGCCTTGTGCAGGGAACTGAGCAAAGGTGTTCTGCTGTGGCTTGTCAAACATCTTCATGATGTCATCCGCAGACCTCTTGGGCGCATGTTTGGTGCCTGATCCAGCAGCACTTGCTGAGGCTGACCCACCACCCCCTGTTGCCTTCTGCCCAGCTGGAGCTGCCTCTATGGTCTGGCTTTCACCAAAGGGATCAAAGGGGGCTGCTGCTGATGCCTGTGTTGAGGCGGGCGCTGCAGCATCACTGCTTTGGAATGCATCCCAACTGCTGTCATGTGACAGCGCTGCTGTTGCTGGTGCCTCCGGCTGGACAACACTGGCTTGCATGAAGGCAGCCCAGTCACCTGTCACGCAACAGGAGTTGTCAGGTCAAGCGTATACATTGCAGGACTGGTGCAATGATGTAGCTGTGTGACACACAGGAGGAACTTTGAGTACTGGACCAGCACAATGCAAAGGCTCAGCTGCCAGCATCAAGGGCAGGTGGTATCTCAGATGTGCAAACAAGCTCTGAGACACCTCTGGCAATCAATCTGTCAAGAAATACATGCTGTCAAAGTGGGAATACCAAGGCTTTTTTTAAAGCAGCTCTGCTGCTCTGCAAGGATAGGCCTTCCTAATGCACAGATTGTCATTTTTGGGCAGATCAATGTATGCTTTATGCTTTTCAAAGCATACCATCAGAGTCAGTGACAGCTGTCTGGGGCTGCTCTGCTACAGGAGCAGCAGGAGGGGTTATGTCCTCCAAGCTCAGCAGATCTATCAGCTGAGATGCTGCAGCAGCTGTGGCAGCAGGAGCTGCAGGGGCTGGTGCAGCAATGCCCTTGAAGGACACCCTTGCTGGCCTTGACGATGGCAGATTGGTGCCATTGGACTGCCTGACAGGTGAGGAAGGCCCGTCTGAGCTGACAGACGCTTTGTCAGAAGCTTGAGTGTCAGCTGCTGGGGGAGCAACTGCTGCTGGGGCATCGGCTTGTTGCATGAAGGGGTGGTTGAAGTAGTTGTCAATGTTGGGTGGGGAGTCGAAGTCACTGCTTGCATATGCCTGGATCAACAGCAATCACAGGTCACCAGGCAGCAAACAGGGATTGTCATTGAAGCTGATACACTGTCCATCAGCACTGAAGGAATGGAACTGATTGAGTATCGGCGTTGCGATGCAGGCCAGCAACAAAGTAAAGTGCACCTGGTTCTGGTACTTCTCTATGATGAAGTCCTTCATGGCTGACATGTCACCCTCAGATGGTCGTCGGAACCCACGTGGCAGCCTGGCCTCCCAATAGTTGTTGGCCCGCACATTCCCCAGCTTACTGATAAACTCCACCTGCTCTGGTAGCCAAGTGTCCAAAGTGGTGGACCTAACTTTGGACAGATGCGTGCCCAGACTGCGATGGATGCCCGAGCAATTTAGGCAAACGAAAAGGCCGAGATTGACGCTGGCCCAGGTAGGGCCCCGAGCTGAGCAATCACAGCATCTTCTGTTGCACTCAAGCCTGAGCAGCTGACTAAGAATTTTCTTATGCTGCTCATTCTGAGCCTTGCTCACAGAAGTCTTGCTGTTCGAGCTCATTATGTGAAACGGCTCAACTCCAACAAAGCATAAGCTGTTCAACAGCGCAGCGTTGACTGAGCACAGGCTACCTAGCTTTCCTTGTATTCACGTGTGATAAGAGAGAAATTGGTACCACGCATTCAAGAAAATCAAGCCGCCCGGTCCAGCAAAGGCCAGCTGTGCGGGGTTCACGTCGTTCTGCTGGTGAGAGTTTGCAGATAGAAGTGCAACTTCTTTGCTTCCTCGCTGCATTTTTGCAGGGTCCGGTCTGGGGATCCCCGCAGCTGCAACGTTGTGTGGAAGTTGCGAAGGGCACAAAGTTGTCGTTCGAGCAAGCTGGGACATTTGCTTATAGCTGTAGTCCCATACTTTGCAAACGCATCAACTGCTGCTGCTCTGACTGCAGCTGAGGAAAGATGCTTGCTGTGAGTGCAGATGACCTCAACAACGCATGTTCAAGCAAACGCTTCGTTGGCCTAGTAGCGAGCAGAGGACCTTTCAGAGATGCTGAATGCTTGATCGATACTTGCAGGAACGTCTGGTGGCACGAAGTATGTGTGCATCCGTCAGTTCGTAACTGCAAATGCCGTATCTTGGGTTCCGATGCATCAGATTGAAAGTCCGATCGCTGAATTTCATCTATGACGCCTCTTGCAGGCGCAAGTCACCGACTGGCTCGAGGCTTTTGCTGCGCATCCCAGGATTGGCGATCTGGATAGTCTGAAAGCCAAATTCACCCAATTTGCACAATCAAGCCAGACAGAACAAGCTACAGCTGCTACTGCCTCAGGTGACATTTTGCAGGTACTGCCAGCAATATAGCATGCTACACACGTTATGGTGTTGTCTCAAAACCTGCTTAACACTATGCATGTTTGGATGACAGGAGTTGAAGTCATACAACGAGCAGTATGAAACAAGATTTGGCCATATTTTCATCGTATGCGCCAGTGGAAAGTCTGCATCTGAAATGCTGGAACTTGTGAAAGCCAGGTAACTCGCCCTGCTTGACTTGCAATGCATGCTCCAACAGCCTGTTGCATACAAACCTGCCACCCTCAGACAAACTGGTGGTGGCCGTGAGGCAGCAGGCTTTTGCTATCTCTCCTGGGTTCACTGCTACAGGTGCACCAATGCACCACACGTGGAGCTGCTGGCTGCAGCAACAGAGCAGATGAAAATCACAGAGCTTCGCTTGCACAAACTAACTGCGTCTCAGCAACAGCAAGCAGCTTCTCAATCAGATGCTAGTATGGCAGCTGAGCGTAGAGCAGGTCTGGTCTTCAACCATCTCATGGGTGCGTGCAGCCTGTGCCATGGCAGTGCACAAGCAACTGGCACAGACTATTAGCATAAAGCTGTGGAAATGATGCAAGCAGCCATCTCAAGCTCCATTTGCATGAGTGACGTCCATTTTGCTGTGTATTCAGGTGGTGCACCAAATATGCGTTCTCTGATCACAACACATGTGCTAGACACCAGCATGGGCAGACCAGCACCAGGTAGGTTGCTGCGAAGCTGTTCCTGCCAGCGCACCACAAGCATTTCTCATGTCACCGCTCAGGGTGCATCCAGCATGGCAAGCATCCTTTGCCTGTAGACAAACATCTCAAGGCGTGACTGCTACTATGATACACATCCCAAGGCGTAACTGCTGAACAAGTCTGAATACATGTACATGCACCCAGTGGCAGGGCAAGTGATTCTGGATGTTTAGTATCTCTGACCTGGCTGGCTGACAGCCTGTGCACTGCCGCAGGCGTGCCAATCAGCTTACACAAGGAGTGTGCTGGAAGCAATGGCGTCTGGGACTGTGTAGCCAGCGGGCAAACTAATCAAGATGGACGTATTGGCGATCTTCTGGCACCCTCGGACTTGGTCCTGCCAGGAGTTTACAAGTATGCACTTGTACCCTTTGGAAGATGCATTTGCCTGGGTACTGTCTAGACCGCACCATCTATGCATGCTCTGAGCAGCGTGACTATCACCTTGAGTGTCTCAACTGCTGGAATTGTGTCTGCAGGATGTCGTTTGACATGACATCATACATGAAGGACTGCAAACATCTTCACCCACACTTCTTTCCTGAGCAGCCGTTCTACCCAAAGGTGGATGTACACTTCCACATCTCAAACTCTCAGGTACTGCAGAAGCTCACAGTGGCTTTCAATATGTACTTGCATTACAACCTTCACCTTTGTGGGCACTGCTGCAGGATTGACGCTAAAGCTGAAAGTCATTGTGTCTGCTCAAAATTGAGTTCATGGCATGCTAGTTGTTTAAGCGTAAACCATAGTTATGTTGGCGCGTTGTACTGTAGTCATGAACTGATGTCAGGGTCAGAATCGTGCCCATGTACACAAGGCTCTGCACCTGCATGTGCATATACTGTATCCCCGCCACAAGGTTTCAACTCTCAACTGCACTTGATGAAGTGTGAGTTTAGTACACTTGTCTGGTGTATGTTACTCTGGCCTCTAACGTCTCTAACATCAACATTGCCCGCTGAAGTTTTCCATTGCACATTTGTTTGTCACGCTCAGCCACTTGCTCTACTTGCCTGCTTGATTGACTCACCATATGTGCCACTCATAAATGGCAACGTTTGTTCTGCAGACTAAGCAGCACTTCCATGTGCCCCTTACATGGAACCCATATGGCTACAGCACATACAGAGGCAGCTGAGAAGCAGCTGTAATCGAAGGACATGTAAAGCAAAGGCTGCTGTGACAGTGGCAGCCAGACAGTGTATCATATCACTGCGAACAAGCTGTCAGCTCAGGTCCCCAGCAATGAGATGGTTGAATGCTGCCCCAGCAATGAGATGGCTGAATGCTGCAGAACACCTCCTGCGGCCTGACCCTGATGTCATTGCCCCGAGTGAAGTTGGCATAGCATGCAAAAACGCTGCAGTCCGCACTCTCTTGCTGCAATGTCCACAGGATCATGTCTACAGATCAATCATCCACAGCCTCTTGTGATGACAGTGGCGACTTACCGTAGATGATCCTGACTGGGTTGACAATTCAGAATCTGTAAAGCATGAAGGACTGCCTGTCATGGACTTGGCATGCCTGTTGCATACTTCCTCTTGAGCCATTTTGTACCTCGGTTATGTTCACAGGCATTGTCCACAAAGACTGTGGGGGACCTCAGAGAGAAACGCGCATAATGTTCCGACAGATCGTGACATCGGGATGTGAGGCGCACTGACGACGTGACAGCGCCTGCTTTCATCCACAGCAGGCGAGCCACGAAAGGGTGGTCTAATTACTCAGCCTGCGTGATGTCGGGAACGGCCTTGTTGCCCTAACTGTATGGGCAACTGCCTTTCATCGGCCACACCTTTTCAGGAGCATACTCTTTCGTCCCCTGCAGACAATGAGCCTTCGCACGAGCAATTAGCTGGGGAGACACATTGTGAGATATGGACATTTGCTGTGCTACTTCGACGAGCGTGAATTGTTTGATGAGCAGATTTCGTTTGCAGTCAGTGTGGATGAGGTGTATGCTCTGGAAGAACTGTTCAAAGGCCTCAGCAACAGCATTCATAGGGCAAGTTGTGTATGCCTGCCATGCTTTCTTGCGTCCCCAGGAATGATTGTATGGCACGTGCTGCTTGACGCACACAAAGACTGTATGCAGGATGGTGTGATTCACAAGGATGAGTTTGCCTTTGCCCTGTTCAAATCCCAAAACCACAGCAACATCTTTGCAGACAAGGTGAACACTCATGGCTTGACAAATTGTTTGGATTTGCCATGGGATGTCTCATGTGCAAATGGGCCGCATGTGCAGGTGTTTGAGCTTTTTGACACAAAGAAGAATGACGTGATTGGTTTTGATGAGTTTGTGAGGGCACTGAGTGTCTTCCATCCCAATGCTCCTGCACCAGAGAAAGCAGACTGTAAGAGCTGCTTCTTGAGCTGTGCTGCTTTTGACCTTCCAGCACTGCATGGGCACACTCTCAACAGCGTCTGACAATGACCTGATTTTGCACCCAGCTTGCACAATTGCCAGCTTGCACAATTGACAGCATTTGCTTCAATGCAACGTGCACACCACTTGGCATTTTGTGAACGACATGCAGATATGTCACTGAGGTTGAACCAGCCAGGCATGATGTGTTTGCTTGGGCATGCAGTTGCTTTTAGGATATATGACCTGGACAACACAGGGCACATAGAGCGTGGTGAGATTCAGCGCTTCCTGGTGGCGTTGCTGAAGGATAACCCAGCAATTGATTTGGATGATGCACACCTCAATGTCCTCATTGACCAGGTATGCTGCGTACATCATCCCATCCCCAGGGAGAATGCACTAGCAGGTGCACTCTGAGTGTAGATCTCAACCACATTGGAGCCCTTTGCTCTCCAAAGCAGAAGCTGCCAATGGCCTTTTTGAGTTCTGTATGATGCTGCAGATTCACAGATTAGCTGCATGTGCTGCTGCATGTCACTACCATACAACCACCCAATTGTGTGCTGCGTTTTTCTGTGCATGAAGACATGGCATGAGCAATGGTGCTGTTTGGGTTACACGATGTCATGTCAGTCCAACATGAAGCACACTACAAGACCAAGTCTTGTGTCCACACAATAGTTATTGGGGCAGAAACATTAGGTGTCATTTCAATATAAAAAAGCTGCTATGCCCATGCAGACATTTGAAGAGGCTGACTTGGCTGGAGATGGTCACATCAGTCCTGACGAGTGGCAGATCCTTGTGAAGAAGCATCCAAACATGATCAATTACATGACATTGCCTGTGCTGAAAGAGTTGACGAAGAAATATCCTAGTTTTGTATTCAATGAAAATCGTAAATGACATGAGAGTTTCTGCTAGCAGAGGCAGATGATTGACAGGTGGTTGCTTCTTAGCTGGATCTGCCCAAATTGCCCAGTGGGATGCTAGCACAGTGCCTGTTTCAAAGCTACGTCACTGCATCAAATTGTCTGTATCTCAGGCTGTTGGTATTGCAGAGGACTCAAAGGGTGCAAAACCAACATGCTGCAAAAGCTGTATCCCATAACGGAATTATGAGGAATTCCTGATTGGTACTCAGCTCAATCTCATGTCAATGTCGGGTAGACAGATACTCGCGGCAGCAGGAAGCAAAACATGAATCATCTCACAGACCTGGGAGACTGCAACTGAGTGCTTGCAAGGCATCTGCTTGTGAGGGCAGTTTATTATATTCATATGACAGGCACAGCAACAGTGTTGTCTTACGGCTGCTTGGAGGATAGTGTTAGTAAGAGTGCTTCAGGTTGCTGGCTCTTTGTGTGTGCAGCAATATTCTGCATAACTTATGTACTGCAGAAATTATGATAGCTTGTCAGCATCTTGATGTTGTACCTCTCTGTGAAGACCCTTGGGCGCACCCTGTTCTAGCATTGATGTGACCATCTTCTTCCAAGACTTGCATTTGATCTTGCTTCTTGCGCAGCAACTGCCGGTGATGCGGTGTGTGTACTGTTTTCTTATTTACTGACTGGAACTCTCATGCAGATGAACAAACGCCAAAACTATCCGTTGATGATGCACAATAGCCATTTGCCACAGCACATATGGTACACATCCAGTCCGACAACAAATGTACTGACGGCCTTTTGGAAGCAGGAGAGTGGCGTGTGCATTCTTTGAAGTTCTTAGCGTTAAATTTATATGTAAATGCCAGCGAATCTTTGCACCAACTGCACTGTCAGGCACAAGCATCACAGTGTTTACTAGTCGTGTGCGCAATGGGCACTGCCAGGGACAGTCATAAATACACTCTGTTTATGCGTCCACAATTGGTACCCATCCTTACACCTATTCACAGCCTAGCTTGTTGTCAAATGATGACAAACAGATAGCAAATGCTTGGAATGCGTTCATGGGATGTCGGTAGTCCATGGTGAATCTGTCCTTGCCCACCTGCAATGACAACGTGCACTTCATGTGGTTCATACGGGTGCACCAGTGAAAGTGAAGACTGATAGAATCTGCAGTTTAACACCAATGAGCAACGATAGCAAAGCAGCTTAGGCGTACTGCTGTATGTGGTGACCCCCTCACGTACACTGTTGCAGCAGCACAATGCAGAACAGCCAGACTGTGTGACATACTGCATCAAGGCAGCTCTTGGGAAGCCCGTTATAACACTTGGCTACTCATTAAATTGACGCCAAAAGGCGTAGTGTTTTCTTTTTCATCAAGGCAGGAGCAACAGCGCAGAACATACCTTGCCAAACTGCAGGATGACATAGTCAGGGTCTGCTTGAGTGACCAGCTGGAAGTTCTTCACTGACGCTTGTGTCACTCTGCCATTGAAATTCAGACAGTATGCTCCCAGCTGCAGACACCACACAGCCAGTCACAATGACATGAACAGCAATGCAGACCAGACATTGAGCATGTTGCTTCCGTCATGCAGATGATGGTTTGCTGACTGCCAAACAGGAGTCTCATACAGGAAGCTTCTCAGGACTGTGTAGGTACCTGAGCCTCAAGCAAGGGCATGTGTGTTGGTGAATCAGCAAGTGAATGCATGAATACAGAGAGGATTGTCCTGAAAGCTGAGGTGATCACCACATATCTGTGCCTCAGTTGCGTCACTCAATCACACCGTATGCTGCGCAGAAACGCGCCAAATCCCAAGTGTATAGGTTGGTCATGCTGTTGCAAGATGCGTGAGAGCTCACAATCATGCAGAGCAGCTATTGTGCATGCCATGAGCCTCTGCAAGCAGCAATGGGGTTATGCTGCACCAGACGCACCTGCTCATTCCATCTAGGGGACTTGTTAGTCATGGTCACCATCTGATCCAACCCTAACCCCTGCTTCTGCCTGCACACACACAACCATGAGCACAGCTACACAGCTTCAACACATCTGAGCACTTGCTATCAGGAAGAGGACTCACAACAGCGCATAAGACGTGTGAAGCCAATGAGACACAATGCGCCTCAAGATTTTGCTGTGGCTGTCGCTGCAGCCTGCCGCAGGACACCAAGGTCAACAGCAGTCAGTCACTGCTGTGTGTAGCATAGGAAAGATGCAGTCAGACCAGCCACATGAGTACATGGCACTCTGAGCAGGCAATCACATACTGGCCTGCACACATGCCTTTTGGACAACCATTACTGCCAATGGAGCCAGCACTTTAGCCACCCAAGATGATCCTTACATCACACAGGTTCTCCCTAAAGTAAGCAGAAACCTGTTCATGCAAATGTCTGGTACCAGAAGTGGCAGCCCCCAAGTATCTTAGTCAACATGCCAGCTAACACGTACACGCTACTCAACTAATGGCAGCATTGTTTGTGAGTTGTGAGTATGTTGTGAGTATGTAAAGCTGACCTGTCCAGGATGCTGTCATTGCCAGCCTCAGGCCGGAAGATGTAACTCTGACCATGGGCATCTTCCCCAGGGATCAGGGCAGTCATTTTGCGGGGGCCCCTGGTCCCTAGCACATTGTACTCATATCGCACTCCAGCAAGCTCACACCTCACTCCTGCCCCCTCTGCAGTCACAGAAGGATCAGTCAGAACTTGTAACCTAAGCTAGCCGCCCCTGCCCCCTCTACAGCCACAGTAGGAACAGTCAGAACTTGTCACCTAACCTAGCCGCCTCTACAGTCACAGAAACAGCCAGAACTGGTACGTAATCTAACCTGACCCCCTCTGCTGTCACAGTGGGATTGGTCAGAACTGGTATGTACCCTAACCTAGCCCCGTCTTACTGTCACAGTAGAATCAGTCAAAAGTCATAAACTAACCTAGTTCCCTCTACAGTCACAGTAGCATCAGTCGGACCTTGTATGTAAACTAACCCAGGCCACTCTGCAATCACAGTAGGATCAGTCAGAACTTGTATCCTAAGCTGGCCCATGGCCCCAGCAGGATCAATCAGCCATCATGACCTGATGTTGGCATCGAAAGCAGCCCGAGCTTGCTGTATGACCAGTCCAGCCAGATATAGCTTGATCTAATATGATGCTGTCAGCTCTTCATGCAACTTGGACACCAAGAAGCTAATCACAACTGTTCAAGTGTGCTTGCAGCCTTGCAAAAGCTGCTTCATGGGTGCTTGAAAATATGTGAAGCTGTGACGCCTGTGAAGCAGAGGCTGTTGACATGGACACAGCAGTCATGCGTGCTGTTGCCGGGAGGGACTCAGCCTGCCTGCCTTGCCACAAACACAGCTCACAAAGCGGCAATCACTTCAGCTTTTCGCTTTGCAGCTGAGAGATCTACTGTCAAAAGAGGGGGGGTCCTGGGGTCAGGTTGCACGGCTAAGAGCTGTTGTGAGAAAGCTTTGGGGAAGCCACAAGCCAAATTGATAGACTGAGGACTGCTGCAGCAGCATTTAGATACATGTTGAGCTCCAAAAGCTCTAACAGCAGTTTGACACAGATCAAGTTACAACAGACACAACAGAGACAAAATCAGCCTAAATAAAGATCTGTGAACGCAGATGTGACGCACTGATGCCTCATGAGCTCCTTGACATCCTGATTATGGCAGCAATGAGCTTCTGCACTGATTACACATACACAGGAATCACATTGCCGCGAGACAACACCAGTGTCAGGGCAACTCACCAGCCTTCTGAGGTTTCTGCCCCTTGTCATACACCACAAACTCAGTCCCCAAGAAGTTTGCCCTCACTTTGCCAGCGAAGTTGGGACTGAAGCGTCCTGTGTCCTCCTGGTCAAATGACAGCACATAGTTGGAGCTCTTGCTCTTCTTGCGCTTGCGCGCTGACATGAGGAACTGCGTGCCAGCCTCCAGCATGAGCTGGTACTTGGGGTACATCTTGCTGGATTTGTCTCTATGGATGCGGCAGTGCACAGCGAATTCTGTGTTGCCAGGCATCATCAGGAAGCTCCTGCAGCAGCCATGAGTCACAGGCTGAAAAAAAAGAAAAAGAAAAAGAAAATAATAGACTACGCCTTTCGGCATCAATTTGATGACAAGCCAAGTATTATACCGGGCTGCCCAGAGTCACAGGCTGACAAAACGAATTTGGGCTGCATGCTTGTAAGGGTGATGTTGCACTTGGCAAGGGGTCCCTGAATAATGGTGTGGTGCAAGTCATGCTGCAGGGTTAATACTAATAATAATAATTAAAACGTGTACTTAGCCAGCAGGCATCAGGTATGTGCGACGCAAGTCAGTTCCCTCCAGACAGGCTTGTTCAGAGCATCACGAGTGTTGCTGCAGGGTTGTTGCTGTGCATTGGCTTTGCAGGCAGATGGAGGTGGTGCAAGATGCAATACCAATGTGGCCATTCTGCCTGCCTGCCAGAATGACTGCATTTGGATTCGCTTTTGGCTTTCAGGGTTCAAAGGAACCTGTTTCAACCAGCAAGGAGACTGGACTGGAGGTGCCGATAATGGGTGTGTTGATAGTGGGTGTGACTGTTGACTGCAATGGTACCATGAACAAATGACGTGCTGCACCACGACAGACTTGTTGCAGGACAGCAGCACATGGATTAAACATGGGCCCAGCCTTGAGGGATACATGTTCAGAGTCACACGTGACATGTCCAGCTCAGCAGCTGTGATCCAACTGTTGGACCACTTCAACGACCCGCAGCATGTCAGATTTGCATTTGCTCACTTCTGATACACAGCCATTTGCATGCAGACCAAGCTGTAGTCATCACATGTTTCCCGTCATTCTGATTGCGTAGACACATGAAGCCAAATCAGGACTGACCTGTTATCCAGGATCTCTGAAGGGGTTGCAGTCATTGCCACTACTGCCCTGCTGCTTGCCGCTTGGGCGTCACCTGCCTTGACAGTCTTCACCTCTTCTTGCTCCTCCTGGTTGGGATCATAGACGGAGGACAGGCCATGAGCCAGCAGAAACTGTTGTGCTGAGGAGGGTGCCGGGGACAAGTCCACCACCTGGGGGGGTATCTGCCTTGTACTCTGCCCAGACCCCATTGGCAAAATCTGCAGCCATAACAACAATAGTAATAGTAATAATAATAACAACAATAATAATAATGATGATGATGATGATGATGATGACGGTGATTTATAGGCATTCCAGCTAATTGTTCTTGCCAGATACCTACTAGGTGTGCCTAAACCCTAGTCCTGTGAGCCAACATGCACTATCATGAGACAGTAAAGTGCACCCATCTGCAGCCATGTATGGCTCAAACAACGTATAAACACCGTTATACTATTGGTATTTGGTTATGACAGTACTATTGGTGTTTAAATACCAACATGTTATTGGTATCTGGTTGATATTATATCATTGGTACCTATAAACTGACCACCACTTCCCGACCCCCTGATTCATATTCCTTTAACCATTCTCATCCTGGAGCAATGACCAAGCAAGGCTACTGTCTATGTGGTGAGCAATGCATGTTTCATCAACCTAGACGGCATCAATGCTGTTAGCAGAGATGCGTGCATAACCCAAGGGCAAAAGCTGCAGTATAACCATGTTCTACTAGGTACAGCAGCGACCAAGGGATATCCACATATTGTTCAAAGCAGAGAACATCTTCAGGTTTGCATTCAGTATCACTCACAGCATACCATGACATCTGTGGATTTGTCAGATGCTCAGATGTGCTACACCTACAAGACGCTCAATGCTTGCAAGTCTGCATGTGATGTACGCATACAACTGACCTCACTCAAGGCAACACTGTTTGCTTTGCTGAGGGAGGTTTGTTGCAGGCCGGCCAGCTTGGCAGGGCTGGGTCCTGCTTCACTGCTTCTGTACGAGGCTGCAGTGCCTGGGCGAGAGGCAGCAGTACCAGGGCGGGAGCCTGCAGACCCTGGCCGCCCATATGAACCCCCACTGGCTTGTGTAGCCAGACCCCCCTATGTAGCACACCTCAGTTAGTGAGATCTGCTCTGGGCCGAGACCTCAAAGAGAAGAAGTTGGATGTCTGGACTCAAATGTGCAGAGGCAGCCTGGGTTCAGACATTGGGGGTCATGCTGTGCTGTAGCTGTGGTGATGTGGTGATGTTGCTTCAGCAGCCTGTCCACACACTAGTTGGCACCACACTGGCTGTTGAAGCTGTGACAAGTGATGTGAATGCAGCAGCTGCTATGTTGTTTTCTTGGTGCAGAGAGCAGAAAAAATGGTGAATGGGGAGTCACCTGTAGCCTGGCCAACCGTTTCTGCTGGTTCAGGGCAATCTGCTGCTGCACTCTGTTGGACGGTGTGGTGGGCCTTGGAACAGCAACCTCAATGGGCTTTGCAGCTGGAATGGTCTCTGCTGCCAAGACATCACCGTCCTCGTCTCCAAATAGGTCATTCTTGTATGACTTGAAGGTTTGAAGAGGCATAGGACCTGCAAATGGTTGGCTGAAGAGTTTGTGCACAGCCTGGTGCATCATAGGACATAGACTGCTGCGTGACAAGAAAGCTGCATGGAAGTAAAAGAGCAGCCTGGTAAATGAGCTCACCTGCGGGTGCTGGTTCTTCATAGCTGCGCATGTATGTGCGTGCAGACACTGGCCTAAGTGCCAAGGCAGCAGACCCTTGTCTGCCGGCTCCAAACTGGGGTGGCAGTGGTAATGGCTGTGGACCCCTGCAAACATGCTCCAAGGCTGGGCAAGCGGGCAGCATGTGGCCCAGACCATGATATGTGCTCAAAATAGGTTCACTGCACCGTGCATGCCGTTTCATCTGACCTGTCCATGGCGTATGGGGGAAGTCCAATTCGCCTCTTGTGGCTGGACCTCAAGCGGCTGAAACGCAGAGGGCTAAATGTGGAGCTGCTGCTCAGAGTTCCGCGGAACTACGCAGGGTGCACGTGTCGTTAATGCCTCCCGATGGAGGTCAAGCTTGCGACCTCGAGCCTGACCGCATGTATGCAAGTCGAGCACGAGCAGCAGCTTGGGGCGTGCAAGTGACTGGCAGTTATGACCTGCCTTGCTATGGTCGCCCTGGTCCTGCGTAACGATCGTCGACTGCGTTGTCGTACCGTACTCGTAGAGCAAAGCAGTGAGCTTTGAGAATCCTCGTGAGTCAGTGAGTCAGTTCATGAGTTTGAAAGGCAAATTGTTACGGGTTTCGGCCTTCGCAAGAGTGTTCCTTGCGCACTTGGTACGAAGGAAATTTCAATCCAGCTGCTCAGACAGCGCGTCTGCTTAGGCAGCGTATGCCAGCTGCTCGGCCCGTCGCGCCACCGGTCTTGCAGTATTGATGCAGGGCACGCCTGCTGTGCAAATCAGACAAGACCGTGTTTGCAGCTGCTGGTCATCCTGGCTACTGCTGTATTGTATAGCATTGTAGCTCTACAAGTGCTATACGAGTACCGGAGCTGGCCTTTGCCTTTCTATGTCCACACAGCCAGGCAAAGCCTCGGCCAGAAGTGTTTTGAACAAGTTTCAAGCGCTTGAGAACCAGGTGAGAGATGGGCAAAGTTTCCAACAGATTAATACATGCATCCAGTAACCGGTTGCAAGCGACGTTTGGTCAAAAACAGTCTATGCTATTGCAGTGGCGCCAGTATGAATCCAAAATAGCCACTAGAAGTGCAGAACAGTCTGAGTCCCTCAAGAAAAGCGCATTGCTGTCCAAGATTGCGCAAAAGGCTGACACCCCGACACAGGTACTGGTTCCAACATTGCTGAGCGTCATTTGCACAAAATTATATGTCAAGCCAGCACACTGTTTGAGTGCTTGTGTCCCACGCCTTGCTGTGCAGCAATCCCTGCTGCTATGCAGGTGAAAAGGGCTGTGCACGGCCATGAAGCCTCACCAATCCAAAGTAGGACTACTTCTCCTCAGAGACATCAGCTAGTGCCTGCACATACTTCAGGTCAGCTTGCACATAGCTGCTATGCTCAATCCTTGTCTAATGCAATTTTCACAATAGCATAAATGCCAGTTTGCGCATTTGTACTATGTCTATTCTGTACATCATGGTTGCAGCTTTTGCCAAGCAGTGCTTGTGGGCCAGCATGCTTCCTGGCATTACATGCAGCTGGCTTTTGACCTGGCCTCGTGACATCACCCCAAACATTGTTGTCTATAGGTGCTGGTAGGCCCTGCGACAATGCTCAGCCAGGCAGCCGCCAGCAGGAAAGTGAAGACCTGGCTGTACAGAGAGCTAGCGTCCACTTCTTGCAGCAGGTGGAGGATTCACGGCGCCGCTATGCCTTTGAAGTAGAAGAGCTCAAGGTGATGCAAGGTGCATTCATATGCGTCCGCTCATGCAACTTGGTGCCTCCTGTATGTTGGGACAACTGATGCCATACATCTGGACACCTTTTGGGATGATGGAGGCAGACACAATGTGGGTTATACACTTCAGGCCCACAGCATGCGATAAGCGCACTTATGGTGGCAATTCAGCACTGCTTGATCCTTTATACAGCACCTGCTGACCACAGCTTAGGCACCAATCATCAGTCCTGACAGCCAGGCCTGAGCAGCCACTGCTGCTGCAGGCTGAAGCCAGCAAGTGGGCAGAGAAGCGTGATGCATACGCACATGACAGCCAGAAAGCCTCTGAGCACACAGCTGAGATGGACGCTGCTGCTGGAGAGGCAGAGCAGAAGCTGGAAAGTCTACATGCAGACATTGCACAGGCTAAGAAACGCCTGACAGCCCTCGACAGGTCAGCAGCATGCCTGACCTTTACTGGTCTATTTCCTGAGCCATGCCTGTATGGACAATGTGTTTCAGCTGAGTCTGACTTGCATCTCTACGCAGGGTCATATATAGTCGCACAAAGCTCTGCCTGCTATGTAGCACAGTTGCTGCATTGCCTTCTGCAAGCTGCAACCCTTGGACGCCTTGTTGCCCATTGCTGTCGTGCACCTGCACCCCATGCGTGGCTCAACTCCCATTCCATCGCTGGCATGAGCTGGCTGTCAGTGGCTGCCTGGTCTGGCAAACAAAACAAAGCCTGAATGGACAGCAGCATGGCCTGCACAGCTCGCCTTTCATTGCTTATGCGACAGTTGACCATGGCCAGTGCTGCACAGGGCTCATGAGTCTGGCATACAGAGCCAGGAGCACGAGCGGCAGGCTGCCCTCCAAGCCTTTGTGCAAGAGCAGGCTCGCCAGCAGCATGTTCTGCAAGCTGAGCATCAAGCTGCTCTGCAGGTCATGCAGACTGAGAGGTACTGCAAATAGTGTAGTCAGCTGCCTGGCACTTCCTGCTCCCTGGATGCATGTACATTGTGTCTGTCTTTGTAGATGCTGGCATGGTATTAGCGCAGTATGAGCATGGTATGTGTAAACATGTCATGGCTGCCAGCATTTGTATCATGGCAAAATCACAACTCAACACATGGTCCAGCTTTTGCATGGCTGCCAAACTTAAAGATAGCCTTTTGAAGCTCTAGAATTGCAGTGTTATAGTGCACCTCATGGGCTTGAAAAGCATCATGAGCAGTAAAGCTAAGGATGTCAACAATCTTCTGAACAGCTATATAGGCCCTAGCAGTAGTGGTGTCAGACATCGCCTGTGCCCCCAGCATCATTGCATGACAGACTTACACAGAAGGGCTTCTGGACTTGAGAAGCAAGGTCCAGGCATACCTTGTTTCCTAGTACATCCACACAGAAACGGGTTTGTGTTGTTTGACATCATACAAATAATGCAATGTCATCTGCACTGCACAGGGCCACAATTGGGGAATCCTTGAAGGCTGTCACGCAGCAGCTGCATGAGGCAGAAGCACAACACAAGCATGTGGTTGAGCTGGAAGCTGACCTGCAGAGGCGGGAGGACATGTTTGAGTGCCAGGTGAGAACATTGCACTTGATGCTGCGCAGAGCTTTGCTGTCAAATCATGATCTGGGCATGACCAGGTCTCTGTGTTGATCAGTCTTTTCTCTTGCATGGAGCATCAGCTTCCCATTTCTTGGCCTCTCCCAACAGGAGATTGTCTGTGCAGTTGACCGTATCAATGAATTGTCAGCAGCAAAAATCTGACAGGTCAGCCAGACGCAAGGCAGGACTTGGAGTTCAAATCCAGAAATCAAATCCAGCTGCATCAGTGTTGACAGTGTGCAATGAAGCGTCTACTGGAAGTCTGGATCCAGCTGCATCAGCATTGACCTCTGCCCAATTGTGTGACCACAGCCGACCACCAGCACATTCCTGCCAACCAGGCTGATCTTGTTTTGACCACTCGTCTGATCCCTGTGTTGCTGTCTGTAGCAAGTTCGTCACTGCTGTATCTCCTGTCACTGCCGTACCTCTTGCTTACAGCAGGAGTGTTTACAAACATGCCAATTGTTGGATGTCGATCAGCAAGGGCAGAACCTGAACATGGAGAAATGCCAGCATGGTTCAGACAAACTGGCATGCTGCTTGCATGGCATGCTGCTTGCATGGCCAGCATGACATGCCAAATGGCATCAAGTCATCAAAGCCTAGTCTGGTACTCTCAGTGTTTGCCAGGTGGACCAAAGAGCCCTACGACAGCAGCAGCAGACTGCAGCAACAGCAGTCTGAGTGGCTCAAGCAGAATTGCAAGCTACACTCTACTTCCCAACATGTTGCTGTACAAGGGATCAGAGGACTCAATCAGCCGACTTGATCAGCAGGCACAGCATGCACAGCAGGTTCAACGGGCAAATTGAACTTCTTTCTTAACATTGGTTGTGCTGCAGGTGAAGCAGCAAGTGCAGGACTTCAAGGACAGGGAAGCCAGAGTGGCTGAGGCAGAGCAACATGCTTTGTCCTACACTTCCCGAGAAGCGGCCCTGACTGCTCGTCAGCACAGCGTGGCAGCCCTTGAAGACAAAGCTCAGCAGGCCAATGCAGCAGCTGAGTATGCACGCAACGAGGCTGACGCTATGTGGGACAAGCAAAAGGTCACTACTCATCCTGCCGACAGTGGTTGCCTGTCCATGTGTGCGTGTGTCTGAAGTGCTGTGGGACCTGTCTTGTTGCCAGAGCTATTGTGTCTACGTTGCATGTCTATATGACAATAGCTTTGAGTGCAACCTCATTTTATTGACCGGGACCTCAGATGCATGCAGCTGGCTGCTGCTCAAGCAAGCCCAAGACTCCTTCACAAGCTGCTTGTTCATCTTCTGGACCATGTGTCCAGGTCTCCTGGCTCATCATGCATGTAACACCCCTGCATGTCTGATCAGCAACCGCACAGACAGCCCAGCCAGTCCTGCAGCCAGGATGCATCTACATACACCAGTAGCAATTGCTGATTACAGGGGATTACAGGGAAATTCGTAGAGAGTGGTGTACCTTGCATCTACACACGACAGTAGCAACTGCTGATTACAGGGTATTTCAGGGGATAACAGGGGAATACATAGAGAGTTGTGTACCTTGCAGGATGAGGCTCGCAGGCTGGCAGAGCAAGTGCATGCTCTTGAGGACGCCCGCAACAGGTGGAATGCAGAATTAGCGGCACGAGAGGCGGGTGTGAGCAGCAAGGAGGAGGCCCTGGCTGCAGATGTTCGCCAGAAGGATGCTGACCAGCGCCGCCGCTTGGCCCAGGAACAGCAGGTCAGAGCAATGACGTGCCATGCTGACCGAAGTCAGGCATGCTGCAGTGGCATGGATTGACATTTGCACTCTGACAAGCCCCCTTTGCGTGCTGTAACAGATTCATTGTAGATGTGCAGCTGCATGTTTCTTCAATGTAGCATCAGCTCAGCTGTGCATGTGACCATCCCAGGGTGAGCATGTCTATTCAGAACACAAGTTTTCTTTGCTGAAAACTGGAGTAGCTTCCTTCTGTGGGACCTTTGTTGTACTCTGATGGTTTGTCCAGCAAGAACATTAAAGGGTGGGGCTGGCTTTAATACGCCCTGCCCAATCACCTCACATCAGACATGAGCATATCGTGAACCCCTGTACAGCAACATTGCTGTTTTGTACTGTACCTGATTGTGGTATACAATATTCCTTTGAAAAATGGAGAAAGGAATAACTCCAAGCATGCTGCATGACCTTGGTGTTCTGTACTGTACCTGATTGTGGTATACAAAATTTATATAAACAAGTAAAAACTAGATGAAGAACATAACCCAAGCATTCTGCAGGAGAGGGCGCGTGCCCTGTCAGAGTTGCGGCGGCTGGAGGCAGACATTGGAGAAGCCCTGCGTAACCTGAAAGGGGCTCAGGGGGAAGAGGAGGCCCTGCGCAACAAGGCCATGCACCTGAGGGATGAAATTGACCGGGCTGAGCTGGCTCGTGACAAAGCTCTTGTTGCTCATGACAAGGCGCAGGCGGTGAGCCCTTTCGCTGCTGTTGGGCTGTTTCCGAGGCAGCTTAAGCTGCACATATCTGCATGCAGGCAACCTCTGCGAACCGTGCCTGTTTTGCAGGAGATTATGGCTGTTCTGCTGCTTTTGAGCTGTTCCCCAGGCAGCTTAAGCTGCACAGATCTGCATGTAACCCATCTCAATTTTGCGGCCACCAAAATAAATGGGCTTGTCCGTTGTCATCGACAACTTCTAAATTTATGCTACATTATAATTGGTCGATAAGTATAGTAACTTTATTGGGGAATGTTGCATGAAACAATTCACTTTCTCAAACATTGCCAGGCAGCCACTGCAAACTGTGCCTGTCTTGCCGGAAATTATGCACTGCAAGCCAGGCAAGCAGTCGTAGTGCAGGCGGCTCTGTTTGTTGCATCAGCTGCACCAGCAGGTGCCAAGTGCAATCATTTCATGCAGGCTACAGCATGTGCAAACCACTTTTCATTTCAGCTTTGCAGAGCGAGTGCCAAGACAGTGTCTCAATCAGCCCCAAATGGACAAGGCAATGCTGCTAACACTCTGTCGCATGCCATTCACATGTAAGGCACCTTGTGGCAAGGCATCACATGTCATGTGTCCTGTCCAAGCTCGTGAGGGCGTTCTCGGGTATGCCCCAGGCACACAGCCAACTTGTGCCATTGCAGCACCACCAGGAGGCTTTCACTGCTGTTCAGGTGCCCTGCTGTTGATGACCTACACACTTTGTGACAGTCCATGACTGTGTACTTGCAGGCTGGGAAGGATGCCCAGAGAGCAGCTGATGAGGCAGCTGCCTCGGGGCACAGCCGGCTCATGGCCCTGCAGCAGAAGCAGGAGGCCGTCACTGCTGACATGCAGGTTGTTGTCAGGGACCAGGATCGGTGGCGAGGTCAGTGGGAAGCTGAGAAGCAGGATCTGCAGCACGAGCTTGCTGACCTGCAGCACAACATCCAGGTGACCTGCCCTGTCAACAATGCATGCAGGTGAATGCAATGGGACAGCATGGGTTTGTATGTACAAACTGCCATCCAGAGACCATACTGCTAGTATGAGCAGCCAGATGTGATAGGCAACAGCCACCAGGAACTGACTGCTTGTCTTTGCCTCACATACTGCTGTAGACTAAGATGATCAGGGTTGCTGTGCTAGAGTCATCAATCATGGCAAGATGATTGCCAGTGTGGCTCATGTTTTGCAGTAGGATTGCATTTCCTTTGCCTAGAGGAAAACCAAATCAAGACCGTACAAACTCATTGCAGGCTGCTAGACAAAGTGCTGAGGCTGAAGCTGAGAGCTTGAAGACCGAGGTGGATGCTGTTGTAGCTCGCCAGCAGGAGCGTGTAGCTGACTGGGAAGCTGCTGTAGCTGAGGAGGAATCTGCTCTGGCAGCCAAGCAGCAGGAGCTGCAGGCAAGTCATGTGCCAGCTGCACCTGCGACTACTGTCACTGTGTCTTGCATCTCCTGTCGCCTGAACACAGCTGGTCGTCAAGCATTCCAAACACCAAACAAATGTTGTTCGTCCACCGCACCAACGCGCTTCATGCGCCAATTAAATGCACTTCATTCACCAAACAGATGCACATCACCCACCAAACAAATGCACAGCAGCACAACTGCCAAACTACATTGATGGTGACATGGTAATCACCAAGAAAGGGGCAGCTGTCATTTAGACACAGCTGCTGGCAGCCAATGGTATGAAGCACATTGCCGACTTTCCCAAATAGCACAGAAAGCCATCATATAGATGTTGCTTCATGTACACATTCATAGCTCCGCCACACACTGGTGGCTAGGCTGATGTCAGCAAGTTGCATATGCTTGAGCTAAGCTGTGCTCAAGTACTGAGTGTTCTGGCAAACCATCCAGCTCGGACAGAAAGGGTGTCTCGATGTGCAGACCCTTGATCATCACCTCAGGCAGCGTGAGACAGCTCTCACCTCAGCTGAGCACAGAGTCGAGCTGCTCAGAACCCGCCTTGAAAATGATGCCTCGACCACCCAGAAGGCAGCTCAAGCAGTTGAGGCTGAGAGAGCTGATGTCAAGGTAACAATGTAATTGCTTCCCACCTGCATGGTCCTGGCCATGCCAGAATACTCATGACATGCATGGCAGGGTGAGTGGTGCATGCTTGCATCAGTCTGCCTGATCTATATTGCCATTGTTGCTTGGCAACGCAAGTTGCAAACAAGATTTTTAGCATGCATCAGATATCAAGATGTTCATAGAACCAAACAAAATTCGTTAGAGTATGTCTGAATCAGGATATGCTAGGCAGGGCCTTTAGCGACCTTTTGTCTAGTGACCTCTCAGCAGTCTGATGCTCGCTCAACACTTTTGTGACAGCTTGCTATCCAGCAGTATGTGTAAGGAAGCACTGACACAACAAGCTGCACCTGCTGCCTGAGACCCAGATCATACAGCATGCACAGACTTGTGGAATACGTGTAGACTGAGCAAGCTGTATGGAGCAGCACAACAACCAGACGCCCCTTTCAGCGATGATGAGTCACTCCAATCGTCACAACAACACAGGTCAAAGCATCACCTTCATCTTATCCACTTGTGTCTTGAGAGCAAGAGATCTGACGTCACAATTTACTGCACACCTGAGGTTGAATGGCTGATAGCACAAAGTGTTTTTGCATCTCTTGTAGCAATACTAGCATGGAATGTATGGTGTGCAGGCACAGGCTGAGGAGCTGCCAAATCATGGGGAGCACTGCATGCTTCAGAGTGCAAGAAGTTGAGTGACTAATAGGTTTCAAGTGTATAGTGTGCAGGCACGAGCTGAGGAGCTGCCAGATCATGGGGAGCACTGCATGCTTCAGAGCTCAAGCAGTTGAGTGACTAACAGCATCAAGTGTATGGTGTGCAGGCACGGGCTGAGGAGCTTGCAGACCATGAGGAGCACTGCATGCTACAGAGTCCATGAAGTTGAGTGACTGATAGCATCAAGTGTATGGTGTGCAGGCACGGGCTGAGTGGCACTGCATGCTTCAGAGTTCAAGAAGTTAAGTGACTGATACCATAACGTGTATGCTGTGCAGGCACGAGCTGAGGAGCTAGCAGAGTGCAAGAAGTTGAGTGACTGTTAAATCTTAAGTGTATGGTTTGCAGGCACGGGCTGAGGAGCTGGCAGATCACGAGGAGCAGTTGGAGGCCTGGAAGCAGAAGTTTAAGGCGGAGGCTCTGCGCCAGATCAGCGAGAGGGAGAAGGCTCTGAGTGACTGGCAGGCCAAGCTGGACAGGAAGAAGACTGACCTGGAGGAGCTGCAGCGCTCTGTAGAGGTAAAGCACCCGTGCCAGTAGGCTCCAGCCCAGCCCTGCTGTGCTTGATGATGCCTGTGTTGCATTGCGGCAATTGCTGGCTGAAGATACGCATTGCCCTGCGGAGGTACTACATTCACTGCTCAATAGCCTACCAAACAGATGGATGGAACCTAGAGCAACCACAACCTGTGCCACGAGCACTTGATCACCAAATCTGGTACAGAGTTGTCTGTAGACCAGGTGGCAGCATGATGAGGCAGACAGAAGTGCGTCACTGGGCACAGCAGATATTTGGAGCAGGGCACCATGGTCACTTACAAAATGCCATTCCATGACCTCTGTCACCAATGCTGATGAGGTATAATGCTGATGAGGCGTAGTAAACACACACTTCACTGTTCAGCCAGAGAGCTTTCTAAGGCAGAGAGGCAGCAGCCCTGCTACACCCTAAGAGGTCTGTCAGTGATGGCACACACAGCCTGAAAGAGTGCACTGCCGCTACTCATTACCCCGGCTCAAGGGGGGGGGAGATTGCAGAAGGTCTGTCAGGACAGGACCAGCCCTGCTACCGTTAGACGAAGTCTGTCAGTGAGAGCACACAAGAGCATGGTACCGGGCGCTGCTGCTGTTCATTACCCTGACTTGGCACAAACATGCTGCAGAAAGCCTTCCAAGACAGGGAGGCAGCTCTGCTACACAAGGAGAAGTCTGTCAGTGAGGGCACACGTAGCCTGGAAGAGCGCACTGCTGCTGTTACCATCCGGGAGGGGCGGGTGCAGGGCCTGGAGGGCCTCAAGGTTCAGCTAGATGCTGACAAGGCAGCCTTAGAGCAGCGCCGCCTGCAGCTAGACAGTGCTGAGGCTGAGGTCTAATTTCTACATCCCCAACCTGCGTCCCAAGTCACCACTAGGCCCACACCCACAGCTGCATCATGATGCAGCATGAAATCCTGCTCCACATGTGCCTGAGCGCCATAGATTGTTTGCAGCCTTTGCTTGCTTAGCTGCATTCCAGGTGGCAGATCATGATGGATCTGTGCGTGATGTTTGTATTCATCAGCATGCTGCTGCTTTGAAACACATGATGCTGGGCCAGTGCCCCATGAGGCAAGGCTTGGATGCAATCTACATTTTAGAACTCTGACATCAACATTTTGAAATTACCCAAAACACATTATATATAAACATGCTATACATTTCATGAACATCCAAGAAATGCAAGTAGAACCCACATCACAGAAGTTAAAAGACAAAACAGCACCTTCTGCTAAGGGCTGCCTTGCCCTGCGTCATGCAATGTGTCAACCTGGTCATGCAGGTGCGCAAGGGACGGAGGGAGATAGAATTAGGCAGGGAGGGTGTGGAGGACGACCGCAGGCGCCTGCAGTCCAAGGAGGCGCGCCTGGCTGAGCTTGCTGCCGACAGCCAGGAGAAGCACCAGACCAGCAGCCTGTATGTCCCTTCCTGCAGCTACCAGTCCTCACCACACTCTCTGCTCAGTAGTACATGTGTCACATTACCTCCCCACCTTTGTGGTGCTGACAGTAAGAAGGATTTCAGCTTGGTGTGAAGCCTGCACTCCTCCCATGCAGGTGATGCATTGATGTTTCAAAGTGTATGACCCATTTCAATGTCTTTGGCCGCTATCAGCTTCTGGCTCTGTTGCTGTCACCAACTACCACCCCATGATCTCAATGTGCAGTAAAGCACAGGCCAGCTCTTTCTGACCGGCGATTACAAATCTGCCTTCGTTTTGCAAACCAGTTGTAGCGAAAGCGCTACCTCAAGCCAAAGGCATGCTCTCTGCCTACAACGCTCAGCCTAGAGTGGAGTGGTTCATCATGTCCCTTACTCCTAGTAACTCCATCAAACTTACCAGCTTGTCCTGACATGAATCAACCCAGTCAGTCTTCACTGGGTCTATTGGGTTTCTCCAGGCAAGCCAGGGAGAGCAAGGAAGCCTTGGACCTGGCCAAAGCCAGAGAGGCGACAGCTGAGGCCAAAGACAAAGAAGCCAACTCAAAGCTGGCGGGCCTGCTGGCAAGGGAGCAAGCTGTGGCCGACTACAAGGACCAGCATGCTGCAGCACTGCAAGCCAAAGACACTGCAGACCAGGTGTGCTTTGCTCATGCTGCAATCTGCTGCTCAAGCTGAGTACAATTGAGGTAATGTAAATGCAAGGCTCTTGTTAATGTCAGGAGGTTGAAAGATGGTTTAGTAAACAGTCATATGATGATTGCACAGCTAAAAGGTTGGTCATTCAAGCCCTCCATGTTGACAGAACTCACAGTGTCAATCACTGTGTCATCACCTGAGCTTGTCTTCAGACTGTGCACATGGGTGCAGGCAAGGGCAGCCGCTGAGGCCATGCGAGCAACTCTGAGTCATGTTGAGGCAGCTCTGGAAGCTCGCGAGGCTGAGCTGCATGACTCATGGCATGCCCTCAGACTGCAAGCTGCTGACCTGCAGTCAGAATCGGAGCTGACCCCTGAAACGCTCCAGCCTGATGTCTCTGCAAGGGTAGGAGCCCAGCTGATGACCTGATCCAGTATTGCCACTTTCACATCCCTAGCAGAAGGCTGCAGTGCTGTATAGCCTACCAATGTTTTGCACTGAGAAGGCATGCCATGCGTGGGGCAAATCATCTTGTGCTGTTGTAGATCGCTGTTGACTGAAGTTTGACAGGCAGTGCTAGAACTGATTTGCTGAAACACAGTAAAAATGTAGTTGCTACAGCCTCACTTGGCATACAGTCTGTGAATATGTATCAGACCCAAGGGCCTTTCTGAATCACAGCTCACATGACTGCTGTTGACATCACATGTGACTGCTAATGGTAATGGTGGCCATGCAGGGATCTGCCAGTCAGGCAGGATTGACAAGGGAAGGGGCCTCTTGGGCTTCACCCCCCACCCCATCCTTCGGGCATGACCCCTCCTCAGAGCTTGGCAGAAGTGTGCAGGTTTGTGACCTCATCTTTTGACACCAAAGCATCATGATATATTACATCTTCTTGGTTTCCTGTAGTGACCAATGGTCCAACACAAGTTGTGCTATTGCTGTGACCTAAAATATAGACAAAATTGGCAAATAGAGTTCAACGATCCTGCAACATCAGTCATGCGTTTGATCACCACCAGAGCAGGAGTGTCTCTGCTGGTCTAGCAAGTCAGCTTACTCACCCACCTGGCTTATGCATTTGCACATGACTTGCTTACTTTTTCTTATACACATATGTACATCTCTGAGAGATATGTACGTACAGAACTGGAACTCCATAGGTTACATGTAGAGGACTGTAAGATATAAACATTCACTTGTCCTGTCCACTGTATCCTTGCCTTGACATTCCTCCTAGTCTACAAGCGCAGCAGATGGTCTCATTGGTTCTGCCACAGTTGCACCAGTCAGCACCTGACACCTTTGATCCCTTTGCATGTCGGCGCACACCATGTCGGCGCACACCCTTTGAGCAAACAAAGAGACATACGCATGTTGGCACGAGTCCATCAAAGCCACGTCGTGAATGCAAACAACGCAAAGTCCAGTCAGTTTCTGAGATGATAGGCAGTGTGTGAACAACAGGCAAGGCGGGCAGCTTTGCTGGAGCGTGAGACTGGCCTTCAGCGGTGGGCAGTCAAGCTGGAGCTGGAGTCTGCCAGGCAGGCGGCAGCTGCCAGGTCGCTGCTGCAACAGCTGCAGAAGGTGACGCACCTTCTGGCTTCCTGTGTGTTGCTATCTCTTGTGTGCATGTGAGAATGTTGTCTTGTTGAACAAGCTGCAGCTGCCGGGTACCTGCTGCAGAAGCTGCAGAAGGTGATGCACCTTCTGGCTTCCTGTGTGTTGCTATCTCTTTGAGTGCATGTGAGAAGTTTGTCCTGTTGAACAGGCTGCAGCTGCCAGGTACCTGCTGCAGCAGCTACAGAAGCTGATGCACCTTCTGTGTATCTGTATGTTGGGCTCTTCTGTACCCGCTAGAAGACTGTTTTGTCAAATGGCTACAGCTCTAGAAGATGAAGCTGCTTCTGGCATCTCATCTGCCTTGTACCTGCAAGTACCATCTTGACGGCAGCAGTCCGCAGACAAAGAGTGCAGGCTTCAGGCAGCAGCTCGAGATGCAAAAAGGGCCTAAGAGGCATATCAGAGGTCAAGGCATGATGCTGACCTTGTCATTGGCGTTGCAATCTGCAGGCGCGCCAGCTGAATGAGAGGAGCAAGAAGCTGGAGGAGCAAGACTCAGCCCTGCAAAGGAGCCTTCAGTCCCTGGCATCTGAGCGAGCTCAGCTGACTCAGGCTCAGGCTGTTCTTGAGTCTGAGTCTGCTGCCAACCGCCAGCTGAGTGCTGAGCTGGCAGGAGAGAGTGAGTCTGTGAGTAAGCAGCGAAGAGGGCTGGAGGCTAGAGAGGCTGAACTGCAAGGCAAGATGGACGCATGTGCAAAAGCAAACAAGGTAGGGGAGTATGGCTTCACTGTTTGCTGAGGTGCCCTTTCTTGCCCATTCTTTATCTCACCGCCCAACAGTCTGCCCTTTGCTGTTGTCTGCGTTCTGTCACAGCCTGTTTAACTGCCTTTTTGCAACTTTGCCAGCAATTCCCCTGACTCCAAGTCTCTGTCATTGTCCATGCCTGCAGACATACTTCAGCATGTGTCTTCTTTGTCCTCTGACTCAGCAAAAGCGTCACATGGTCTGCATCCACCACTCCTATATTCAGTCTGCATGACACCTCAAAACCAGAGAGGTTGCCCGTCAGCAGCAACTGCTGACTCAGACCCCAGCCGCACTGTGGGGGTCTACAGGTGGCGCAGGAAGGGTCAGAGAGGGCGGCCCAGGGGCAATGTGCATTGGACGTAAGGCAAGCCCAGGTGGTTGAGCGTGAGAATGACATGAAGGAGCTGAAACATGCCCTGCAGAGCCAGCATTCTGACCTGCAGCACAGGCACCAGCAGCTGCAGGTGCGCTGTTACATCCTCCTGCTGTTGCTGCCATCAGGCACTATCAAAAGGACACCTCTTCTTTTGCAGCAGGCTGTGTAGATTAGTGAGCTGTTATATCCTCCTGCTGTTGCTGCCATTTAGCACTATCAATGGGACACCTCTTCTTTTGCAGCAGGCTGTTTCACTTTAGTCGTGCTCAGCCTAGTGTACAAGGCATACCCTGATGGTTGCCCGCATGATTATACATTTCTGCCAAGGCTAAGGCCCTACCCGTGAGGGGGCATCGGCTCTTGAGTTCTTGCAGCAGGCTTCTTGTAGGGATGACACTGCAATTGATCATCTTAGTCTGCAGCAGTATGTGAGGCAAAGACAAGCAGTCAGTTGCCTATCACATCTGGCTGCTCATACTAGCAGTATGGCCTCTGGACGGCAGCGCATACATACAAAGCCATGCTGTCCCACTGAGCTCACCTGCCTGTACTGTTGCGCAACTGCACAGATGTCTCTCTGATCATGTGTCTGAGCTCTGTTGCCCCAGTCATGGTTTGTTGCTCAGGACAAGGAGCGAGCTTTGGAGGAAGCCACTCAAGCAGCTCTGGAAGCCAGCTCGGCAGCTGAGGCCCAGCACACTGCCATGTCCAAGCAGCTGGCTGCTGACAAGCGCAATGTGCAGGAGCAAATGGAACAGGTCAGCAAATGCTTGATTTACAGCAAGTGTCATCTGGAAGCCCCCACCCTGGGGAACCCCCAGGACACTTTACCCTCAGGCATTTCTCTGATTGATGCCAAGAGGCGTACTCTTTTCTGTTTCTTCACTTGTTTGACATTGAGAGTGTCTATGCACATCACTGCAGTGCAATGACTGGCGGCATCAGAGGTGTCATCTAGTGTTGAAGCAGCAGATGGTTGCTAATGATGAACCTGCCGGTATGGTGACCCAGAAGTGATTGTTGAGGATTGCTAGTGATGAACCCGCTGGCATTGGTGACCAAGACGTGACTGTTGTGCGCAGGTAGAGCAGGAGCTGCAGCGTGCAGCTGGCAAGGCGCGTGAAGTAGAAGACATGCAGGCTCGTCTGCAGGTGGACAAACAGCGCCTGGACATCCAGCTGGCCCAAGCCCAAAAGGGTGCGCACCACTGCTGGATCTCAAATAAGCTCCTGCTGATTGTGCATGTCCCCACTGCTGTCCTTCACTGCTGCAGCTGAAACCTTTCTTTATTGATGGTCCATAGCTGCATTGCTTTGCTGGGATCCAAACAAGTTCCTACTGATTGTGCATGTCCCCATTGCTGTGCATCACTGCTGCAGCTGAATCCCTTCTTTCCTTTTTGTGCATGGATCCATTGCTGTGCACCACTGCTGGAACCCAAACAAGTTCCTACTGAGTGCGCATGTGCCCATTGCTGTGCATTGCTGCTGCAGCTGAAATCCCTTTTGATGCCCTGATGGTGCGTGGCTCCTTTGCTGTGCACCACTGCTGGAACCCAAACAAATCTCTACTGATTGTGCATGGCCTCGTTGCTGTGCGTACAGCTGGATCTCAATCCACTCTTGACTGACTGTGCATCCCTGCTGTATCATAGTCAACTCTTGATTGACTATGCATACCCCCCGTTGCTGTCAGTTGACCCAGTTGCATATTGGCACAGTGAAAGGGAAGGGGTGTCCAAACCGTGAAACCCTGAAAAAATATGGAAGGGGTGTCGGCTCCTGACGCCACATGTGCTGTCCAAGACATCTCTGCAACCGAGCTGCTGAGGGCCTTTTTGGTCATTCTGTGGCCGTGCCCAGCATGCCCAGCATGCCTAGCACGCCCAGCATGAATCGCATGCCGTACACAGCCAGCTTACAGCATCTGAACAACTCTATGGGTGCGCAGTTGAGCGACACGCTGAAGCTCTGGCAGCGCAAGAGAAGGAGCTGGCGCAGCGTGAGGCCAGCCTGCAGAATGAGCAGGAGCAGTTGAGGCAGCAGGAAGCACTGCTAGAGGAGGCTGCTGCAACCATTGAGAAGGAACGCCTGGAAGCCAGAGACATGCTCAAGGTGACTTCTACATTGGAAGCTACACAGACATACCATGCTTATGTGCAAGTGTCACTGGATCATTGTGTCCAGAAGATGCTCATCAGAGTTAATAGTCCTGCCTGCATATTGACAGCGTACTGTCACCACTTTGTGTGTTCACATCACTGCTAACGAAGAGCCAAAGCACTTTCAGTGAGCCTTGCCCTGACAGCTATACCAAGTTACCCAGCCCAGCACGGCTTGGAATGCAAGACTGTATCATTTATGAGGCCGTGCAGACTCAACTGCTGTACAGCTGTTCAGAATGATGCACTTGCACCCAGAAAGGAAGCAGTACCTGCCTGTGCTTTCACACCATGTAGTCGTTGAGCTAATGCACAACAAGTAGCATGCCGTCATTCTGCATGTGCCTACAACATACTGGTGTGCATCAGGCTATGGTATATCGAGATCTACAACCCAAGCTGAATTCTGCAGCTATTGCTTACCTGCATCTCATTGCTGCTTATACATGTGTGTCGGTGTTTGACAGGCAGCTCAGGTGTGGGGTGAAGAAGAGAAGGCAACTCTGAGGAGGCGTGAGCGCCAGGTCCAAGAGGCTGAGGAGCGAGCTGACAACCTGTTGCAGTCAGCTGCTGCTGAGGTTGACCGTCAGAGCCAGGCCTTGGAAGAAGAACGGCGCATCCTACAGCAGCATCGACATGCCTTCGAGCAGGTGAACACTTGTTTGCTTGTGCATGTGTTCATGCTTGCACACATGCGCTTCCCTGATTATGTACTCAGCACACATGCCTGTCAGATATACGATCTCGCCTGCAAAGCTGTTGCCTGCTGGTGGTGTGCAAGGTGGTGCAGACAGCATGTTGTGCAGTGTTGCACAGCATCCAGCAAAGCCCTGCAGCCTGAGTGACCAACCCATCTGTCAGCAATCCGCAGCCAACTGATACTGCTAGTCAAATGCCAGTCTGAGCTGTCACTGCAATACCCCAGCCAAGTCCAACCAGAGTCTGAATCAATGGTACTGTAGCATTGCATGTACAAATGCTGTTGGATGTGTGCAGGAGCAGCTTCACAGCAACGAAAAGGCAAAGGAGCTGAGCCAGCAGCTGCATCAGCAGGAGCAGCGCCTCACTCAGCATCAGCAGCAGGTCAATGAGGAAGAGGCTCGCCTGGCCAGCCACAAGCTGCAGCTAGAGGTACTGCCTCCCTTACTGTTCAAACTCTCTGCCTACACATGATACCCACTTAATGACCCACTGGCACCACACCTAGTTCGCTCTGGTAGACAGCTTCACTCAAGGTCTACTCTGCACATGTCCCATAGCAACAGGCTGTCAGCTGTCATATGTCTCAGTGTGTGTTCTGCTGTGAGTAAGGTTCCAGCCCGCGATGCAAAGCATGTGTACTGACAGCAAGTCAGAGATTGCTTGCAGCTGCCCTGGTGCTGCCACTGTGTTGATGTCCTGCGAAAGCCTTGAGCATGTTCCAGCCAGAAACTGCAAAATAGGTCCTGACAACCTTGATAGTGTTCTTCAGTAGCACATCTTCTGGCTGCTGTATAACGCATATGAGTACAGCATGGATTTGCACTAGCCAGGTCCAAGAGTTTGCCTGCAAGACATGCATGGCTCTGTCACTCAGCAATCATGACAATTATGATAATGATGTGTGTGTGCGTAGGGTGATGAGCAGCGTCTGGCATTGGCCCAAGAAGCTGCAGGCAGAGCTTCTCAGGATGCCAAGGAGGCCCACGCCATAGCCGCCTCTGAGCGCAGAAGGTAAAACACCCCATCCTCACCTGAATGGACGCTATGTCAATGTGGTCTCTGCTGTTGCGTTGCATGTTAGCACATGCTCATACTCCTCTGTCAGCAACCAGCACTCAGCCATGGTCTGCTATTCACATAAAGCGCAGAAAGGGATTTGAACAGTCAAGCTCTGCGTCGCCAACACAGTACTGTACCAAGCAGGTGACAGATATAACACTGTGCGCGCCTGCCTGTATCTCTTGAGTAAGGTGGACATCCTATCAGGCCAGGCTTTCATGCATCAGGCCTGCATCACTGCCATGTTGCATGTGCTGTCAAGCTTCCCTTGTTGTGGTGGGCTAATAACAACAATAAAATTAATAATACCAATAATACTAATAATACTAATAATGATGATGATAGTAAAAACGTTGTGGTGGGCTGAGCAGCTCCAATGCGCAGATGTGAGGAGGAACGGGAGTACTTGAAGAAGCAGCAGGCAGAGGTGGAGCACAAGCTGGAGGTTGTCTGCAAGACTGAGGCTGATGCCAAGGCAGAGGCCAAGCATGCCCAGCTGCGCTATGAAGACCGTGAGCATGAGCTGAATGAGAGGGCTGCCCTGCTGCGGCGGCAGGAGGCAGAGCTGGTAAGCAAGCTGACATGGGGACACAGCTTCTTAATCAGTTTAGAAAGAAAAGAAAAGAGAAGTTTACACTATGCAGTGATCATAAGGCAGCCTCACATGGCAGCAGCTCTCAATCAGTACAAGAGTGCTGCAATCACAGCTGTTTGACCAGAATTGCTGCTTCAGCAGGTTGAGTGTGTGGCTCAGAGTTGGGACCGTGCATGTACTTTACACAACTCTGTACTTGTATGACAAGGGGTGTTGGAGCATGCCACCAACTCATCACACAAAGAACAGCCACTGGAATCAAGTTGACATTGTGGACAGTATTCCGTTCAGCATGAGTATGCAATACAGCAAGCAATGCTTTCAGCAAGTTGCAATTGAATGCAGACTCATGAGCGAGCAGATGTCGACAAGCTTCGAGGTGAATTGGCTGCAGCAAAGGCCGCCCTGGCAACGGCTATAGCTGAAGCCAGAGAGCTTGAACACAAGGTATGCAAATCTCGTCACAGGCACACCGTCACATGCCTGCTTACAATGTTTCATAGAGATTTTTGTACTTCAAATACTGCCAGTCCAGCCCGCCAATGTCTGCAAAGCAAGAATCTGCTGCAAGGTCACCCCAGCATCTTCACAGCATCCTGTCAAGTCTGTGGACAGATGGGTATGCAATGGCGTAGCCTGGTTGGGTGTTCACTGTGTGGATCTTGAGCACATGCCTTGTACATGTCGTTTTGAAAAAGCAGCTGTTGTCATGCATGCCTAGATCATCGGTTTGCCAAATCATTCAAGGTTGGCCTAGCCAGTACCAGAGCTGTATTGCACAAGGGTTCAGCGGTTGTGCCCACGCTGTGGTCATTGCATGCCTTTGGCATGAGGCTTGCTTGCTGTGCATGGTGCAGCATGCAGACAAGCTAGCAGCTCTGGACAGGCGCGAGTCTGATCTCAAGGCTCAGCAGCACTCTCTTGCAAATGATGCTCAAGCCTTCAAGGACAAAGAAGGTGAAACCCAGCAGCCATTCCAATGCATCCTGCATCTTCACATGTTGAGTCGACCATCCTACCTCATATGACCAGAATAATGGAGCAGCGTGCGACGCATGCTTCTGTGCATATCAAGACATGACTCATGTGACAGCAGTCTGCAAGCTATGTGCGATGTGCCCAAATGCGCAAAACCACATGCACTTCCCAGCAGCACAACTTGGGTGATACCAGCAGCAATCCTGGCCTGTGTCTTTGCTAGATTGATTTACACGTGCAGCCTGTGATCTGCTGCTTCAGGAGCGCTGCTGCTGCCTTAGCCAGAGTTGTTCTTATTCGTGCACTCATGCAGCCCTCGGCTGCTTCTGCCTGTGGATGACATGCAGTTTTGCTCAAGTATGATGCATAGACTCAAACCTTGAAGCAGGCCAGCTCATAGAGGGTGTGGTACTTGCAGCGGATTTCAAGCGGCATGTGGATGATATTGAGGCGGGTCTGGCACGCAAGACCGAGGACCTGCATCAGTACAGACATAAGCTGGAACTTGAGCTGTCTGGTAGGAGCTCTGCATTGTTTTCCTCACTAAACTATGGGCCAAGCTACTGCAGCTTGAACCATTGCAGTCATGGCTTGCAGGTTGTAATGACATGGCAGCATCCATGCATGTGCTGCTTGATGGATGCATACAGACATCAGTGTTGGCTGTCATGATGTCAGTGTGCACCCTTAGAAATGTTTTGATAGACTATGGTTTTGTGGGCTGCACAACTTGGTCTTGTTGCAGCGTTGTGCTCTAGCGACTCTGCTGTACAAGTCATGTACACAGAGACAAGGAAGCTAGACTGCTTTGCAGTTGCTGTGCATGCACTCATCATGTGAGCTGTTCAGCAGTCTTTGTCTCTGCCCACAGTCCTCCCTGCATTGCCATCCAGAGGTGTCCATCACACAGCACAGAAATTGCCACCTGCATGTGCCGACATGTGTTTGAATCATTGCACATGACAAATTGCACCCAACGCAATGAATGAATGCATGCAATGCAGAGGACAAGCAACACATGCAGCAAGAGCTGGAGGCTCGGCGGCAGGACATTATCGCCAAGGAGCGCAGTCTAGATCAAGCTGAAGCTGCTGCTGAGAAGCGTTGGGCCAAGCTCACAGAAGATGTCTCAGCCAAGGTAGTGATTAGAGCCCATGTGATTCCTGGGATGCACAGCAGATCTGAGACACAACAACATGCTGTGCTGTGCAGTTTGGTCTGCATATACACAGATCGTTTGCAACAAAGAAAGTCTCAAGCAGGCCAGCCTGTCCTTTGTCTCTCAACCTCAACGCTGGTATATTGTCAGCTGACTGCATGACAGATGCCGCCAGGTCTTGCTGACAAAGAGCAAAGCCTTTTGCACAGCTTTGGTGGGCACAGCATGCTCAGCACTGTTGTTACAGGGAGCTGAGAGGGTCAAGGCAGCTCAGCAAGAGGCTGAGGCAATGAGGAGGGAAACAGCCCTGGCGGCAGCTGCCCTGGAGGGCCGTACCCAGGCCCTAGCACGCCAGGAGGCTGCTGCAGCAGAGGCCAAGGCGCTGCTGACTGGACGCACCAAAGAATTGGACAGCCGTGAGGTGCACCTCTGTTTACTATGCTACGCTCACTCAAGCATGAGACCTGGGTGCAATTTACGGCTAATTGCCCAGCATACCACTGAAAACCTGTGCAAGTTTGTCGAGATGTCCACATTGAAAGCTTTGACGTTCTTACAGCATCTCCCTGTAAGCTTGCATGCAGCTGAGATAAGTAACCAGCTGTACCCAATGCAGGTTCAGGCCCCCAGGTGGACTCTGTCATTAGGTGTGTTGAGATCATGTATTGGCCTGCATCTCAGCAGAGCATGGACACTTCTCACGACCCTTGCTCCTGATGCAGGCAGCCATCTACAGTGCTGAGAAGGATGTTGCACAGATGAGCAGCCGGGTCCAGCATGAGCAAGAGGACCTGCAGCGGCGGGCCACGAGCCTGGCCGACACCGGCCTGAAGCAGGAGGCTGAGTCGCAGCGATTGCAGATGGAGCGTCGCGCTTGGCAAGATGGGGAGGCTGAGCGCTCGCGCCTTGATGCTGCTGCGCGTGAGAGCAAGCAGCAAGCCCAACATCTGAAGGTACATAAACCACCCTCTAGCTACGAACTTTCTGATTTGTCCTTAACTGATGGTGATGTGAATCAAAGTGACTGGGCATGGTTGTAACCAGAAGCTTTGGCCATGCATGTTGTGTCATGAGTTATAGTGTCTATTGCGGAACAATAGAGGTGATGTTGCCCTCTGCTGTCTCTTCCTGCCTGCATGCTGACAGTGCCAGCCTATTTTGTAAGAAATGTTAAACAGTGTGACCATTTTGCACATATCTGGGATTGCAGGTGCGCAGTGAGCAGCTGGCAGAAGAGCATACAGAACTGGTAGCGCTCAGGCATGAGCTCAATCAGAGGGATCGAGAGCTGTCTCGCCGAGCCACTGAGCAGGCTACTGAAGCTGCCAATACCCAGGTCAGCATCTTTGCACTGTGTTGGCCCAGGGCTGCATGCCATCCGGGGCTCATAAATTTGTGCTGTGTAGCTGCAGCAGCTGTGTCACATCTTGTTGCTTGCCTGAGACAAAGTCCTTTGTTGTGCTTGGCAAAGGCTGTCATGAGGGCATGCAGGCATCAAACATATTGAAACCTTCCCAGAGCGTGTCAACCATCAAACTGGACCAATCAAGTGCCATAGGCAGTCAGAAATAAGCCTCCTGAGAGCACAAGCAAGATGTTTAGCTGTCCAGCAAACATGCGCAACTCAGCAACACAGTGTGCTATGGCCTGTCACTCAGCATGACTACGTGCAACGGCCTGTGACTCAGCGTGACAACGTGCAATGGCATATGACTCAGGTGAGGGCAGAGGCAACAGCTGCAGCTCGAAGGGAGCTGGACAGCCAGTTGAAGGGAGTGGAGAAGGGGCGAGAGGAGATTCGTGCCCTTCAGGATCGATTGGCGCAGGCCCAGCTGGACAACACCAAACAGGGCCACCTGCTGGCAGTGCAGGCTGCTGACCTGGACCAGCGTGCTGCCAAGATCACCAAACAAGAGGTAGGCTCCTAGATGCTGCCTGACCAAAAACACAACACCCACGTATCCTACTCTAAGTAAGTGACATGAATGACGCCACAACGTGTATCATGTGCAGTTGTACATGTTTATACGGCCATTGTGGCCTGACTTGGATGTATTTGATGCAAAAAGGCACTACTGGGTCAAAGACATGAGCTCTGCACAACAGCCTAGTCAACCGTTCTGCCATTGACCCCTGTCTGGAGCAGAGTTGTAGCATGAGCAGTACCCATTTGACATATCGCTTGTGGTGAGCCCTATACGCTGACACAAAAGTTATGGTGAGCCCTGTATGCTGATGTGGTGTCTGATGTGAAGTCTATGTGGTTGATCCTTGCAGGCTGAGGTGGAATCTGCCTCCAAGGATCTGCATAAGCTAGAGCGCACCTTGCAAGTACAGGAGAGTGACTTGAAGGCCCTCAAGCACCAGCTAGATGAGAAAGAGAGCACGGTCAGTCTGCCACACAGTTGCAACGAAGTGTCATGCAACCTGCAGAAGCAATGAAGCTACTAGTTGCTGCAAGTGATCTAGCATTGTGAGGCTGGGAACGCAAAGTGCATTTCATCTCTTGGCCCACCATGAGCTGCTGTACTCCGTTCAAGTGCAAGTGTCTGTCTGTCTGTCTGTTTGCTCATGTCTGTCTGTCCACAGTGTGTGTTTCTGTCTGCGCATATGTTTCTAAGCAGGTTGATTCTGGGTGTGCAGATGTGCAAACGGGAAGAAGCCGCAGACCACACCTCGGCAGAGATGGCACGCAAGCTTGCAGCTATTGACCAGAAGGACAGGTCTGCCTCTGAGAAGGAGAAGTCTCTCAGCTCACTCACTGCCGAGCTCTGGGCAAAGGTAAACCCTTGCAACTGTTTGCTGCAAGGCTAAGCCAAGCCTGCATCAAGGAAAATAGAAAAGAAAGAACAGATTACACCTTTCGCCGTCAATTTTAATGAGAAGCCAAGCAAGCCTGCATCAACTTGTACAGTTGTACTGGCCCAGCAGCTGCCTGTGCACTAAACGAAGCTCTTTGGTCCAATCAGCTTGGTAGGCCACCCTTTGAGTCAAGCCTGCTTTGTTTTGTGCTTGCCTCTGGGGTCTTGATGACTTCACTGTTCTATTTCCTGTCACTGCATGACTGATTCATCTGGGTCGTGTAGACAGCAGCAGAAGCCGAATGGCATGAGACAGCAATCACCAATCACAAGGCATCTCTTGCTTGAGGGAAGATGCCCGGTGTCTAGCAATGCTGTCGCTATCAAGCAAGGCCTTTGTTCAACAGTGATGCTGTAGGTTGGCAAACAGCAGCTGATCTGAATGTGCATGAAGCTGCAGCAGTCAAGCATGACCCTGGCATTGTTGGGCAGCACCTCAACATGCTCCTTAGCTAGCAGCTGTTCTGATATAAAAGGCCGGCCTTCAGTAACTTTGTTCTGCCATGAATCTGCAGGTCGAGCAGGCTGCAGCAGAAGTCAAGGTGCGTGAGGCAGCAGCAGCAAAGCGCGAGGCAGACCTGACCCGCCAGGAAGCTGCAACCCTGTCTGGCAATGCCGATGCCATGAAGCGCGAGGGGGAGCTGGCAGCACGCGAGCAGGCTCTGGCCAGTCAGCTGGCAGACATCAAAGCAGCAGAGGCGCAGCTGCAGGAGAAGAAGCTGGAGGCCAAGGAGCTGCAGGTCAGCCCTGATGAGACATCTTTGGATATAGATGTTGTAGATGTCCTCCTGCTGTTTACCTACCTGTTGTGTGCGCCCAAGTTTGCTGTGACTGGAAGATGTCACAACAGCAGAGGTGCAGCTGCAAGCGAGGCTGGCAGCCAAAGAGATGCAGGCAGCAGTCCTGCTCGTGCCCTGACAGGCAAACTGTATGTTGTGAGGCCTGCGTGGCCTGACCACGTGCTTGTAGGCATGCCCAACTGTCGCTCAGGAGTTGCAGCTTACAAACACGTCCCCACAGGTGACATGCAAGTAGCTGGTCATGCAAGGGCAGCATTGAAGGCGCAGCCTCCATGACTGCAGCCCCAGGCACATGCCAATCTTCAGATCATGCGCATTGCTGACAATGCCATGACCTCTTTTAGTGTCTTTGCAAAAGGTGCATAAGACGCTAGCTGGTAGGACACAACAGCGGGTGCAAGGGCAACACTTATTGCCAAACTCTCTGTCTACGATATTTTATGTGTGCATCCCCACGGCCACATATAGGATCATCAGCATAACACCATCATCAGGGACAGTGCCAGAGTCGAGAACACCCTATGCTCTCAACTAACAAAGCATGAAAGCTGTGTTTGGAGCCTACAGGAGGTGTATGAGCAGTTGGTAGAGCGCGAGAAGAGAGTGAAGGGGCAGGAGGTGTCTGTCAGCACCGCCTTGGGAGAGAGGGAGCGTGCCTTGCAAAGCCGCCAGGACCAGCTGGCTCTGGAGCTGCAAGACCGGGAGCGCCGCCTACGATCCCATGAAGACGAGTGCTTGGCCACAGACCGCCAGCTCACTGCTGACAAAGCAGCCCTGGACAGAGCAAGGCAAGCTGCAGCGCTCCGTGCTGAACGGGAACAGCATTGTGATGCACAAGAGCATGCACTAATTGCCTTGCAGTGTGCAATCATTTTGCATGCTAAACATCAGCAGGCATGGCAGGTGGGTCTTGGTGACATGCATGGCCTGGCATAGCATAGCACAGCGTGGCATGGCATGACACAGCACAGCATGGACACAGTCTAGCCTAGAGTGAGCCAGCATAGGCTAGCACAAGACATGCTTGAACTGCTGCTGCTGCATGTCTAGCAAGGCTGGTCTAGCAAGGATGGTCTTCTCAGTAAGACCCCTGCCCTGCAGAACATCTGTCATTCACATCCTTTTGTTTGAACTCACCATTGTGGCAACAATTGAGTTGCTGGAGTGATGTTACCAACTTCAACATATTCATCATTGCATGTCAGTACTGTCAGTACTGCATAGTAACATGGGGTAACATTGGTTTCCCACAGGGCTGAGCTAGATGAGCAGGCAGGGGAGGTGGAGAGGCAGAGGCGCCAGCTCACAGGGGCCGCAGCCACCCAGGCCCAGCTGTCACACCAAGAGGCTGACCTGGCACGCCGAGACAGAGACCTCAAGGTGCGCAGGCAGTCCTCCTTACTTCTCTTACCTCTTACCTGTCCTGATCTTCCCCTTCTTTGCAACCTCTTCTTGCTGCTGCTGCTGTGGCTGATGGTGCGGCAAGTGTCAGTCAAGATGGCAATGATATGGAGTCTGGACTCAGCACTGTGATTGTGCACACTCTTGATGCGTCTGTATATGTTTGCGGCAATGGTGTCTGCAACTTGCGTTGTGCCCTGAATGACACCAACATGTAACGATTGCAAGCATTTGCTCTCTACAGATGTTGCCGTGATCCATTGCAAAGCTTTGGACAAAACAGAAACAGTCAAGACAGAATGAGAAGTGTGACAATGTACATACAAGCCGAGGCATAAAGCTAGGCTCTATCCAATCTTTGCCATCATCAGAACATCTGCTGCCGTCCTGTGTGTGCAAATGCTTACTGGCATGGCCCAAGCATGACATGGTGGCAAGCACAAGCACACACTGCACCTGCAGAATCATGAGTAAAGTATCATGCTGTCAGTTAAGGGTGATTCAGTACAAGGCCTGACACAATAGCAGAAGGCCATGGGAGGATACCATGGCTGACAAGTAGCAACCCCTTCATCTTGCACTTGCCTCATTAAGAAGCTGCCTGCAGCAGTGACACATGCCTTGACACCCAGGTCATCATTGACTCCACCACTTGCCATGTTGTCACACCTGTGCTTCAAAACCAGGATGTCTGATGAGTCACAACTGGCTCCACACTCCAGATGGTAAGTACTTTCAAGCCAGGATGTCTGATGAGTCACAACGGCTCCACACCCTAGATTGTAAGGTATCAAATGAAATGACATGAACTGCGCAAACGCTCACTGCCATGGACCAAGCATGACATGGTGACAAGCATCAGTACACGTACTGCACTAGCCAAAGCATGAGTGCGAGTCACAGATGGTTCAGAAACAGACTCAGGGAGTTGCCTGCAGCAGTGATGCAACCCACAAACCCAGGTCATCATTGATTCCATCACTTGTCATGTTGATAGGCAGTAGCAAGTGAGCTGAAGGCCAGGGAAGAGGCAATGAGTGGCAATGAGAGGCGCCTGGATGCTGACGCCAGGTCTCTCCAACAACAGCGACAGGAGTTGGAGCTAGCAGGCATGAAGGCTCAGCTGGCTGTGCAGCAGCAGCAGCATAGCCCAGGGCTGAGCCCGGGCTTGAGCCCCCTTCTGCAGGCTACTCCCCAGATTGGGAGCACCAGGACTGCCAGTAGACTCCAGGTTAGCTGAAGCAGATTGGCAGGCATGAGTCACCGTGTCTTGAGCCAATAGGCGGCATGCTTGCATGCAGCATAGTACTTTGTTTGCATCCTGCCTGTCTGCCTGGGACAAATCTTGCAACATTAGTTGCAAAGAGGTTGAGTGAGAGAAGCTGTGGCAATGCTGCCGCCTCAGAAGTTGTGCCTTGCCTGCTGACTCATTGTGCTGTGGCGATGCTCCTGCCCCAGCACATAGCATCATGCCTGCTGATGCGTCATGTTTTGGTTGAGACTGTGCTATGTTCTCAGCATGTGCACCATGTACACAGGCATCAAGCAGTCCATACTTTTCTACAGCAAGCCAAAAGGGTCCAGCTCATGACCTTTTGACTCCCTGGAAAGCTTGATATCAGTTGTGGTGCAATCATGAACCTCGGTCAACATACTGCAGTCATCTATAAGGCTGTCAACCAGTGCAACTTCAAGTTCAGCAGGCAGGGTTACCTAGAGCCAATGACCTTGTCTCTCTCAAAGCATTGACATTCTCACAGCATGCAAATGCGTGTTGTCTGACATACAGGTATCCAGCAGTGCAACTCCAGAAGTTGGAGGCAGAGGCACTTCAGCTGATGGCTTTGGCTCCCTCATAGGCTCCCGCCAAGCCAGCCCCCCTGACCCCACCACAGGACCCCTGTCCCGGCAGACCTCTGCTGGCCGACAGCCTCTTGCCCCTCTGCCCTCCTCAGACAGGTCTGTCACCCCATCAACTCCTGTTGCCTCAGCATGAGTCCTTCTTGACAACAATCATGCTCTGGAAGGACTTTTGAGGGCGCTCCAGCATTTCCCTCTTGTCTCCCTCACGCAAGAAGGGATTTACATGCACATGTTGCTTCTTGTGCTGCTGCAGTGTCTTCCTGACTAAGACAGTAACCGCTGTGACTTGGATGCATGCTACCATTACACATGAATGAAACCAAAACTTTAAAAGAGACTGCACAACAGTCACGAAGCCGGAAATATACGCTTGCTCTCATGCACTTTGGACCGCCCAAGGTGCCTCGTTGACACATCCTGAGCACCGCTGCAGGAGGACAACAGGTGGCAGCAAGGGTCTGGACATGAGCATGCGGCGGCAGGGTGATGCCAATGACACCATTGCTGCAGTCTTCAACATGCCGGGCTCACGCCGCCTCAACCCCACCCTGTCTGGCATGTCAGGCTTCAGCGCCACCTCCAACACCTACTCAGAAAGGTACTCCTGCTGCTGCTGCGCACTGCTGCTTGGGAGTGCTGCCTACCACTGCTGTACACTTCTGCTGAGCACTGCTGCTTGGCATTCATGCTTGGCACTACTGCCTGGAAATGCTGCTCACCACTGCTGCTGCAAGCCTCTGCTGAACTGCCATTGCACTTTTGTGTATTCATGCATTACGTCACATTGAACGTAATGCATGAATACGTTATCATTCATTAATAACGTATGAATTAAAAGTGAATTGAAAGCTGAGCTGCGTTGCCTGTTCATCAGGTGTTCTCTGCTGAAGCCCAATGCATTGTTGCATTCGTGGCTGCAGCGATCACTGTCTGCATGTTGACACAGCAGTGATGCCTGCAATACCATCTTTGTGAGTTGACTGCTGTTACCAACAGTGGGAAGTCTGCCAGATGCATGGGAAGTCTACTCAGGCAGCATGGGATCATGACAGAGGCTTGCGCACTGGCCAGTCATTCCACAGGCCTGCATTTACCTGCACACTGCAACAGCCAATAGTGCTGGCCACACTGCCCGGCATGTAGTGCATAGTCAGTACATGAGTGTACAGTCAGTACATGAAGGGTACAGTCAACGCATGAGTGTATAATCAGTGTTTGAGTGCGCATTGCAGGTATACAGAGACAGCCCGAGATCCTGGGCAGACCCCCCAGCAGCTGTTTGCCAGGCTGAAGGCCACCACGCAGAAGGGTGCCAACCGCATGCAGCGCATTGAGGGCATCCTCAAGGTCATTGCTCAGGACAGCCACTCGCCTGGCCGCGTGCAGACTGCCGAGGATAGTGTTGCCAAGCTCAGAGCTCAGCTCATTGAGCTGCAGCAGTCTGAGGCAGCTTTGGAAGGCCAGGTCAGAACAGTCAGCACGAACAAACTCATGCAGCGTGTCTTGTTGAGATATCATGTGTGTGGTGTGTGTGTGTGTGTGTGTGTGTGTGTGTGTGTGTTTGTGTGTGTGTGTGTGTGTGTGTGTGTGTGTGTGTGTGTG
>JAABUP010001038.1_pt1 | contig 59489 bp, 65 predicted proteins | sample 5559201 | NCBI WGS metagenome assembly JAABUP01 (sample SAMN10711887, study PRJNA513373) | rock metagenome | isolation source: Antarctica rocks | place: Antarctica | reverse complement strand
AATAGCCATGCTCAAGCATGCAGCATGGTTGGCAGCTTGACAGATGCTGTAGGAGCTCTGCACGGCGCGATATGCTGCAGGCGAAGCTCATGGCATACAGTGTGGCAGGAATGTGTGCCATTTATTGCAGCTCAGAAGGACTCAACCAGACATTCACTTTCTGAACACATTTCCGGGAAGAACAATGCCTTTCCACTTGTGATAGGGTCTCGTAAACAACAAAATTCAGGAGTGTCGCACTTCCCACACCAGATACAGACATGCTTGCTCATTTGCATATTGCATACATTTTGAAGGCAAAAAGCTGGGTAGTTGTACATACGCATGCAATGCAGCCTCAGCCTAAGAAGGTATGAATGTGCCCTGTGCAACTTCAAACAACAGGAAACGAAAATACAGACAACAGCAGCTTCAAGATCACTGGCGGCTGAGCTGGCTGGTTGAACACAAGTACTAACCCAGACTGTGGCCGGTAATAACAAAAATAATAATAACAATACTAGTAGTAACAATAACAATGTTAACAATAATAATAATAATAATAATGATGACAATAATCATAATAATTCACTTTGTTCAGGCATGAATCCTGTACTTACCCAAACTGTGGCCGGTGATGAACAGCTTCTTGTTGTTGTCCCTCAGGGCGGCCACCAGCTCCAGGCAGATCTTCTGGAAGACGCTGTGCTGCGTATCCAGTAAGGGGTAAAAGAGGGCCTCATAGAATCCAGCATGCACACTGCCGTGGATGACCCCTTCCTCCTTGACTAAATCCAACTGTAACATGAGAGAGCCTCATAGTCGCAAGCATGCACAATGTTATGGACAACTTCTTTGCCTCTGACTGTGTACAGTTGCAACATATGAGAGCCTCATAGTAGCCAGCATGCACAGTGCCAGCAATAGCTTCTTCTTTTTTGACTATGCATGGATGTCAAAATGCAACACGAGGCAGTCTTTAAGTAGCGAGCATGCACATTATCATCAATCCCTCCTTCCTCATTTCCGAAGTCTAACATGAAAAGCAGCAAAGTTACACATGGCGGTTTGCATCTATTTGCAAGCATGCTGTGCCTGTTGTGCTCCTTTCTTGCAAACTATGTACAGTCAGCAGGAATGCTGTGATGGTTTTCCTGAGTGCTTTGCTCCTATAAGATCAGACGCGCATATGTGAGGGCAATTCATGTGCAAGTATGCACAGTGATACTTGAGTGGCGCAGAATGATCAATGCATGACAGATTCTTCTTGACTGATAGTAAAGTGAATGATGGGTGTGCAGACCACTGTCACTCACATCAGCATCTGACCACCATTCCAGCAGCTTGGCAGGCTCAGTGCCTCTGAAGAAGAGTACCACAGCATGCTTGTTGGTCATCAGGAAGGCGTTGGTGTCTGGGATCAGCTTGGCTGCTACCTGCAGAGTTTTGCAAAACAATGTTGACTGCACAAGTTTCTAAGAAGTCCAGGGAGGAGGAAGGGGGCAAGGGGGGCAAGGGGGGGGAGAGGGGCTGTATGCTGAAGGTGACCACAGTGTTGATGTGGAGTGAGCATGCGTGTAAGCGAGTGAGTGGGTGTGTACGTGTGTGGGTGGGTAGGTGGGGTGGGGTGGGTGGGTGGGTGGGGGTGGGCGGGTGGGTGGGCGGGTGGGTGGGTGGGTGGGTGCGTGGGTGGGTGGGTGGGTGGGTGGGTGGGTGGTTGGGTGAGTGAGTGAGTGAGTGAGTGAGTGAGTGAGTGAGTGAGTGAGTGAGTGAGAGAGAGAGATAGTGAAAACAACTAGCGAGCCAATGAGACTGCCAATGGGCAATGGACAGGCGCTATGCAGAAGTCAGAAATCCCTCAAGCAAGTGGCTTCATAGTGCCACTGGGCGCTTGCAAGATAACAGCTTTGTTGCTCTGCAGCTATTGTACATAGTGAGTCACCTGGGCTGAGTACAGCTGCTCCTGCATGCTCTTTGGCCGGACACAGACTGTTCTTAGCTTGTCTGCCTCTCTTGTATTGCGCTGATCAAGCACACTCATCTTGAGGCGCTGGCTGTCAGATGCTGTCTGAGGCTGTTGGTCAGTTTCAATGTGATCAATGTACTCCCAGCCCCATTTGCTGGTGACAACATGCTCAACGATCGCTGCTTGCTCATATGATACCTGTCAGTAAGGTATAAGCAGTCAGGCAGATGAAAAGCTGTCAAAACCAGTTCGGCAGGTCACAAGCAATTTGGCAGATCAAAAGCAGTCAAAAGCAGTCAAATGCAGGCAAATGCAGTTTGGCAGATCACAGGCAGTCCTCAACAGAGGACTGCCATTGGCCAGATGGGAGCCCAAACCCTCACAAGAGTTTACCAATTTTGAGCTGCAAGGCAGCACTCACCACCGGCTGACTCCTGAAGTTTGTCGCCACGTCACACACACAGAGACAGAAACACATAAGCAGTGCAGTGTGTCTGCTACTGAGTGTGGGCATATGCATTTGGCAAATCACTGTGCAATTACTATGAACACCAGGATCTCTTTGTGTGCTGACACAACACAATCATGTTGATGACAGAGTCATGAGTGTGTGCATTACCTTGATTGCCAAACACAAAAAGTGTGCCACAAACTCTTGAAGCCCATTGACATCATACTCCTCAGGATCAAACGGAAACTCTTGTGGATTGTAGAGCTGTTTCACTATGCCATCTGCATCTTTAGCAGTGGGTACCCCAAATGCAGGGTCCACATTATTGATGAAGCTGACAGGAAGCTTGGCATTGTCCACTTCTATGTAGCTTACTGCACAATAGGCAGTCTACTAGTGTGTCCATTTGCATTGACATAGTCCTGGGCTCAAAAAAGGCGTGTACTGCCATACTTTCTCAAGACATCGCTGACAGCACACTGACAATAAACCAAGCTGCTGCTGTTTACATTGCAGGTAACCATACCTCATAGATCACTCAAAAGTTGCAGCAGTGACAGAACGGTAGCTATCACTGAACGCAGGACCAGATTAACAAGCGCAGTCACATTGCTGCATCCACTGGAGCTCATTAGCATAAGCGCACCCATGCAATGCAAGCATGCATACGAGCATGCGCAGGCATCCAAGTTGTGTCATACCTGTGACCCAGGCAAGCAAGGGGTCCACAAGATGAGTGGCCAGATAGGAAATGAAACTGGTGAGCCGCAAAACATTCAGCCAGCCAACCAAGCCTCCAATCTGGCGCACAGCAAACCTGGTAATCTTGAGCTGCCAAGCTTCATAGTTGGACACCCATTTATCCTGACTGGCTTGGTTCATACGCACGAGTTTGGCTTTACCGCCCACCATAGTTCGTATTGCTGCGCTGCAATGTCAAGCCAGGTGTGTTAGGATGGTGGTGGTCCTACAACTGCTCAGGCACATACGAACAGCGTACGACACTTGCTCTATACTGTTGTACGCAAGTTTGCTATGGCAGTGGTCCGGCCGGTCATATGCATATTACCTTCCAGCGGCAATTTTAACTCTATCAGCTTGTCTGGCGTTTGCTCCCAGTGACAACGTCGCACGCAGACAGTACGATCGGCCAAGCCCTGCCAGCAGGAGTCGGACAAAGGCACAAAGCTGCACCTCCTGACTATCTGAAACCGCGCTGACGCTCAGCAGATCATGCTTCTGCTGCAACGGTCGCAACCGCACATGATGTGGTAAAGCGCACACGGATCGGAAGTCAACGGAATATGGAGCTGGCAGCTGCTGCAGCAGATGCCGTGAGCTGGAATTGTCATGCAACCATGGACTGATGCATACAAGGCAGCAACCGGCGCAGATACTCTCTAGCGTGGTGCTGAACATGTCATTGAGTCAATCACATATTGCTCGATACTTTGGCTCTGTTTCAGCAGCAGGTGTGTGCAACATTGCCAAGCACTGCCTGAATTTGCCATAATCACAATATCACAATCATTTAAATAACCTCAAGGCAGGAGGCCGGCTGCAGCAATGCAGAAATAGTGTTCAATGGTTTGCCCAAAGTGTATTATCAGCAGCAGTGTAGGTGAAAAGAAGATTTCATATGCCGAAGGTCATGTGGCAAAGCTGTGCGTGCAAAGAGTGCTTAGTGTGCTGCCCAAAAGCACACTTGATGCGGTCCTACAAGGGTCATTGCAGATCGTGGGCATCAGTTCAAAACGTAGACTGTTTTTGTCAGGCAATCACACCAGACAATGGCTGAAGGAGACCAAACATCAGTCAATAAAAAGCTAATGTCACACAAAAGTGTTTAGCTGGGGTGTAGCGGGCATGCATGGACACTGCACTGCAATTATAGTTCAGAGCTGCATGTGCACCCTCAATTTGAGATGCTGCGGCTACGCCTTGGCATATGAGATACTGATGGCATTTTGAGGTGTGATTTTGAAATCTTGGAGACCCTTCATGGCAGCTGTTGCCTGTGAATCAGCTTCGTATTCTACAAAAGCTATTCCAGGGCGGGCTTCTACCATTCTGACTTCTTGGAAGCCAGGGAATTGACTGAACAGCATCTGGATCATTTGCACAGTTGCAGTCTCTGGCAGAGACTGTACAAATAAGATCTTGTTGGGGCCTGATGTGCCCGCAGCTGTACTCTGTGCGGCTGCAGCTCCCTGTGCTGAAGCAGGATGCCCTGTTCCTGTTTTCCTTTCCTTGCCTTTCTGCAGCAGGGCATCCCGAGCTGCTGTATTCCTCTTTGACCGGGCTTTCCGGTCTGCGCCTTCAAATGTGCCATCCGCTTTTGCTGCTGCATCTGACTTGCTGGTGGCGTATGTTATTCGCATAGGCTTGTCAAAGAAGGGGAATCTTTGCATGGAGTGCAGTGCATTGGTGGCTGACACAACGTCTTCGAACACCACCCACGCTTGTCCTCTCATCCGGTATGTTTTGAGGCATACGACGTCCAAGACTTTGCCGAACTGACCAAATACAGCGTACAAGCTCTTCCTAAGCTCATCCTTGGTCAACTTCTCAAACAAGTTGTTCACGTATAAGGTCTGATTGGGTGGCACGTCGGCGCTCATACTAGAAGTGCTGTTGCGCACAAACGAATAACATGAACGAAGGGCGTGCGTGCAGGCCAAATCAGCAAATCACTGTGCACTGGCGCATTGGACAAGTAGGGTTTGCAGGCTCCTGCTGTAAGGGTACTGCCGCAGCACTGCACAAACCGGCTCCGCGACAGCTCGCGCGGTAGCGAAGTTCCTAGTTCCCTTCCATGCTAGTATGCTAGTCACTCGCAGCAGGGCCGTCTGTTTCAACAGAGTGCTGCCTGTCATGGTGCTTCAGCAGTGATCAGTGCCCTGCGCTGACCTACCTGCACTTGGCATATCGAAATATGAGCTGAGAATCCTCAGCTTTAGTTTGATGGAGTACATCAGCCCAGAAGGACTAAGGCTAGATGGTCGACGACCCAAAGAACTTAGACAACTATCTTGTCAATTCGGGGTCCTAGCCAAAGCAGATGGCTCTGCAACCTTTGAAATGGGAAACACTAAGGTGCAGCCTGCTTCTTGTTACTGCAGTGTCAAAACCTTACAACCCTGCTCAATCCAACCTTGGTCTAGGTTCTGGCTGCAGTCTTCGGTCCTCATGAGGTAGAGCAAAGGTCAAAAGCTCAGCCTGGCCGAGCGATTGTGCAGTGTGAATACGCAATGGCAGCTTTCAGCACAGGTGCAAAATTACAAATATGTGCAGCTTGTAACACGGGAGACTTTCCAGCTCATCTGCTTTTCTCGTGCAGGCGAAAGGCGAAAACGAGGCAAGACAGACCGAAGGTCCACTGAGCTATCCACCATCATCAGGAACTGTTTAGAACAGACAATCTTGTTGGAGCTGATGCCCTCTTCACAAATAGACGTATATGTACAAGTGCTGCAGGTCAGCCGCTCTCACACCCTGCACTACCAATGTGTGATGTGTGCTGCGCCCTCCACCTTGCAATGCTCCTTGTCACAGCAATGTTTTGCATACACCGACACAGACAGCACATCAGTCTCTGAGACATCTTTGGCAGCATCTTATCCACGTAGTGATGTTTGTGGTTGGATTGAAAAAGCCAAGACCTGCAGCAGTTGCCTGTACCTAATGCATCAAATTCCTTAATGGTTGCTTTTCCCGCCTCATTGAAGTAATTTGCTGTGTTGCCACTAGGGGTGAAACCTGACTGCTATGAACAAGCATGTATTGATGTGTGTCAACTTCTTGCCATTTGCAGGCAGATGGGGGAACTCGATGTGCATGCATCAATGCAGCCATGCTGGCAATAGCAGAAGCAGGCATTCCTGTTAGAGACCTCATGGCAGCATGTGCAGCAGGCTATCTAGATTCCACCAGTATATTGGATATGAACTACATGGAGGACTCCGGAGGCGGCCCTGATGTCGCTGTTGCCATTCATCCCAACCTGAACAAAACTGTGCTGCTGCAAATGGACAACAAGATTGCAGTTGATGTCTTTGAGGGTGTGTATGGCTTGGCTGAGCAAGGATGCAAAGCTGTGGCACAGTATATGCGGCAGCAGCTTTTGGCTCATGTGCAAAGACTGGCTGTTATGCGAGGACCTACACGGCTGTGATGCCCTGTGTTGCTGACCTGGCTATTGTCGCATTGTGTGGTCCTTACGAGATGTGCCAGCAGCAGCATTTGCCTCCTGCACTGTTGTTACTATTACATGGCAAGTGTATGATCAATTGCCAATGGGTGCGCAAGGCCCAACTGACAAGTGCTTGACTGCAACCTGTTTCGTAACATTTTGCTGTTTACTGCCTAAGACAATGTAACAGCAGCTTGTGCTCTGTTCCAACGAAGCTTGCTGCCAAAATTTGTAGATGAATTGCATGTAGAGTATGACTTGTATTGTTGGACGTCTGGTGCCAGCATCATGGCACGTTGCCAGCTTACAACAGCTCAGCTGTGAAAAAGGGATCAGGCTCAAGCGTCACACAGTCTATGTGGTACAACACACATACAGGTGATTTGTTGACCAGGTATTCTGAGCTCCCTTTGCGGAATGTGGCTGACAACAGTGATTGTTTAAAGCTGCAGAAGAAGAAGAAGAAGAAGATTACAAGCTTTGGCCAGCCAACAAGTCTGATCGCTCGTGGCAGACCCTGCCAAACGTCATTCATTTGTGTCAAACTAAATGCAGATGCACAAGCATTTGCAAGAGCCAATCATAGCATACACGATTTTGGGGATCCCTAACATAACCTTAGTGCCTCTCCGCGCGCGGAGAGCCGTGGTGGTCGTTACTGATCTTACTTTGCTATCTCCAGCTTTGTCAAACAAACCAGCAGCACCTCGAGTGAATAGTCCAGCGTTTGCCGCGATATAACTGCGCAAGGCGAAGTTGCCATGCAGACATACTCACCATTGCAGCAAGCTTACACAACCTGCCAAGCGGCACATATACTTGTGCCTGAATCGTATTCTTGTTGTCGAAGATGCAATGAGCAGATGCTGCAGCGGATTGAGGCCTGTCCAAACTGCAGAGGCTTGTACACTGGTTATGTTATGTACATTATGCAGGCAGCTACGCAAGCCATCAAAGAAGGAGACCTGTGGCTTTGCTATGGTTCTGCTGTTGAAGAGGTGTGTGGCCTGTCAGCCTGCTCAGCACACAATCTCTCGACAAAGTGGTCCAGAGTTGTGATCCATGGCATAGTTCAGGCTTGCCATTTATAGAGGCGCAATTATTGAAGTCAAGACAGCGTCGATGCAATCAACACGATGCATCAAGTCTCAATTAGGCTATCAGAACCACAGCATGGAACAAGCTCAGCCAGTGGACAAGTTGTCACTGAATGCATTAACTAAACAGATTGCTGTGGAAACCATGAGCGCATGTCCATCTGTTGTACATTATGCAGACATGGAACCACACCACATGTAGGGTGCATTAACATGTGTTGGATTGCAGACACAGTCTTCCCAAGGCCACGAGGCAGAGCTGAGGAGGCTTGGGCAGAAGATCGTGGACTGCTGCAGAGATGCTGGTTTGACAGTACAGTGGACAGGAGATGCAGAGGACATGATTGTCATCAAGGTAGCCCTGACAGTAATGAGCTCACATCAGACAGCTAGCAGCAGGAGCTGTTGTCATCTAGCCTATATTTCAGCATCAATGCATGTATGCATTCACGCCTTGTACAACAGGGCATACACATGGCAGATCCAAGGTGGTGTTTGGGTTCTAGTTGAAGGTCCTGCAGCAATCTCTCATGACTTTGTCCTGCTGTCCAGTACTCAAGCACAGTCAGTATATTAATTGCATGATGTCAATGTGGCTGTAGTGGGACTTGCATCAGCTTCCAGACAGTACGCTGACTGTTGTAGCAGAGCTGCATCTGACTTTTGCCATTTGATTGTGATTCTTGATTCCAGCAGTATGTGCCATGCATGCACCTTATGCATCATATCAGCCAAGTTGGTCAGCATCCATGTGTTGACAAAGCTGATTCAGACACATATGGACATGTGCCTGTTTGATATGTTTGTCGTTTGGTGTATGCAGGGATTATCTCAGAATGACAGAGAGTACTTGAGAAGCAAGCTCTCCGCCAGAGAACTCAACTGGAAAGAGGACAACAAGCAACAGGAGCATCAGTTTACAGTCGACGGCAAATGTGGAGAGTGCGCCTCTGTCTTGTTTAGCTGCTGCTGTGGTCAAGTATCAGATGTCAGCATGGACCAACACCACTAAGCCTTGCCAATAGCAATGTCAACAACTTGCACCACAGCGTTTTGCACCACAGCGTTTTGAAGCGTACCATCACGCATGGCATCATATCTTTTGTACTAGGCTGGCAGGATAGACTACAGAGGGAATGCGCTTTGCCAATTGCAATGTCTGACCCCTTGACCAACATTTAAATGGATCATTTGGAGCAAGCAAGCATTGCAGTGACTCATGAGTATGATGCAGCTTTGATCCACAACAGGCTTGAGGTCTCTGCTTTTGTTTTGCTTTTGACATTCTCTGTTGGTAGAATAATTACTATGGTACTTGCACAAGAGGCAAGAACGACACTATACAAAGGTACTATGCCGCGCATTATATGTAGCTGAGTGAGTCAATATTGCAGTGTTGGACACAAAGCCTATCCAGGCAACTGCAAAGCCTGCCAGGAGTATTTTTGTTCTTCTGCAGAGTACTCAACCAGTGTGTCATATATATGACAACCCTCAGTCGAGCATTGCCTCCGGTGCACCTTCGCTGGTCAGTGTCTTGGAAAAGCCCTTGTGAGCCAATCGATTTTGACCGAATTAGGCACATTAAGTGTTGATTGGGTAGACAAGGCAGCTGCAGTGTTGTTAGCGAAATCATGATGTGCATGGAATTTGTGCAGTGACATGGATTGTAATATGCATGTGTATCTGTGTCACAATAATTACACGGCCCTAGTGACCCATCTCTGTACTGTCATTCTTGTTGGCATGTTTATCTGTTGTAAATGTAGATGAGCCTATGGAGCACTTGCGTGGTGCTTTGCAAAAGGTCCAGCCAATGCTACAAGCTGCTCATGCATTCAGAGGATGCAAACATCTGCACTGATGGCATGCCTGTTCATGTCACGCGCCATGCTACTGTACGTGACCAAAAGAAATGATGTCACATTTCCATTGCTTGTGGCTCATAGGTAATTTCATGGGCCACGTGCATATTGATGACGCTGCTTTGCACTTGTGCAGGAACTGCATGTCCCTCCAGCAGTTCCATTCCGGCCTCTGTGATCCTGTAAGCAAATGCTGCCATAGGTGCAGCTGGGGACTTGGCCACCTGCATGATGAGCCATCAAACATGTCACTGAGCAAGTGAGCAAGCATGCTATTGAAGACTGTAGTTTGAAATGGGCCATGAGTTTGGTGAGTGAAACTGCAAAGTCAGCAGCCAAAGCAAATATGTGGTAGAGGAGGAACAGGGGAACAGGGGAGAGAGGAAGAGGAAGGCAATGTGGGATTGCAAAGAACATGCATGCATGAACTTCAATGCAATATGGCTTACCGACAGCCTGAGTAGATGCATTGAGTCTACTTGTACAGAACACGTGGGTGCCACCTCACATGCAATTGGGCGCCCCAAGTGCTTAATCTCCTTTGTGCAGCATGTGGTCATGAGCTGTGAGCATGCCTTGCTGTAAAGTGCATCAGCTCTACTTTGGACTAAAGGCAATCAGCAGGTGCATGGGTGATGCCCCAAGCATATGAATTCACAACTGTGTGCCATACTTCAGCTACGCTCTCACCTTGATATATCTAACGTCAGCCACAGACTCAAGCACCAGTCTGGTGTTGACAGCATGAGCCCACATGGTACCTAAGGCTGCTGTCAGTTGGGTCTGTGCAGGTCGGCCAGTGGATGTTGTGGTGCCTTGGAAGGCATGGCTTGATGGTGCATACATCTGAGCTGTCACCTGATTCACCACCACCACTGGAATTCTGAAGGTCTCTGCTAAGGACTTCAGTATGGCTGCTTGCTGTCCTGCAGGTCCATTGCAACAAGGTTATATTCTTTCATTTGATACTTTACAGTCTGGGGTGTGGAGCCAGTTGTGACTCATCAAACATCCTGGCTTGAAAGCACAGGTTATACAGTGATGTGCTGTTCAGAGGAGAAAGGTACTCTGACAGCCTCTGCTGGCTGCAGATCTGAGAAAGTCTGCTGGCTATGCCAGCGTGGCTGCTTGCTGTCCTGCAGGGACATTGCAATGACTATAGGGTTTAACTACAGTGATGTGGCTCAAGGCAAACAGGCAAAAATTGTCTGCCATAAGAATCATGTTTACTTTTGTCATAGCTTGCTCATTCAGTCACCAGTGAATTTTGGGACAGGTTGATACACAAGTTGTTTGGTGTTTGAGTGGCATACCCAGTAATTGCTGCCTGTCCACAATCTTGTCTCGGCTGAACTCACTCCTGGCCAGGGCAGCAATGCTGTCCACCACCACCAGCTTCACATTGTGGTCAATGATGCTAGCCTCCAGAGCCTGCATGGCAGTGATTCAGCATCATTGTGGCCAGCATCATGTGTGATCACTCATCCATTGTTTCTGATGATGATGATAATAATAATAAAAAGAATAGTAATAATGATAATAATGATAACTATGGTAATGATAACAATAATAATTATAGTAATGATAATGATAATGATAATGATAATAATACCGTAGTGCTTTTAATGTTGGTCGTTTAAATAAATAGTTGTTTTTGGCCCGACCGTCATTACATGCCCGTTACACAGTGCGAATGACGCTACAAACCGTAAATACAGATGGTAATGACGGCCTGACAAAGGTGCGACCCTATATAAAAACCGACTAACATTAAAAGCACTACGGTAATGATAATAACAATAACAATGATAATAATAACAATAATAATAATAATAATAATAATAATAGTAATAGTAATAGTGATATTAATAACAACAATAACAATATTAACAATAATGCAGGTCACTTGCTTGCTGTAGCATTGCATGCAGCAGTGTTGCAGGAGCATCCAGTCAACAACATTATCACTGAGGTCATGTTGCTGCTGGTACATGATGCATCCCCATGTGCAGATACAGTCCGGTGCATCCCACACACCTGTAGAACTCAGGGTTGTCAACTTCAGTCAGACATCTTTCATCAGCTTGGACACAGCCACGGCAACTTCTGCACTGATTTGCATGTAAAGTTTGCTGCAACACACAGCTTTGCGTATGACAACTCTCAAACGCTGCGTGCGTGCGTGTGTGTGTGCGTGTGTGATGGGTTCCATACATCTGCCCTCACCTTGATATGGCCAACAAGAGCTTCTGAGCTATCAGGGTTGACCACAAGTATATGCTCTGTCAAGCTTTGGATAGTTTCCTGCATCAAACATCTCTGATACTAGGCAGGTCCCATGACTGTGAGTCTGATGCACATCCTGCAAGCATTTGATGCAATGGCAGTTGACTTAGCCATGCTGATGATGCATGACTCACGGCTCATGCGCCAGGGGTGATAGCAACATTTGACAGCACATTTAACATTCATTCAGCTCAAAGCATGCCAAGCTGGGGTGATAAAGTGGGAGTCCAGCGCTGCCAAACAGAGTTATAAAGAGAAGCTTGAGGCAGAGTGAGCTCCATGTAGGGGTGTGATGAGTCACTTTAGCGCTGGTGATGGCAATTACAGCTCAGGCATGCAACTGAGATTCCTAGGGATGCATCTGAGATCCCTAAGGATGCAACAGAGATCCCTGGGGATGCGACAGAGATCTCGCAGAATTACAGTGCAGAAACAGACAGTGTTAAAAAGCGCCCATGTTCATGATGAGCTTTGGATAGCAACACCTGATTGTGAAAGGTGTGAGGCCAGCGTGACTTGGCCATCTCCACAATTCTCCTGGAGCTGAATTTCTTCTCTGTATCAATGTACATCAAAGACTTGGCCTGCCAGAGGAAGATCATATATTAGACATAACCACACCACCCTGGGTTTTGCAGTCAGGATACAGCAGATACTTGAAGCAGTTTTGATGCCAATTGTCCATATGCTCTGTAAGCATAACAATTACAGCTTACAAAGTGTGATGCAAACAACTTCTCACTTAGATTGCTGCTGGGTTCGACGCAACATGCTGGGTATGTCAATCTGTCTAGGTTGATTTGATCAAATTGGCTTCCACAACATGGTTATCCTGTTGATTCAGACTTGATGTATAAGATCATCCAAAAGCATTGTCAAGTCACAGCAATGATCTTTAGCCCATAGCAGGCAACAGAGCATGCAACATTTAGCAGGCAACATAACAGATCTAAAAGCGTGCAACAGTTGTCAGACAGCAGACCAGGGCTCAAAGATGTGCCTGCATGTTGGCCTGCTGTTGATGCATCTGTGGAAGGAGAGCTGACACTGCCAGCATGTGACATAGCTGCGACTTGCCCACCCCTGCTGGCCCCACCTGCACATCAAGGGGGTGTGGTGTTTATTGCTAATCTGGCAGAAACAACAGCATATAATCCTGTTTAGGCACCTGCACATCAAGGAGGTGTTTGTTGATGTCCTGGCAGAAACCACAGGATCTAATGTTGGTTAGGCACATGACAACAGTGTGATGTTGTCAGTGGAACCGTGCTCATGCTGGCATGTTTCCGGGTGACACAAGGGCACATTGAGAAATTACCAGTTCAGTTATGCCACCCACAGGTATGCCTCCTCTGCAAATGCAGAACGCATTTCAGCATATAGTGCCAGCAATGTTCAAGCAATCCCTGTATGCCATTGAAGCCAGACTTTGATACCAGATAGCAGTGATTCAGGGTCACCTAAGCTGCTGATCTAGCGTTGAAAGCTGTGTCGGCAAGTGGTTCACTTGAAGCTTTGCCCTCGCATGAAGGTCCAAGACCTGCGTGCCAACAGCTGCCATCAGCACAGATGTCTGGCTCATGTGGAGGCAACACTCTCGTAGGATGTGCAGTCAACTTTGAGGTCGTGGGGCGAGGTGTTCTTACTGTAGATGAGGCTGGAGCAATCTGATTGCAAACGTACAGCAGAAGTTCTTCAGCAGCTTGGAACGGAATGTCAAGTGCTTCCACGAGCTCTAGGTGCGTTGCGATGAGGAGATCTCTTGCGGTGAACAAGCGTCTGTTCGTAAGCTTCTGCAATATGGCAGAATCGATGTTCATGCGTTGCAATGCCCTCGAGGCCTGCAGAAGCACACAATGTGGTATTGCCAAGCCAACGAAGCGATTCGGCTTTGCGTCAGAAGAAAGAAGGCTTGCAGGCACCATACACACCATGCAATTCCAGGATCAATTCCACGTCTACGCGTCCAGGAAACAGATGCACTGCTGCGGCAAGCATGCTTCGCGGCTTGCTAAACAGCAGGCGCTGCGTTATGACTTTGCATTTCTGCACGCCTGCACGGATCTGCAACCTAATTAGTGATATTACTAATCTAGCCTTTGTGCTTCCGCCTGTGTTTCTAAAGCGCGACTCCTTTCGCAACAGTGTTCCGCTTTCGCTGGACACATCATGACAGCTCCACTGGCGTTCACGCCCCTGCCTTGCTTGCACCTATATCTTTGACTTGTGTTGTGGCAAGGGCATGGATCAGCTGATTAGTGCACGAGGTCTTGTGCACCACTCAGTAATCCCAAACGCCTTTCACAGCGCAGCACGACCTGTGCGAGCCGCCAAGCACCGTGTTGTTGCTGTGCTAGACATAAGCAAAGCACAAGGCAACCCGCATTCTCATGTTGAGCAGAAGGAGACGTATCTCGGGTGAGCTCCGCTTGAACGGCTGCTTGTCACGGCATGCCCTCCAGGTCATCATTCTTGTCACTCCGTGTGTCAATCTTCGCTGTATGGTTGCAGGGAAAAGTTTTGGCAGATCCAGCCTTTGAAGCAGGGCCAACAAGCAGACTACAGAGACTCTGCAAGTGTTGACAGGGCACCAGAAGTCCATCTGACCAGTCTCAACCATGCTTCCCTCGAGGCTGCTGACCCTGCTGCTCTCAGAAACTTCTATACCAGGGTGCTTGGCTTCAGCTCACTAGACCGGCCAGACTTTCCTTTTGATGGAGCCTGGCTGGAAGGGGCTGGCTTGCTGCTGCACATTATACAGGAAGACCCTTCAGTGCCCAAGCGCCTTCAAAGCTGGAAGGTGAAATCCTCTCACCTACACTTTGCAGACAGCAAGGCATTGGAACTGTAGAAACTGATGATCACAGCAAAGCTGGTCAGTCTCCTATGGTGTATTTAACGTGACAAGAGCATTTTGCTGTGCAGGACAAATACACAGAGGAGCCCAGGCCATGGTTCATTCGGCGTGCAAACCACCTTGGTGCTACCTCCAGTCTTTTTCTGAGCCTCTGACAAAGTTGCTTGTTGCCGTGCTGTACATGCCCAAGTGCACTTAGCCCACGGACGCTAGCCATGTGCCTTTTCTTCCTTCAAATACATCAATTTTTGCCCAGTTCCTTGTAGGGACTCCTGCACATGTGTTTGTTCTTGATAGATTGGCTGAGTTGTCATGTGGGTGTTGCAGCTTTTGAAGTAGAGGACGCTGCAGCTATGGAGGCTCGCCTTGTATTCTTTGGCATTGAATACACCAAAGTCTACGTACCTGATACAGATGCCGAGCAGCTCTTTTTATTTGACCCAGGTGCAGATCCTGGCTTGTGTTGCTTCATGTAATGTACCAATCGCATTCCCATGCAAACAGTGTGTGTGCAGCCAGATTAACATTGATCAAACTTCAGGCAAGCCTAGTGAGGTCTGCAGAGAGACAGATAGATTACATTTGCCTGAGGAAGTTGTGTCTTTGCAGTCATCCCCTCAGCAGCATGAGTGTACAGATGAGCCTCAAATGCAGGACTACTTGCTTATGCTGATTGCTGAGACAATGATGATGCATGCAGAGGGCCATGGGGTCGAAGTAGGTTGTGACTACGCCAAGGTGGCAGACATGCTCAGAAAGAAGCTTGGGAACAATGGTTCTGCTGTTGCACCCTGAAGATTAATGTCTGACACTACACATAGCTGAGCCTCGCATTAGCTTTTGTGGCATGGTGTCATGCCCAACATTCAAGGAATGAATGCGGCTCAAAAATGCACATTGTGCACCCAAGTACTCAAGTTTAGATTAGGTACTGTGGAAGCTCTCAGACGCACACTGAAGTCCAGCTTTGTACGCTTGCTACTTACAGCCTTTAGTGGCCATCAACCTTGAACTGCTGATGGCCGCTCTTCAGAAAACGTACCACTATGAAATGTATCTGTATTCTACATGTTCAGTTATGCGTCAAGAAGTGCTTTCAATTGGATAATCTGTCTCAATTCAGTACTTTTAGGGTGATGGGTATACCAATAGATTGCAATCTTGATTAAATGGAATGAAATTCAATGCTGTTTGCATGTTGCCAACAAGTTGCAACCAATTGGCACATACTTTGGGAGAGCACCAGACCAGTCAAGCAAGCAAAAGACAAGGTATTCACATTGCAGCATGCAGCATCATCTGCTTTTCCTCTTGCGCTGTTTGCTTGTATTCGGCGGAAGCGTTTTCCTCTTGGCAGGTGATTGCAGAGAAGCTGCTGCAGGACCTACTGGTGGAAACCGAACTGCCTGAGAGGCCTGGTTGGTGTTGTCCTGTGCAGGCTGAACTGCTTCACTGATGATAGCACCTTTGTAAGCTTTCCTTGCCTGAGCATGTGCTATGACAGCTTCACAGTTTGTAGTCAGAGCTGCCTGCGTATATGCAAAGCAATTTGCAGATTGTATGTGCATTCACATATGGCACATGGAGAGCAGCATTGATAAGGCTGGTTGGACTCAAGAGGCATGTGCTGGGCGCAAAAGGCCATGTCCCTTCACGCTGCTGGTACACATTTGTAGTGCTCTTTTACCCAGCAAAAGACACAATGATGCTTGATTTGCTCAGGATGCAAATTATTTGCTGTGGTGAGACATTCAGGAGACACGAGCTTCTCAGAGAGACAAGCTGTTGACACTCTGTGACGACACTGAAGTGTAAACCAGGCTCAAAATGGCTACTCGTAAACAGGGGCAACATGCCTGCTTGTTTTCCGCTGTGCAGTATGTTGCGGTGTTGGCAGCACCTCTGCTGTGCGGCTGCAGAGCATGGTGCCTAAACCCTAAACCTTAAAGACCCAAAAGGGGCAACATGCTCACCTTTGCATCTTGCTCTGATAAGCCAAACAGTGTAGCCATATTAATGACATCATAAGGGCCTCTCAGCTCAAAAGCTGATCGCGCACTGCTGCTTACTACAATGCCCTTGCCCCTTGTTGCTCTGGTTAGAGCCAAAGCATTGGCAAAGAAGTTTCTCCTGGCTGTCTCCTCTCTGAGTGCAGATGCATAGCATATCTGCGTCACAGCATGCTAGCTTAGACAATGCAGACTGATCAATGGTGACAGCGGTCTTATGCACATCATCAGAGCGATGACGTATGTAGAACAGTCAAGCAGCTGATACATCTTGTCTGATAGCAGAGGCAGGAGGTTTTCATTGCTTCAAGGCAGAAACAGTTCTGGCTGTGTAGTCTTTTGCAGATGACAATCGAGTCAGCAGATGCTTTGTGCTGTGATGTTCACAACCAAACAGAAACATTGCACTACAAGGCAAATGCCATACCTCAAAATGCAGACCACGCTTGAGGGCCGCCTGTAAAGGGCCTGGCTTGAAGCGAAAGGGAAGACGTTTGGACAGGTCGAAAGTAATGATGTCCACTTCCAGAGATGCGCATGCCTGAAGAACAGAGGCAGGACGTCATGACAGAGAGATCTTTGCAGCAGTCTGCAAGCTTGCAGCATATTATTAATATTAATAATAGTAATAATAATAAAAACGTGTACTTAGCCAGCAGGCATCAGGTACGTGCGACGCAAGTCAGTTTCCTCCAGACAGGCTTGTTCAGAGCATCACGGGTGTAGCGGTTTAATTTTAACTTGTGAATGTCAAACAAAACAACATCGTTCCAAACAGTCCTAGGTCTGCCACGACAGTTTTGGCCTACTAACTGTCCATGCATGAGTAATTTGGGCAATCTGCTGTCAGCCATCCTGCAGATATGACCAAACCACCTAAGCCTCTTGCTTCTAAGCTGAGATTCAACAGGAAAAGTTTCACACCGCTTCAAGATGACAGAGTTTGTGATGTGATCCAACAATGAGATGCCACAAATCCGCCTTAAACAACGCATGTGAAAAACAGACAGCTGGTGGAGATGCTTGTCAAGTAAGGACCAGGTTTCACCACTATACAACAACACTGTCATGACAATGGTCTGAAGGAACTGAAGCTTGGTGGACTTGCAGCATATTGTGTGCAATGCAAAGCTGCTGTGTTCAGCACGACAGCATGATACAGCTGCAATTTGAAGAAACAACGCCAGAACCTGAGAAGTGCACAAGGCCATTCATGTTTGGGTTTGAAGCAATTAAATGTAAGCACCTGCTGAAGGACTCGGTCTGACAGGGGCTCAATGGCAAGCAAATCGTAGCTTGCTGCAGCTGCCTGCGCTCCTGTAAAAGCCTGTGCAGCAATACTCGAGTCTTCCGTGTGCAGGGTCAACCTCGTGAGCTGAGTGATCGATGCTTCTGAGCTGTGCTTCCATGCCAGGCCTTGCTGCATGCGCAAGGCGTCTTGTAGGCTGGAACTTCCTGACTGCAGGCTTGCAACGTCCAAAGGCTGCATGCTGCATCTGCAGAAGTCAAAACTCATCAATAGCATGTCAAGCATGCTGAGTAGCAGATCTGCGGCCGAACACACTTGTCCCGGTCAGTAAGATTCTCGGACACATCACGGCCAAGCGCGAACAGGTCGATGCCAAGCCTGATCGCCATCACCAGCCTTTCTCGCTGCGTCAGCCCGTTAGCCTCTTGCCAAGCAAAGCACAGATCGCAGAACATGATGCGAACGCTACTTGGACAGTCGGCAGACAGTGCATCAACATAATGTGTGTAACGCCCGTATGCCCCTCCGGTTCTTTCTAGGCTCTTATTCCGGAACTTGACTTTCCGGTTTAAGGTCAGGTGGAGAAGCGGCCTATCGTTCTTGCACTGTTTGTGAGCCAAGAGACTTTGTGTCGATCAAGCGCTTATTGCTCCCTGGTAAGTGGGCAAGCTTAAGAGCAATATACGTTGACCCCTTGTACTGATTAGCTTACAAGCTTTTGTCCTTGCGTTCTGGAGACTGCGCAGTCGCCACCTTCTGCAGCTGCTGCAGGACACGTCACGGCTCAAGCAAGCCCTGCCAACATGGCTTTGAAGTGTGACTGGACCTCCTTGTCTCCAGAACTCCTGGCAAGGGTGTTTAAGGCTTGTGAGCAGGGAAGAGACAAAACGGGATTCCACGAGAAGCGGATGGGGACAGGGCCTCACTGGTGTTACAAGACGTCCCCCAGACGCAATTTTCGTATCACCTGCAAGGCTTGGTGCGAGGCAGCAGGTTGGCTGTCGCTGCGCTGCATGGTCATAGCAGCAGTGACCTCACATCATCATCTTGGTGTTGCCAAATCAAGCAATCAGGTGTTGCATTTGCTTGATGTGCAGGTGCTGCCATTAGCAAAGTGATTGGGCTTGCGCCAAAGATGGAGGACAAACAGCATGTGTCGGAGGCTCTCAGCACCATGCACAAGCATATGCCATACATGACCAGCCTAAATGTCCAGGGCCTACCTTTACGATGTGCAGACCTTGTCAACATTGGCAGGATTCTGACTCTGCAACATCTAACGTACATTTGCACCTACGGCAAGCACTACCAAGGCAACCAGCAAGCAGGAAGGATGGTACACTTTGACATCACAAAGGATTACTTGCTGGCAGCAGATGAGCACTTGTCACCTTTTGCTGGTCTCAGCAATCTCATCTCCCTCCACATTGAAGAGGAGATACCAAATGTTCTTCCTCAACACCTGCAGCCTATCTCCATGTTGACTCAGCTTACCCATCTAGCTCTACATTGCGCAGCCAGGGAGGAGGGAACTCAGCACATTGTCCAATCCATGACTGAGTCAGCCTACCAAGCATTGGGCAGCATGCAGAGACTAGCCTCTCTGCAAATGGACATAGGCTCTCCTCACATGACTCTGCTCACGGGCATGAAGGTTCTGTCTGTGACTAAGTCTGAAGCTGACTGGGAGTTTCCTCTTGGCTTCACAACCCTAACATGTCTGTCTGAGCTATCTCTGTCAGGGGAAATGCGCAGATGGTACAACGTTCAGGCTCCACTATCAAGTGTGCAGTTGCTGCCATACATTCGCAAAGCCACCTTTCACTTTGAGGCTGACGCTCCTGTCTGGGGATTTTTAGCAGACCTTGGGACCGTAGATGACCTTACCTTACAGCACTGTAATCTGTCAAATGAAGCTTTTCAGGCAGTAGGGCACTTGACTCAGCTACTAGCCTAGACTTCACTATGTCTCGTACATTCAAGGGGGTTGTGGAGATGGAAGCTTTGAATGCCTTAGAAAATTTAGTGCAGTTGTCAAAGCTGCATGGTAAGTTTGTGTCTAGGACAAGGCACTTGAACGAGTTTCATTTAGCTGACTGGTACGATACCTTTTCCAAGTCACCAGCTTTTCTATCTATTCAGGATGTCCAGCTGAAGTTGCACAGAGTTCCCAGATATAGTGACTGGTCAAGCAATTTAGATGGTGGTGTTTCTTGCGCATCTGATGATGATCTTGATTGCAAGCATTGCATTCAGGACTTGTCGGAGCTAAGTTCCTACTTGCTTTTGGACACTGATGAAGATGAAGAGGCCGATAGTGATCTAGATCTGCAGCAAGATTCAGAAACTGCAGCTGAGCAGGATGCATGGTCAGCTGGAGATGCACCCTGGGACCCCTTAGCACTCAGTGCAGATTTGGATGACAGTGCCTACTATACTGCTGATGAAGCATGATACACATCATGTGCAGGTTTAGCTTGTCCAGTCTGCAGGGACATAATGTCACAATACTACCTTATTGGCCAGTGATTCTGTGGATGTAACTTAATTGGATTATATTATATAATATGGACGAGTTTGGCTTTGTCCAGGCGTGGCACGGTGCTGCTTGCAATATGCCAGACTACGCTATAACATCAATATGCGATATATACAATCTTGGTAAATTTAAAGCTGTGTGCGAGCCTTATGGCAGGTTATCTTGTCAGATGCGTACTTGCAATTCGTTGATCTGTGCACCCATGCATAAAGAATTCTTTCGAAAGACAAGAATGATTTACAAAGAATCCTAGCCTGTATCTCAGGCTCCAGCACAATTTTGACCAGCTTCAGCAAAGGTTTTGACCAGCTTGATCTGCAGACGATCACAAAACAGCAAGTCATAAGACATAAATAGCTGAAAGGTGTAACTGCAAGCTGATCAGATGTGAACAAGAGAGCCGGGATTTCAAATCAACTTGTTTTCCACCTGACCATACAGACCTACCTCCTGCATACAGAACCACTTGTTCATTATGTGTACCAGTACATAGCATGCCTCCTTGACCCCGTGCAAATGCATCTGCTTCAGACCATCCCCTCCACAATGGCACCCTGCCATTGGCAGGGTCAGATGCTGCAAATTGCTGCATGCATTCAACCTCTCCCATGCATGTAGATTCAGCGGATGCCAGAGGTCAGTGCTGAGCGCTCAGTGTAGAAGCAAGACAAGGCAAGTGACGCAAGTTGTTGAGAACCCTAGACATGCCTGCATTGCTACCAAGTGTATCTACCTTCTTGTCCAACTTATGTGATGGGGCTGCAGCAGTTGTGCCATCAGCAACACACCTTGCCTTGACGTCAGGGAATGGCACTGAATGGCAGTGCTCCATCATACCAGAATGCTGGGAGGCAGCTTCTCCGTGGCCGGAATTGTGAGCATCCTTGCACTGAGATTACTGCTGGAATAAAGTCTAGCAAAAAATTGTGCTGGTCGTGCAAGAAATGTGTGTCTCTAAATTGTGATGACACAGGGTTGTTACTGTGCTTGTGTTATGCGGTGATACATTTGTCTGTCTTCACATGCAGTTCATGTAAGGTGTGGCATGTTAGATGTCAGTGATGCACGTCATGTAGTGTGGGTGGTGTTTTGTGGGTTGTTCTGTCTGGAGTATTTTAGTGTATTCAATTGATTTTGTTTATTTGGCTCACCTGCCTGTTTCCAGCCAGGCATTCCTCCTGGTTGTTCGGAACTAGATACCCAGCGCCTTGCATGAGGACCTACGAGAAGTCAACTCACACCGCTGCATTGACGTCAGATGATGAGGCAACTGCTATAAGTGCTACAGTCAGCAATGGGCACTCGAGCCTGGTATGGGTTACCTAGGTCAGGCAATATTCCCTTGGCGAAGACCGAACTCGCAGAGGTGCTTCACACGCAGCCTGCCACTGCCACTCTGATGCGCCCTCAGCAGCTGCACGTGCTGTCATGTCCATATTGACCGTCCACTGTTCTGCCGTTGACAGGGGAAGTTTCGCGCCCGACAGGATCAGTGCCAACCTCTGACCTTGTTTTGTTGCTGTGACCTTGCGACAAGCCGAGAAGCTGAGGTTGCTCAACGATAGCAACAACGTGTCCCGTAGTGTGTTGAAGAAGCATCCAAGTGTTAGTCTTGGCACACACACCCAATTTGGTTCTTGATCACGAGGCTTGTGCAAGTGACAGCCTGCCTTAGCAAGTTGCACAAGTGCAAAGTAACGCCTTTGTACCTATGGATCTGCATGACTCCGTGAGGACTTTCGTGCCTCCTCTTGCGAGTAGACAGTCCTGCGGATACCCTGACCAGCCAGGTTGTTTGTTGCACAGCTGTCTCTTTGTATGTTTTTGTGATATCCTGATACAAAAAAGCCTGTAGCACCTCAAAGATCTGTGACCATCTGAGGCACAAGGCAAGTATTTGGCTGCAACTGGAGTATGCTGTGATGGCTACTTCATTCCAAACGCGTACTCTCAGATGAATTGACTATCCTGGTGTTGTGCGACACAATCAGGTGCATGCAGATGGCTGCTTACACTGCCAATTTGCGGCTACCATTCACTATGAGTGTTACTTCAGGGCGTTGAACCATCAATCCCTGCAACAAAGCTGCAAAATCTGCAGGCACCCCTGCAGTCACACGCTTGCTATCTAGAAAGGTCACACGCCTAAGACCTGACACCTGAAGCAGTTCTAGCATGTTTGGACCAAATTGCAACCTGTCACTCTCTATGTGAATGTTTTGTAGGGAACGCATTGCACCCCAATTGACATTTATTGCCACAGACACCACAAGTTCCACATGCTCGTAGGTCGGAGCTGCTCCTATCAACGTCAAGCATCTCAAGTTGCCCAACACGGTCAAGTTTTGATCAATCTTCAAGCCCTGAGTTCTGGAATGCAGTGTCAATACTTGCAAAGATGGCAGGCAGTACAAATGGCCCCAGTCAATAGGCTCATTGTTAGAAGAGCCTGAAGCATCCACGTACAGCACCCTCATAAACTCCAAGGCTGATAGATCTGGACACCTGAACCTCCCGTCATAACACTTACCAAACTCTATCATGTTAACATCGTTGTCATCTGATATATAACTACTTTCAATACTGCCACGATCCAGGTACAGTTCTTGCAGTGTGGTATGAGCCAGAATGCCATCACTGTGAACGCTCATCAAGTTACTGCGAGTGACCTTTCGCAAAGGCACCACGCAGGTGGTAGGTTCTTCAAGATCTAAAACAACATCTTCCAGTTGCAAACTCAACAATCCTTTAGGTAACTCTTTGGTGCAAAATTCCCCCATGTAAAGTGACAGGGTGTGCAAATGTGGCAGGGCTTGCAAAGCACTGATGTCACAGCTGTTGCTTGATTCTGCGGCACTCAATCCCAAAGTTGCAAGACTTGTGAAACTTGCAGCCATTCTCAAATTTGACTCTTGGGATTGGCCCAGTGCCAGAGACTTCAGATGTTGTGGCTGTGTCACAAGAGCACCTAGCACCATCTCCAGGGCAGGTGTACCACTGTCTATCATCACTGTCTCCACACAGCAGCTATGATGCCTCAACCAAGCCAGTAAACTAGGAGTGCACACAGGGCGCTCACGCCACTCCAGAATCAGACAGCTAGAAAGCTTGGGAAACTCAAGGAAGAGCTTGTTGAGTTTGCTGCAAACACTCCTCAACCTGTAAAGATTCCTTTGATCCTGCGCTAAATTTTCGAGCGACTCAGTGTGTAGCTCTATTTCACGTTCAGGCGCCAAATGGGACAAGATCTTCAGCCACAGCTCGTCCGGCAACATGCTTGCTGCGTTGAAGGGGCCCGACATGGTGTCTTTACGTCAGTGAGGGCCTGAGAAGATCACATGCTCCGCTACAAAAGAGCGACACAAGGTTTGTCGCAGTGGTCAAACAACAAGAACTGGTCGTCAAAGTTTGCAAGCAGGCTCTCGCACCAGCATTGCTCAGCGGTATTCGAGTGTAGCGATTGCCTAATGCAGCTGCACTAGTTGGACAACGTACTGCTGTGAGGCAGAGTCTCTGCCGCAGAGAGAGAGAGAGAGAGAGAGAGGATTTTACATCTTCAGCCAACCAACTAGGTTGTACAGATGTGCCAGGGTTGTCAAGTAACCTGGTCAGACCATCAGTACTAAGTGTTTATCATGTCTAAACAGTCTGAGGCACTATCAGCTTAAACATCGCTTAGACTGCGGCGATGCTCTTCTTGAGCAGTAAAGCTCTGGCATCAGGTCAGGCGCTGTGAAGCTAGGCTGTGCTTCCTGTAGCTTCCTCTTATATGATGGGGCAACAAGCTCCCAGCTTGTATTGTTCCCTGCATTGTGTAAGTAACTTTTGTCTGGATTGGGAGTGTGTCGGGAGCACATCTGTTGCAGCGTAGTTGTGGCACATGAAATACACTTGACCTGTAAAGAAGCCTGGTGAGAGAGAGCAAAAGCAGGTCAGCAAAGTTTTTGTGTCGTAGACATATAATTCCATCACTTTTCTATCTAGTTCGTTGCTGTTGCACTGTAGCTGTGGCAGCGCAGCAAACGTGTTCGGATTGCCTAGCAGGTTTGTTGTGCATCGTGCACAATATAGTTGCACGGTGGAACGACAAGGACAGCATCAGTGATGACTGTAGTGATAGTAACATGTACAATTATCAAAAATCAGACTACAACTTATCCTGATTGTACATTGTACATCTGAAGGCTGTAAATCGATGAGGATAAAAAGCATGAGCAGCTTCGTTCACGTTGACAAAATTTCCAGTAATTTACATGCACAGACACATTCACGATCTGACGAGGCACTGCAAGGCCTTACAGCCCAGAAACTATGCACGTGTGCACAGCTGTACATTGCTGCCTACTTGACAGACATTAGCATCTGACTGACTGAGCTGGGCCTTGCATGGTACGCATCCAAAGCTGAAAGCCAAAGCTTTTGCTACAGACTTCATCTTTAAAGCAAGCAGCTTGTTTGCTGTCACAGGGATTGGTCTATGAAACAGTCCGATGGCCATACCTACACGATACGCCCAGGCAGAGCTGGGCTGCAGCAAGTGCTTTATCTTCCCTTCATCACCTGCCATGCACGTAGCAGCGAGCAGATTCATTAGCTTGTGCAGCAGCAGGCTGTTTATCACATACTGTGCCATTGCTATCTCCCCAAACTAACCAGTCCAAAACAGAGACATTAGCAGGCATCAGGTCTGAACGAGTGGGATTGCTTGGTCAGCGTGGGGTCAGCTGTGTTTGATGAGCTGCAAATCGGATAGAATTGAATAAAGTGCCATCTGAAAGCCCTGTGACTGCACATACACCAAGCATTCAGGCCTTGGCAGACTCGAACTGCCCGCTTTCATCGTTCAACTGCAGGTCCTTTCCATAACCGGCCATTGGCTGTGCTGACGATTTTGAGCGAGCAGCAGCAGTGCTCTCAAAGATCTTGTCTGCGTTGCCAACCTCAAAGCCATCTCTGCGGTGATGCTCTCGAATCTCATGATCCTGTGTACAGCCGAGAGGCAGGCATTAGCACTGACACAAGGCAACGCATGAAAGGTATCAGCACTGACAGAAGGCAACATATGGAAGGCATCGGCGTGGGCAATGGGCAACGCATGAAAGGCATCAGCACTGACAGAAGGCAACGCATGAAAGGCATCAGCGTGGACAATGGGCAACCCATGAAAGGCATCAGCAATGACAGAAGGCAACGCATGAAAGGCATCAGCACTGACAGAAGGCAACGCGTGAAAGGCATCAGCATGGGCAATGGGCAATAGCAAAAAGGTCTAGGGAATTGCGCAAGAGGCGCAAGTGCATTAATCTCTCAGCAGCCCTGAGATGCTCAAATCAGACAAGACTGCATCACACCTGCTTGATAAGCCAGCATGAAAGCCAGCCTAAGGTGGAAGGACTTTTCAACACAAAAGTAGGTATGGTACTTTCGCTTGACATGTGCTGAATGTGCTGCATGCTCGTCACAGAACTGTGCATTCTACAATGACTCAACTCAGGCTGACCTGAAGATGTTGGCATTGCAGCAAGGGTTTGAGACAAGACATGTCCCAGATGTACCTAGCTCATTATGTGCTGGAAAGTGTTTTAGTAATGATGACTATTATTATTGAAATCATCCTGGAGATGCTTACATGAGGGTAAGTGATTCAGTCTAAGCTGAAGATGGTTACATTGAGGCAAGTGATTCAGTGTAACCTGCACATGTTATATTGGAGCAAGCGGTTCACTTTAATCTGGAGATGCTTATATGGGGGCAAGTGAATCAGTCTAACCTGGAGATGTTGATATTGGGGCAGGACTGCCCTGTGAGCAAACTCTAGGTAGGAGCCAGCCACCATGCCTTCCCCTCCCTTGTCAAACTTGAAGGGGATCTGATCTGCCACTGTGCTGCTCTGTACAAGGCCAACATCTGGAGACACCTGGCAGAAGCGGCAGCACTGGTAAAGAGTTGTGTTGCAAGTTTAAGGTAGACCAACTAAAATAATAAGTGGCACATGACAACCAAACCTTCAGCTGACACCATCATGACCTCAAAACTGCGAAACCACTACTATTCTTAATGGGTTCTGTGTCAACAGAGCCTTGATAGGTGTTTACTTTATCGCCATGCCATGGCAGACGGTAGTGCTGCACCCAACAACAACCAGTCCAAGGGTAGCTGGAATCAACAGCCAACAAGCTGTGGCAGGTGTCAATAATACTGCATGCACTGTGCAGTCATGTCCAAATGGGAAGCATGCACATGTAGCAATGCTTTCAAGCTGTACAGTCAAGAGACATGATTAAGCTGTACAATCATGGAACATGAGTACGCGTGAAAGGGTTTGCCTGCTGCATTGATATGACTTTCTACAAAACCAGAAAGCTGACACCTTTGGCACAACAACTGGCCAAGCATGTGCATGCTTGTCTGAAAACTGATAAAAGCCGTATCTTGCAGGTATGTGTTCAGGCACATTTCTCATTCAGTGTATACTGGATACACTGCATCCTGTACACTGTGCTGACACGCTGTATGCAGCGCCCAGCATGGGTCCATGTGCACCACGTGACAGCTGACTAATATGCAAGGTACCTTCAATATGCCTCCTTCCTCATTCATAGCAAAGCCTCTAGTGAGCAAGTCGTCATTCAATCCTTCAATCCCATTCCTACAGCAAGCGACCCAGGGATGTCTACATTACGAAACCCAACACAACAAGAACGCTGGGAAGTTTTCTTTTTAGAAACCTTGTTTTTCAGTGAAAAGCTCCCATTCAACTCAAGATGGCTGCTGCAGATGCCACTGTATTGTACAAAATTGTACTGATGGCAAGGTGCAAGCAAGTAACAGCAACGACACAGCTTTGCACAACAGCACATACATGGTACATTACACATAATGATACGCACAATGCACATGCAATTGTACGTAGTGCACAGTGAAAAGAGCTTCATGACAGTAAGCCTGGTGATGACTGCTCTTGTTGCAGAGGCACATGCAGCGCATGGAGCATGATGTTTTTGTCAGTGACTCACGTGAGACCTTGAAGTCTGTGTACAGAAACAGCAGCATGGTTCAGATTGTAGCCATTCACTAGTGTCCACGCTGCATACTCTGACTCCTGAAAGAAAATGGAAAAAAAAATTCTATGCTTTTCAGCGATCATAATGGGAGCCTCCTGAGGCGGCAGCCCAGAGTCTGACTCCTGAATTCAAGGTAGCTTGACGTCAGTGACGCCAGAAACCAGATCTAGAAAATCACTGCCAAAGGTAGTGACTAACCTTGAAGACAATACTGACAGTAAAAAGATTGACAATCCAAACACGAACATTAGGAATGACCAGTCTTACTTGCAACAGCTACAGTGATGCTGTCTGTGAGCTACATGAGGCCATTACCACTAGCAGCAACTCATCAAAACACCATTGTCACACCTTCTGACAACTTTTTCATCAGCTGTGATAGGCTGTCATGATCAGCTGAAGGTGAAGTAGCTAACAGCCTTTGCAGGTGCACATGCAGGGATGCAGTGACCAATCATGCGTCTTGGCCTGCATCAAGCACTGCCTCGCAAAACAAGAAGAACTTGACTTGCATCAACAGAGTGCTTCTGCACGATGAGACTCAGTGTCCACTGCCATGACACTGCACAGAGCATGACTGCACAAAGGACACTGCACAAAGGACACTGCACACAGCAACATGCCTTGAGGAGAGTGCCATGATCTTGAGCAGTTGGTGGTCGCCAAGGCAGAATGCCGCTGGCTGCGCACAGGGAAGCATACTTGCCCACTTGCCCTGGTTGGTTGTCCGTGTAGCTGTGTATCACCTTCTGGGCCTCTGGTGACAGCTCATTCACCTGGACAGACACACAAGACCGCATTTAGATTCTTGGCGGTCAAATAAATGTACATGGCGAGATAATTGAATGGCTTCTGTTGCCCGTCACTGCGTCTGTGTGTAACCGTCAGAAGCTTAGATGGTCTAAGCTTTTGAGGACACAATCAAGCAGGTCTGTATGACTTTGGTAAGGGCAGAGTGCAATGCTGAGTGTATTGCTGAGTGCAATGCTGAGGGCAATGCTGTGACGCTGAACAGCAGCTGTGCATGTTCTGCTGTGTGATAAGTTCTCCATCATGACAGTGCCAGGAGCTAGCTGCTGCGCTGCGCCAGACTTGACAGATAGTTTGAACGGACACAATCAGGAGGCAGGGACGCTTTATTATTGCATGTGTCCATCAGTGTCGTGCATGCAGTTGTGTATGCCAGGCTTGACAGTGGATGCAAATCCTGATCATTTGCTATGCTGACAGGACAGTAACAGAACCAATACTAGCTTGAAAGGTTGCAGGGCAGACTAACATACAGCAGGTCGGTCTTTGGGCCATGATTTGCTCGAGACACAGCTTATCTTACAGCAAAGCAGCAACTGTTGACAGGCACACAAGACAAATCTGTGCACATACTGTACTGGCATGGAATCATCCCGCAAAAATAAGTCAATTGTGTCCTGCGGGATGCAATTAATTTCAAACCAGACCAAGATTTGACCGTAATACACGGTAGTTGTCATATTACATACATCAAATACGTAGTGCATACACCATAGTGCAAATATGTACAGCGTAGTGCGAAGTAGCAAATTTGAATTTGAAATTTTAGGGTGCGGGGTGATGCTGTGCCAGTACAATAGTTACGCCACAAAACTCCTGTGAGCACACTGGGCATGCAGAGTCTTACTCTGAGCTCTGAGATAAAGACTCGAGGTAAATGCTCCTGGTCCTTGGGTGGTGCATACCAGTATGCTGTTAGTTTCTTGCCAGGGAATGACAGCATGTCCATCTTGGTGTAGCCAAAGTCTGTGAACATGCTTCCAATGGAATCAATGCCTAATAAAGGGACCTGCAATTGTCATTTTACATCAGTTCTCTGACTGACTGACTGACAAATTGCTCAGGTCGTGTCTTGTGGGAACTGCGTGCTATGCAAAAATATCAGTGCAGTCAATTGCCTGAGATACCCAGGCACAACTGCACCTGATCAACATGTCAAGACAGTTTGCTCAGCGTGGAACGTGATAGGATACCCACCGCAAAGGTGCGAAAGGCAAGGTGGTCAAAGTATATGGGAGAGCTTCCTCCCAGTAGGGACTGCATAAGGCCCATGATTGTCACAGCTGTTGGAGTCCTGTCTGCATGCTCAGAATGGGCATAGGTCAGAGCAGCTGTGGTGCAGGCTTGAGCAAGATCAAGGTACACAGCAAACACTCTAGCGTGGGGCAGGCGGTGCTGAGATGAGCTGCACACTGCTTACCCCAGTATTTTGCCAAGACTTCTCCGATGAAGCTTTGGAGCAAGGAGTGTACCTGCGTTGCCTGCAGCAACAGCAATCTGTCTGCACGAGACCAACTGTAAAGCCAACACCAATTGTGTACAGTGACGCAGTTGTGCATACAGCCTATTTGTCTAACACCCGCCAGTGTGTGTGCCAGCCAAGAGATTCAATGCAGGCAACTCTATTGCCAACACACATATTACAAACATGCTCATCATATCATCACGTCAGCGATACCTCGCCTGCGCTGTGCGGGTGCGACGAGGATGCAAACGCACGCAGGTCTTGACGTTGGCTCCCGGTTGATACCGACATCGGATGCAGGTGGCGACTCGAGGTGTTACAAATGGCAAAGGCAGGGCCTGCGTTGACGTGTGACAGTTGAGCAGTAGCGTTATGAAGTTGACACGTACCACAGACCGGTACACGCCAACGGCAATTCGACCGACAGAGCTGGCCGGTCTGTTGTATGCAGCTGGCGGCAAGCTTCATGCTGCCATTGACTCACACCAGGACTCACATAACATGTGAGCCTGAAGCGCGCAGCGATAGCGAGAATGTATCTCGGGCTCACTGAGCTCGGCTCTTGACTAGGTCCCGTGGCGGACTCTGCACTTCACGGCGTGCGTGCATGACTGTATTTAGAGTGCGATTCTCAACATTGGCCAATGGCATACCGGTCACATAGAAGCTATTTAAAGCTATTCAAACATATGCCTGCCATGTCATCTTCATGTCACTCTGCAGATACTTCATAATACTCTGCGGGATGTCTACTTCCATATACACATACTGACTCCCTGTATTACGTTTCGCTGAAGTTCCACAGGTTGAGACACAATGACTCCTTATTGTGTTACCACCTATGCTTACTGCTATCCATGAAATGACGAGTGATCTCTTCAGCAATACTTGTGGATACAACCTGTATGAAGTGAGACGTGTTTTATACACGGTCCGCTCTTAGCATGCCTCTGTGAGGCTTGTGGAACAGTTTGTGTCTGTGATACAGAGCAACACCGAAATCATCTCCCAACTTTACGCATCCTTGCCTGATCACGACCTGTCTAAACATATTCATAATCACCGTCTAGCTCCCTCTAGTATGAACCAGTTGACTAACTTTGACACGCAACACAGAATAATCACAACATCTTACTTGTTGGCAATAAGTGTGTCTGTTCAGTCAGAACTCATAGCTTGCTGGGGTACAGTTCAGCCTGAATTCAGGGCTGGTGCTGGAGCTGGGCTACTCATAGCCTGTGCCAAGCTTGCTTCTGCATCTGTCACATTGAGACAGATGCTTGACTGTGTGAAGGCTTCAGGCAAACTCTGTTGTACACATATCACTACAGGAGCTTGCACTGAGTATGTGGTGCTAGGATAGAAGATGCTGGCAGCGCCTGTGAAGTTGCGTGTCAGCAGCAAGGTGCTGGTTGCCACTGCAGCAGCTGGTGCCACTGCTGTTCCTGAAGAAGAAGCAGTGGCAGCAGTTGCGCTTGTTGGTGTGGGTAAGCTCTGTGTTGCTGGGGCTGCAGCTGGTGGCCCCACGCTTGTGCCTGTACAACTGAAACCTTGCAAATACTTCTGACCGTACGCGTAGCACGGGTTGGAGGTCGGCACATTGCTCAAGCCTTGTTGTAACAAGCTGCAGAAGGTGGCATCGTTAGTGGCTCCTGTGATCGCCGGGTACAGGGCTGCCTGCAGCTGGCGCCAGTTTGAACCGAGTGTCCCTGCAAGTAGTCCGATACATGTTGAGAGACTACGCAGTGTCCGTTTGTGCGGCGTGTCAACATACGCGTCATTTTGTTTGGTATGCAGGTCCACACATCTGCAGGCAAGGTTGGTTCAAGCACGAGCTCGAGTGATGGTGCTAAATTCGTTCGGTCTAATTGTCTTGCCTGCACAGCTTGCTATTGGCGTTGATGCTATGCAGTTGTAAGTGCCATTCACGCAGCAGAACTGCGGGCAGAATATACCATCACTGGCCTCGCAACCAAGCGCCAGTCCACCAACCACGTCAGTGAGAGTTGCAGAGGCTGGGCAATACTGTGACAGTGTCCCTGTAGATGCACACAGGATCAAAAGCGCAATGCGGATTACCATTTTGGATGTACAAGACCAGACGGGTTTCTGAAACTGCTGCAGTGAGCTCAATCAGATGAGGCATCCGATGACTAAGGCAGCTTCAGCTCTGGAGTGACTAATGTCCTTGCGAGCGTTACTGCTGGCAATTGGGTCACCCCGCAATCTGCGTTGGCGCTTGTTCCAGCGTTACTTCTCATCGTTACGGTTTTGCACAACCCCAAAGTTTCCAAATTCAATTTTGTTAGGGTAGTTGATACATTGTTTGATACATTGTAGGGTTAGGGTTTTAGCGGTTTCTGCATTTTGGGGGTTCAGGGTCTGAGATATAACGCTGCGCGCTTGCTCATGGCCGGCCGCAAGGAATGTCAGCCTTGACCTACAAGCTAGCAACAATCTCACAGTTCCATTCCATGCACAAAGTTGCTGCATACTGCATCTGCCACAGTATCTCTACCATGCAGGCATGTTTACCAGGGCCTGGTTCTGCATCGTTGCAAAAGTGTATCTAAGGTCCCATCGATCAAGGAAGCTTGTTATGACAGTCTCTTTCCATTCATGTATGGCGATTTAATCGGTTGGTCAGGCTGCAAGGTATCAGGCTAAAAGCGGCTATGTTCGAGCCTTCATCTCGTAGAACAAAAAGTACATTTCACAGTCTCTTCTAAGCACTTGTGAGACATTGACATGCGACACAAAGTCGTCATCAAATCGCAGCCACTCGCCATCAGGCTGCTTGACATCTGCTGTGTAGTGTCCAGAAGCTGGTGTTTTGCCATGATGACTCACGCTTGCAATCAGCTCATAGTCTGCACCACCATGCCTCCGCTGCTCACAGTCATCTGCTAGAAGGCTTTGCTGTATCCTGCAGCATGCAATTACAAGGTGTCAGTATGTGTGGCGTCCCAAACAACAAACCCAAAGACAGACCTGAACAACCAAGCTTCAGCAGACTAGCTTGAAGGCAACAAGGACTACCTGGACTAGAAGACATACAACATCTGTTGTGCACTTTGTAAGATTTGACTAACCAGGCAGATTTAGCAGATTCTGACCCAAGACCTATACATTGTATCTACTTGATGTACTGCACAAAAAATTTGGTCAAGCTCTGCAGCTGCACAGCACAGGTGCTGCCAAAACAGCAACATACTGCACAAAAGTACATGAGTACAATTGAAAAAAAACAACCCAAGATAATCCCCTTGTGCCCCCCCCCCCTCCCACTGTACACAGGACTCTAGGTGTAGTGTGAACTCACCTGAGCTTGAGTGAGAACTGCAGAAGTGGCAACATGCTGTACAAAAGTATCGCGCAGGAGAAAAGGGCAAGCAACTGTACACAGGACTCTTCAAGTGCATCTACCTGAGCTTGAGTGAGAACTGCATCTGCTTGTGCAGCTTTGTGAGGCCCTGGTTGCCGTACGTGAAGCGGCACATGTGCAGTACCAAGATGCGTGGTAGGCGCAGCAGCTTGATCTCCTTCTTTGCATTCACCGGTGCGCTCTGATCTGTTGCCTTGTAGTCTGCACAGAAAATGAGTGATTGTCAGTGACTAGTTGACGCATGATGCTGCTGTTGCATGCTACCTCCTGCATAATGACCTGCGTGATGGCCTGTGTAAGGTTGGATCTGGTTGCAGGTCTGGCAGCTTCAAAGTGAGTTGCTGCAGCAGTGGTTCATCTAGATGAGTGAGCCCAAGCGTAGCAGCATGATAGCATGATCTGTCAGCAATGGCGGTGTCTTTGTGACATTCGTGTGTTTGCCAAAGCAGACAAAGCGCCACCCTTTGCAGCCTGCAGGCAGTGGCGCCTGCACATCATGTCTGGCTGAATGCATAATGCTTCTTTTGGTGTGCAAAGTAATCAACCTCGGTGGTTGCGAGAGTCAAAAACAGATCACCTCCCAACAAGGTTGAGCAAAGCCAGCCACTGCTGGAAAGTCCAGCCAGTTGTCAGAGCAACTGACACGCATTTGCTTATGATACAAACTCTAAGCACAGACCCTGCAGCAGTAGGTGGTGTACAAGACTGTCGTTGCCAATGCACTCCTAACCTGTAACACAAGATAGCAAGCCCGGCTGTGCGCAGTGTCAGATGGCTGCATTGCCCATGTAAAATTTTTGTTCCTAAGCAGATACAACAGTAGACAATGTGGAGAACAGAAAAAGAAAGAAGAAGAACAAAGAAGGAGGGAGAACAACACAAGACAGGAGCTGTCAAACAGATGTTGAAACATTTGGTCTGTAAGCGTATTGGCTGAGCATGAGCTGTGGCTTACACCAGATGGAATCTGACATGCAGAAGAACACTAAAGAAAAAGAAGAAGGGAAGAAGGAAAGGAAAGAAGTACAAGCAGAAGAAGAAGGACTTACCATGGATGTCTTCAGGCTTAGTAAGCATCTGCAGGGCTGCAGGGACATTGTTCACACCCTGGATATCCAAGTGCAGCAGGTTGAAGGGCTGAACCGTGACGCTGGCTTTGGCCCTTGCGGCCTTCACGGTGCTCTGAAGTGCCCCTCCAAAGATCTGGCTGGTCAGCGTCCTGCCGCCCTGTACATCTTCTTCACCTCTGGTCACATTGCTCTTGCCCTTACGCGCAACGTGGTTCCAATTGTCATCATAGGAGGTTTTTGCAGCCGAGCCTACGTGAGCAGTATACAGTCTTGTTAGCCATAGCTTTGCTGAAAAGCTGTGATGTGGATGTGGATATGGATATGGCAGCAATGGTTGCCAATACGGCTTTCAGATCTGTGAAATTTTGACAAGATGAGTGGTGAAATGTCTGGAAGTGGGAAACTTGTGCATTAACAGAAAATTTCAGTAGGTAGCAGTATACTTGTATGTGTAAATATTTGCATGTTCGTAGAGTATTTCACATGTTGCTTCTGGTTTCTCACAATGCGAAGGACAAAATTGTGTCAGCCCTTGTCGTGCATGTGCTGTGAGTCTGTTGAGGTGCTGCACTGCCATAGTAACTTCGGTTACATCCATTAAAGTTGGAACAACACAGAGAAGATTAGCATGGCCCTCGCGCAGAGATGACACGCATAAATCGAGAAATAGTTCTAAAAACACAAATGCATAGAGGCTGTGGTTGCCATACAAAGCATGTCATAATTTGTATGGCAGCTTCAGCCGCTATGCATATAACAGTGCAGCACCTTGACGAACCTGCTTGATAGAGAGAGTGATGTAACGACCACACATCATGATAGGCCCAACTAGCAATCAAATTTCATCAGGCAGCTGGCAGGAGTTGATCAAGGAGCTTGTCTTGTTCATGGACGAAAGGAACAGCAGTCAGTGTAAATAGTCAGTGTCCAGTTTGCTAATCTTGGTGCAGAGCTGGCCTTCTGAGTGCAACATCACTGTGATTGCTCTGAGTCATCAGAAAGGAAAAACAGCGGTGAAGGGATTTGATTGTTCATTTCACATAACAATGTCAGAACCTACTCTAAAAGCGCTGACAGCAACACACATCAGAATAAGCAAGAGTGAGACTTGGGAAAGTCCACACACAAAGTATCAACAAATCAATGGTTTTGGCCTAGATATACAGGTTTGAACTAAAAATCATCATGCAATGTAGTATCCATATAGCAACTCTTTGGTCTTGTTGAAAGTATGACTGAATCCTATTGGGGGCAGCAGCACTGGACAGCCCGGTATAATCTCATTACGTTGACGCTGAAAGGTGTAGCACCCCCTTCCCGGCCCCGCCCCCCCCCCCCCCTTCATTTTCTTGGGTGCGGCGGCAGACTCACCTTCAGTGCCATACATGGCTCTGAGCTTGAGCTGCTCCTGGTGGATTGCGTCCAGCAGGAAGGTGAGGAACTCCTGAGCGTCCTCCTGCTCGCGCTGCTTGGCCACCTTCTGGACACCCCTGTTGATCCTCTGTGCCATTGTCAGCTCTTGTCCTGCAGCAACAGCAACACAACATCAGCAGATCAAGGAAACAGCATGGCCTAGCATAGCACAGCATAGCACCGCACAGCAAAGCACAGCACAGCACAGCACAGCACGACACAGCACAGCACAGCACAGCACAGCATAGCATAGCATGGCCCGGTCCGGCCTGGGATAGCATAGCATTCAAAATTGATCGGCAGCAAGATGCACTTGCCATAAGAAACTGATGGCAGGAATGATGAGGACCCAGATGGAATGAGCGAGCGACAAAATTGAGCAACAGACAGGGCATACCTGCTGCAGTGGCCGCAAGCAGCTTGGCATTGTGGGGGTTGAAGATGTCCAGGGTGCCATACATCATATCTGGCACCACAGCTGGCCCTGCCAACTCCAGATGTGACTGCATCAGACACACACACTTACACATCCTAGTTCAAGTGTCAACTGATATTTGGCAGTTTGTTGAGACATAGGTGCAAATGCAGCAGACATATATAGCCTGAGTGATTTGCTGACTGTTGCTTCAGACAGTGAGTATGCATAAGAGCCAGAGATGTTGTGATCACGATGCCTGTGTTTGAGTCTGCCCTTACCCTGGAAGCCACCTTGGGGACTGCCTTGCCAGCCTTGGGGTCACCCCCCCCATCAGAGGAGGGTCCCCGGGATGATGCCCTACTGCCCTTGGGAGCTGCCTTGGCATCTGCTCTAGAAGCTGCGCTGAGATCTGCCTTGGATTCTGGCTTGGCATCTGATTGCACAGACTCTGCCTTTCCATCTACTGACATGACCTCACTGTCCGCTTTGGACTCGCTCCTTTCTTCCTCTTCATCTGCCTCGTGACCATTGACTGCAGGCTGGGCAGCTGAGTCATCCTGGGGCTGTTCTGAAGCAGCCCTGTCCTGCGACTGTGACTGGGGCTGGTCTGAGACTGCCCTGGTCTGGGGCTGCACTGGGAAACACCTGGCTAGCTGGGAAAAGTTGTACAAGTGGGGGACATCTGCAGGGGGCAGGGCTGGTGCAGCTGCCCTCAGGCCATCCATAAATGCACAGAAGGAAGACCCGGCCATCAGCGCCTGTCACATCAGCTTACTTGTACAATGTGAACATTAAATTGAATTCAACATGTTTGCATATATTCACATACCTAATAGACAAGTCTAACCATATCTGATTGACAGGGGAAATTGTCAGGCTCTGACAATTTCCCGTGAGAAACCTGACAGGTCTTTCAGGTCAAACGCTCAGTTCCGCCTTGTGTTACAGAGGCAGACTTGTTGTCTGATTAGGCAGCACTGCATTGCTTCGTAGTGAGCAGTACTGAATCCTGGTGTATGCAGCTATGACTCCATGCAATCATCTTGTTGCATATACAAAGACACGGTCGTCATGACAACTGACACAATGATTTAGAATCGCAGATAGACATGAGTCACTGTCAAGATAGCGCACATGGAGTGTTACCTGAAGCGTAGAGTTCATAAAGCACAGATTGCCAGAGTTCTTTAGACCCCGGGGCTGCAGGCGGATACCCTCGTCAGACCCCTCCTGTGCACCCTCAACCTACAGCCCAACAGTGGTCAGCATGCAGAGCGCTGTCCTTGAGCAACATACTCAGCAAGTATCAGCTCTTCTCAGTCCCAAAACGTTTATTTTGACTCAGAAAGGTCATCCCTAAACTGGAAATCTAAAGTCAGAAACGCTTGGGGACAGTAAACATGTGTTTTCACATTATAGGGATTTTTCAGATTCGTGCATGATTGCATGCTTGCTATAAGTTTGCTATCAGCCCTACAACTCCTGATAGGGTCTGGTGTGCAGCTGGCAGGGGTGCTAGATGGGCGCCAGGGGGGTGTCACCCCCAAGGGGGTCTGGGGGTGACCCCTACGCTCTCTGCAGCACATCAGGTAACGCAGTGCAGAATCACCACCGCAAAGACAAAATTTGCGTCTTACTTTCACCAGAGCATGGACTGCACAGACAGACTCTGCATCTTACTTGCACCAGAGCATGGACTGCACAGACAGACTCTGCATCTTACTTGCACCAAATCACAGATTGCACAGACAAACTCTGCACCTTACTTGCACCAGACCATGGACTGCACAGACTGACTCTGCATCTTACATGCACCAGATCATGGTCATTGGAAAGTTTGCAATTGCGTTCAAAATGAATGCAGAATGGTGGTAGTGACTGTACCCACAATGAATATGTAAAAACAAAAGTGGCATCTCACCTCACATATAGCCGTGACAGACTGAGCAACAGCTTCATCAAAGCCCTTCAATGATCTCTTGGGTACCTCTGACTCCCTAGGCTGACTAACTGCAGAGGTCTTGGATGACTTGCTGGCAGCTGCTGTAGCAGCTGCTGGTGGCGTGGATGATGAGGGAGTCTTTGGTGGCTGTGATGAGTCAGGCTGCTGGGATGATCCAGACTGAGCCAGTATGGAATCCTTGGTGCTTGGCACAGCAGCTCCAACAGCTACTGAGCTTGGAGCTTTCAACCCTGACCGTGAAGAGGCTGATGCTGCCTGCATCACAGCAGGGGTCAGGGTGTATGGGTTACATCAACCCTAACGGTGCAGGGTTTTCCAAGTCGCACGTCTGCGGAGCTGAAATCAAAGCCACGCACTTTCTGCCATCTTCATGATTTTTTCCCGAGTTTACTTGGTGCTGCGACCTGGGACGCTTACAAGAAGGTCGTGCACATGATGAAAACATTCCCTTGGCCCAGAGTAGAGTTGACTGAGTCGTTCCATTTGCTGTCAGTGGATTGTATGGTTGCTGTTGATGAGCCTGCTAGCTATACGCAAAGGCCGTGTGGAATATACTTTGAATGACCAAACAAATGGTCATGGCATCAGGAGACGTGCGTTCGGGAGAATGAGAGATGCATGCATGTCAATATGCAAAGCAATGCATGAAAGTTGCTGAGATTGTACGCACCTGAATGGCATGAGCTGAGGCAGATCTATCCATGCCAGCAACAGCATGTGCTGCAGGCTGTGTTGCGTTGTCTCCATTCACAGAGCCTGATGCAGCTTGCTCAAGTGGCTGAGGACCTGTGAGGGCATTTGCACAGATTGTGAGGGTATGGGTATGGGTATGGGTATGGGTAAGGGTATGGGTAGGTTTGTGAGAGCACAGTTTACACATTTTGGCAGAGCCACAGGACACAAACTCTTCTGCTATTGGCTGCAAATTGCGCACAAAATGCTTCCAGCATGACAGCAACAGCAAGGCTTTGGACAGCCGTTGCTGAGGTGTGATTTGAAACGACAGCTGTTTGGCTTGCAGAAGCTGTGGGTGAGTCAGCACATGGGTAAGAGTTGCATCTCAAGCCGCTTGGTCTAGTGCCAATGGGCAATGCTGTACATGTGTCAGCATACGGCCAGAATTACATTCTATTGCAGAGCATCATGCAGCTGTGAGTCTGTGAGTCTGATACCTTGCTGCTCCCTAGCCGCAGCAGCCTGCTGAGCTGTTTCCTGAGAAGCCTGGCGCTGAGCTGGCTGCTGTGCATGCTGAGCTGGCTGCTGTGCACGCTGAGCACCGCCTGAAGGCTGAGTGTGCCCTTGTGCTGGCTGCTGTGCATGCTGAGACCTGGATGCCTGAGCAGAAGAAGGACGCCGGGCCGGCTGGGGTGAAGAAGAAGTAGCAGCCTTGACCATGGAAGCCCAACTGGACGCTGCTTTGGGTGCTGGAGCAGAGGGCTGTTCCGAGGAGCTGCCCTCAGACGGGCTGGGAGTGGCAGTGGGTTCTGCCCTTGCAGCAGGGCCCTCTGATGCAGCTGATGTGGGGCTGGTAGGCACAGCCCCAGAGCTGGACAGGCCCTGAGCACCACCTACGGCTGTCCTGGTAGACTGTGTTTGCTGTGAACCTGAAGTGGTAGACGCATCCTGAGCTGTCTCTACTGCATGGGTAGATGAAGAGACAGGCCGTGACTGCTGCTGTAGCTGCTGACTTGACTCATCAGACTGTGGCTTGGCTGCTTGACCGGTGGCAGGCCGTTGCACAGCAGGCGGTTGACCAGCTTGTCCCGCAGGAATCTGTTGACTGGACTGTTGGGTGGTAGCAGGGCTGCTTTGAACCTGCATGCGAGCTTCAGCCTCCTGCATGGACAGCTGCTTGTTCTGTGGCACCTGCTGCTGCTGCTGCTGCTGTCGCATTGGTCGTGGGGGTGGCTGCTGTTGAGCTGCCACCTGTTGCTGCCGCTGCTGCTGCTGCTGATGAATCTGTGACTCCTGTTGTGGCTGCTGCCTCTGAGACTGCGCAGCGCTTTGCTGCTGGTCATGTGGCTGCTGTGCATGTGGCTGCTGTGCATGCGGCTGCTGTGCAGAAGTCTGCTGCAGCTGAGGTTGCGGTTGGGAATGCTGTCGCCCTTGTTGTTGGTGCAACAGTTGCTGCTGATACTGCCTCTGATCTTGCTCAGTTGCACCGAAGTCATTCTGATGGGGGAGCCCTGCAGGCTGCTGCCCATCAAATGGGGACCCTGCAGGCTGCTGCCCATCAACTGGGGGCCCTACAGGCTGCTGCCCATCAAATGGGGGCCTTGCAGGCTGCTGCCCATCAAATGGGGTCTGCAGCAGTGGGTATTGCTGCTGAGCATACATTGCTGCCAGTTCAGCGGGTGCGGCTGCACTGTGAGGGTCAGCGTAGGGGTCTGGAAGGGGGTAAGACTGGGGCTGAGCAGGAGCTGCCTGTGGATGGGCGGAAGAGGGCAGGGAGGTCTGGCGAGCAGGGGGGCCTGGGGGTAATGAAGGGTGGCTCTGGGGGCCCTGCCCATGGGGCTGTCCGGGATAGGCATGAGCGTGATTTGGCTGAGCTTGCTCAGAGGATTGAGACAGACTCCTGCAGTTACACAAATCATGAGTTTGTTACGTTGAGCAAACATTGGATGGCACGCACGACTACACTCTAATTTAATGTAAGAAACCCGTAACTGCAACAAAAAAATCGTGAAAATGATCCACAAAGAAGGGAAACTTTGCAGGTTATTCAGGGGTCCAAACTCTTGCAGAAAGTTGAAATAGAAGCACAGCGCAGCAGCCATTTTCGACTAGTGCTGTGTGGGTCTTGAATAATGCTGGATGCACAGCACAAAAACCAGTACCACAAAACACAGACGTGATTTCGAGAAGATGCTACAGATTTGTATAGATTTTCACCTAGGCAAGTCTTGTGTTTGGGGGTTTGTCTGCAGCTACACCTACGCAAATCCTGTGTTTGTGGGTTTGTGGTAAGCTATACCTGCATAAATCCTGTGTTTGGGGATTTGTGTGGAGTTGTACCTGGGCAAATCCTGTGTTTGGGGATGAGATCGAGCAGCCACAGGTGGGCTACTCTGAGATGACACATGCTGACTGGACTGGCGGCTGCCCTGCTGACTAACATGCTGCTGACCCCCTGGAAGCTGATGACTCATGTGCTGCTGGCTAGGAAGCTGCTGCTGTAGATGACTGGGACCCTGCTGGCTGACATAAGACTGGCCGTGATAGTAGGCATTGGAGTTGAGATTGTGCTGGCGGGATCTGTGGCCCCGCCCCCTGGGCTGCTGTTGGGGTGGATGGCGGTAGTCTGACTGTCCATCATATCCATATCCTGCCTGCATAAACGGCTATTTGGTGAGACCTGACAGCAGGCAAGTAAGGACAACTGTTGTGACTTCACTTTTTATCAGAAACAGTTTGTCTTGAAGTTATTATGTTATTATACTTTATTAATACAGAGTAACATCTTGAATTTGGCATTCATACAACCAGCCTCAAGTGCACTGTATCTTGTGCTTGTCGATTGACATTGGGCATATGCATATTTGAGGTTGCATGGTGAGGAATGCATGGGTTGCACATATAGTCACAGAGCAAAGGCTGTCAGTGAAGTGACCTGCTGAGTCGGTCCCCAAAATTGATTGCCGGGATGCTCATACATGCCAGGATCTCCATACGCCTGTCCATTGAACCACCCTTGACCTGCATCAGCATTGTAGACAATATTCATGTTTATGTCAGCGTCAGTGTCCATATCAATATCAGTTCAATCGCAAATAGCGACATCCTCACGACTTTGTTTGCCGGGCACCGCTCAGCATGTACACAAAGACTGTCCCAGTATGAAGTGGAACTGCTCTTAGGCAAGAGAGAGACAGAGAGAGGGGAAGTGGGATCTTCGGGTGGGTCTAGGCAGCAAAGGCAACACTCAAGATGGCATTCAGACACGCATACAGACAATCTGAGATGTCACCTGCAGCGCTAGGGTAGGCCGGATAGGCTTCACCATACATTGCAGCTTCATAGCCAGCAGCTGGGTTCCAGAACTGCTGCTGCTGAAGCTGGTCTTGAACCTACACACAATCACCTCACCTTGTCATTGACTGACAGCACCCAAAGATTTTGCTTAACAGAGAGGCCATGAGCCGTCCAGACACTTGCTTATCACAGATGCAGCAGCTGCAGCAAAGTGTCACATACATACTCCGTGGCTTGTGGCTAATGAAAAGAAAAGAGTTTGCCCAGCAGAGGCGCCTGGCCCAATGCCTGGCCAGACAACAGGCCCATGCAACTGCCCGAGACACAAGCCCCCTTAGATGGTCTGACCAATGAGAAAGAAAAGAAAAGACTACACCTTTCTGCGTCAATAGACTGCCTAGGTCTGAGCAGTGACATTGACCATGGCAGGCAGGCCAGCAGCATGCACTGAGCCCTGACTGAGCACATGCGTCTGCAGAACTGATGTAGACCACAACACCCTTTGCTGGAATGTTGATGGCCCCCCACAAACAGGGCTACTCAAGACTGTACACTGCTCAGGACTGTTGAGCCCTGACCCTAGGGTTCAACATGTGTTGACCAAACGAATGGAAAGATGGACAAATGAATGGACGCGTCAGTGGCTGTGTTTAAGGATGCATGAATGGATGAAATGTTCAGATGGATGCACAAATGGCTGTGTGAATAGATGCATGTATGGTTGGATGAATGTATAAATGGATGAGTGATTGGATTGATGGACAGACAGACCCACAGATGGACGCATGCATGGATGGACGGATGAACCAAGGGAGAAATGACTGATGTATTGGTTTTCAGAGCTGGTTGCATGCCTGTTGCGCAGCCCAGTGAGGGTCTTGGGGGTAGTAGCTGGGGGTTAGGCCGCGTTGCTGCGCCTGGTGGGGGGTGGGGCGCCGCGCTCCCTGAGAGCTTCTGCCAGAGGCAGAACTGGGTCGCCTCCTGTGCCCTGTGACGCAGTGACACACGAACATTTGACCCAAGCAGCTTGTATGGGGTGACTCAACCAGAACACAAAGAGCGTGTGATGGGTATACAGTTTGGTGCATTGGGTACACAGTTTGGTGCTCATCACTTTAGTGGTGAGCATTTGCAGCATAACATGCCAGCACTACACCTCAGCCTTGCTTCCAACTTCAGTCAAACCCATGTTTTCCAACGTAGCGATGACCTAAGAATGTCTGCGGCTCTTCAGGCATGCTCAGCATATGCCTGAGGTCAGATGATGATAAGCATAGTGATAAAGGTAGATAAAAAAACACTAATAAGCGTCATAACAACAATGATGACCACTATTATTACTACTAAAAATAATAATAACCATAATAAGAGTAGCAACAACAACTATAATAAGAAGAATGGTAATAATGATAGTAACAATTAGTATTGTTCTTATTACATTAATAACAATGGTGTTAATAGTAGTAGTAGGTTGATGCGTTATATTATTATAGCTCATGATGAGCTAAGCAGGTGCAGGACAAGCCATGATGCAGGACAAGTCATGATGCAGGAAATTGTGCTGCTGGGTCTTTGAAGTGAGGCACCATTTCAGGCTCACCTTCTTGGTTGGACTGACCAGGAGAACTGGTAGAGGCAACACTATCAGTTCTAGCATGCACAGGGGATTCTGGAGCTGACTCAGTTGAGGGCTGTGGCTGAGGCTGAGGCAGCCTCTGTGCGGAGGACGATGCAGAAGCTGGTAGACAAGCTGCTGGCAAGGTGACACTGCCTGTACCTGCCTCAGAAGCGATTCCAGGGGCAGTCTCCAGATGCCCTGAGGGAAGCTGCCCTAAGGGCAACAAGGGCTGAGAGAAGCCTACAGGCTTTAAGCTAGCTGGCTTGCCAACATCTGACAAGCTGACGCTACCAAAGGTGAGCGACATGCTAGGGGCTGAAGCTGACAGAGCAGCTGTCACCGATGCATTAGGTAAGCTGCTGTGCTGATGATGAGATGCCGCTGCCTGGGGTTGGGGGTCAGAAGCTGGGGTGGAAGAGGGGTTATCTGAGTGCGAAAGAGAAGAAGGGGGGCGCTGCTGTGCAAAGGGCCCTTGAACTCCTGCACACTAGCCTTTCTTGAGTCAGTTGAATTCAATGCATCTATCTTCAAGCATGACTATTTGTTTGGTACTACCACATTCTGCTGCAAGACCTGTCACATACACTCAAGACAGACCAAAAGTGTGGTCTGCACACATAGATGGCATATAGCTGTCAATCAATGCAGTCAAGCCATAAGCAGAGTTGTGGATAACCCAAAGCTGCTGTGGCTGTAGTAAGCTGATGGAGTAACTTCATCTGCAAGTCTAAACACATTACAGGTGCATGTTTTACATACATACATACATAAATTACATTTCTAGTGTTTGAGACTCAACAGGGGAGTCAACAGACAATAACTGGGAGAATTCTGAAAATGTCAAGTTTGAACGATACAAGTCACTCAATGCTTTACCTGGTCCTCCACCAGGCTCACTGGCATGGGGGGTGGCAGGTGTGGGGCTGGAAGGGGTAGGGAAGCGCTCCTGGGGGGTGCCTGGGCCCAGAGGAGTCTGATCAACCTGATGACAGCACAACTCTCTGTAAGCTTTAGGGTTTAGGGTCTGGAGGGACAACCCTTGTGTTCTCCCCAAGCCATGCAGTGCCTTTGTCCAGTTACCACTACAGTGTTCTGAACCAAGCAGAGCTTAACAGTGCAAAAAGTCGTGTGTACACGCACGGAATACAATGACAGCTGCTGTAAACATTCTGCAATGTGACTTGCCTCTCCAGAAAAGGCACGGGGTGGCTCAGATGCTGCAGGGGTGGAGGGGGGTCGGGCGGCTGCCCCTTCTGCTGCTGCACGCCCCAAGTTGACACGCGGCATCTGCCGAGCAGCTGCATCATCTCTGTTCCTCACTTGCCCTTGACCCCTGCGCTGCTGCTGCTGCTGCTGCTGCTGCTGCTGCTGTGGCTGCTGCAGCTGTGGTGGTGGTGGTGGCAGCTGTGGCTGTGGTTGCTGCAGCTGTGGCTGTGCTTGTAGCTGTGGCTGGGGCTGAAGCTGCGGCTGATGATCGGCAGGTGCTTGCTGTTGTTGCTGAGCAGCAGCTGCCAGTTGGGTGTTCTGTGCTCTTGCTGAATCTTGCCTTTCCTGCCTTTCATGCTGGTGGGCAGTTTGCTGGGGCTGCAACGCTTGCTGACTGGCACTCCTGCTAGATCCTCTCCTCCTCTGAGACCTTTGAGGTTGTGCCTTGCCGGCGAAACCAGAGTCAGCCCTTTCAGCAGAGCCGGCTTGTGCCTGTGACTCAGCCACAGTAGCTGCTGATCCCTCAGATGATCTAGATTGTGGCTGATCCTTGCTTGACAGGGTCTGATTTGCCCCTGAGCGAGATGCATGTGAGCTAGTAGATGCTTCTGAGGTGGGTCTGGCTGTGGCCACCGCTTCAGCTGGATCCACTGCCCACCCATCAGCTGAAGCAGGGGGTTTAGCTAGACCCACTGCCCACCCATCAGCTGAAGCAGGGGCTACAGCTGATGTGTAGGCAGTTTTGCTGGTGGGTGTGACTTGTGAAGCAGCCTGAGTGGTGCCTGGTGCCTCATCAGACCTCTGAAACACAAAGTCAGACAACAGGTTAAAAATGCAAAAGCATGGAAACTATTTTGGCCAAACGTTCAGTCCCTCGCCAGCAAGGTGTAATGCTTCAGACGTCAGTCGGGTTGTAGTGTCATGACAGTTCTTACTTCACAGCAGTCACTGTATTCTGAGTAGTGAAGCAGCTCACCACATTTACAAAAATCATGTCACATCACTTGCTTTGCTGGGTCAATCTGTACAAGAAAGCAGTGCATGCCCAGACTCAGCTTGAGTTCAGGGAGAGCTGACCTGAGAGGTGGGTATTGAGGGTGGCCGGCTGAGACTGGAGTAGCTTGGCCTGCTCTGTGCTGGCTGCTGTTGCCCCTGCTGCTGTTGACTCAACCGCTGTACAGTGTTGCCCTTTCCCCAAGCGCTTACTGTGGCTGGTGCAGCGCCCTGTAGAGCAAGATCACAGATGTCAAGTGTAGTAACTTTGTGACAACTTCGTGTGATCCTCTGGCAGTCTGCTCCACATAGGCTGTAATACACTGCTCATGAGGATGGTTTGGCATGCTGGTATTGTGGACTAGTTTAAGCCAAAGTAATGGCATAGCATATCGATATTGTACTTCTCTGCCAGCAACACTGGCGACATCTGCTATATTGGGTCATGCATACAGGTGGCATGCTTAGGTGCAGAAAAGCTGTCGCCAAAGCAATTATGCATGGCGACACCAAAGGCATGCTGTGGCTGCAGGGGTCTTACATTGGGCGGTGTGGGAGCCTCATTTGGCAATACAGATGATGGCTTAGTAGCTTGAGTGGGTGGCTGTGACTGAGTCCTGGCTTTTGCAGCTGATGATGGTGATGGCAGCGGCACTAAAGTAGACGCCTTTGCTTGTCCACGCTGGTTGTGATTGCTGCTTATAGCGGATTGAGGCAGTGGTAGAAATCGTGTACGCTGTCCAAAAGGCCCAGCACCCTGCAGAGACATTGTCTGTTGTGGCAGAGTCCATGTTTGTGGGTGTTGCCATTGCAGGTCGTGTCAGAACTTTGCCACAACTGCATCAAGCAAGTATTGGATGGTTGCATGCTCTGCTTACCCTGCTATCAGGCTGACCTCTTCCGCCTCCAGGTAGTTGTCGTTCCTGCAGACACCAGGAGCATGTGGACTTGACAAACACTTTGGTACTAGTCAATCGTGTCCATAACAACGTGGCGGAGGGGCTGCGACTGACAACAAGAGGGACAGACTGGGATAAACGGCAGACGTGCGCAAAGAAAGCTTTGCATTACTCTACGCGTGCTGCTGAGACAATGCACAAAAGTTCTTGCAAATCAGATAATCGCAAAACTGCAACTCACGCGTGAGTCGCTGTCGCGGTTTGCATCCGGGTTGCCCGATCGCCCTGCTGCCGACATAACGCCAGACAGGGCTACTGTATGTGAAGCATGCCTTTTATGCAACAACGTCCAATGGCGGCTCATTGCCGATGGCTCATGTCGCAAGTGCTTCAAACTTCAAGCAACACATGTTGTGATGCGTTCATGTGCGGGGGTACCCTGCGAATTTGGTATTGAACCCTACTTCAGAGGCAGTCCTCTTCTTCCATGATACTTCAAAAACGGAGCTGAGGTAAGCTTACGCAAGAAGACATCTGAGTAAACATAAGGTAGCGGAAGCTGGTGAAGTAAGTGATGTCCAGATACAATCCAGCCAACATGCTCAGAATAGACTTTGTTCACTCTGCCCAAGGCCATAGAGCGCAGCACAGCAGCATAGCGAGCTCACCATACTGCAGTATTCGTGGCAGTGCAACAACGCTGGCAACGCAGGATCTGGCAAGCAATCATGCAAAAATTCGATCTTGCAAAGGTCACAGCCGAGCAGAAGGCGAAGTGGGACGATCATGCTGAGGTATATGCCGAAGTTATTCTGAGTAACGATCCACGCGATCACGCTTCTCAACAAGTACTTGAGGCATTCACGAGACATGGGCAGCTTCCAGCAGGCAAGTAAAGAGGACATCCTTTTCTTTGAACCACCACTGCTAGTCCCTCTGTTACGTATGTGAGCTTTGGTGCAGGCTCCCGCGTCCTAGACCTTGCAAGCAGCTTCGGCAGACCTGCCGTGCCACTTGCTAGGGCACTGCCACATGTCAGCGTTATTTCCACCGATTTGTCTCCGGTGTCAGCCCCTCTGGTCCGCAAGTACGCAGCAGCTCAAGGGGTCGCTAACATCACTGCCCAAGCTGCTGATGCACAGGATTTGGCAGACTTCAGCAACAACTCCTTTGCAGCTGTAACCTGTACCTATGGCTTCATGTTCATGCCTGACCTTGACAAAGCTCTGCAAGAAGCAAACAGAGTCCTGCAACCAGGAGGACTGCTGGTAGCAACTGTGTGGGGGGAGGTTGAGAACTGCCAGAATGCTCAGGTATCAGGCTGCCGTATTGGGTGTTGTTCTTCAGTCCCATACACTGTTTCAATCATCTTGCAGTCATGGTGTGCTCTGGTAGATGTGTTTGTGCACTGACAGCTCTGTGTTTGTGCAGGCTTTCCAAGGATTTGCAAAAGCTCTGATGGGGCCCAAGTTCTCTATGACACCCCCATGGCCTTTAACTGATCCTCATGCCCTAAAGCAGCATATACAAGCAGCCAACTTTGAGGACGTGAAATGTGCAGAGTACAGTCACGATTTTCAGTTTCAACTTGATGACTTTGTCAGATTTATGGTAGGACCTCACAGCCAGTTTGAACCAATGCTGAACAAGCTTCAGGCTGCAGGAAACAGCAACATTCACCAACAAGCTCCACAGGTGAGCTTTGCTCTGCAGTCAATAGAGTCATTCCTACATTGCGCTCTAATGCCCTGATTCTGTTTGCATACTAGATTGACCTCACCTTGCTGCTTGCCTACCTTTCTGCACATTGTGCAACGCATGTCATTTCTGTATCGCCTGTGACTACCATTTGATCAAGAAGCTCTTTTGGAAACGCGCTGATCGCATGTGCATGCCAGCTGTGCATGGAAGTGCATAGTGCATGACGCCAACCTGTCTTTTGAATACCATCTATCTACAGGATCTATCCAAAGTTGTAGCACTTGCAGAGCACAAGACAGTACTCAGTGTGCACACTGCTGAAGCTGCATTGTCTACTGTAGGCACTGAAGGACGTGTGTGCAGCCCATGGATGGCTCCAAAAAGACGTTGTGCATCTAAACAATACTGCATTATTGTTTACAGCAGTCAAACCATGATGCGAAGTTGAGAGTCTCAGAGACACTGTGATGAGCATTCAGCTTACTTCAATGAATACCAGCTTTTGGGCAATGAGGACGTTTTCACAGCAAATTGGTGCTTGTGCAGCTAGCATTGCCCCAGCACACTGCTGGAGTGTGCATTAGTGTTGCTCAGCATTCCTTAGTGAGGATGTGAGGCTCCTTCAAAATAAGGGTGTGTGGAAGCGAGTCGCTCTGCCAGGCTATGTATGCAAAATAGCCAGGATTCGTTTGCTTTATGTAATATGGTGATGACTGTGGCGATGGCATGAACACATTCATGTGCCAATGCACCTGGACGTGTGAGTCCTAGACTGTTCTAATCACAATGTTGCATTGATGCAGATGTGACAACAGGGAGCCAAAGCTTAAGCACAAACTCTGTGCGACACATGAATCTGCCTGATAAAGGCTAAATCCTCTCTGTCAATAGTTGCAAAAACCTCCACAGATCTGGAAGAACAACCGACGGCAGGTCTAGACATAGCATGCGTGCATTGTATCAGCTATGCAGAGGAGGTGGCATGTTGTGATATGTACCCTACTAGTTAGACTTGTGCCACTGTAGCCAACTTCCAGAACATGCATCTGTTATCATATGACAGAACCCTGCAGAGCGCATTCTGCCTCGTCAGGGACTGGGGTTGGGGACCTGGTTGGGGTCCGTCACAGTTGACGTCAACCCCGACGTCAACCCTACCGTACAAGTGTCATAACTGGCGTTATGAGCGTTACGCGCGCTTCCTTCAAATATTTCTTGCGCACATCTGTATGCGCGCTGCAGCCAGCTACTTGTGAGTACAACAGACGAAGTTTCTCCGCAAATGCCGGTGCGAGCGCTGGGCAAGCAGGGTTTGCAAGCGTCCGCTCAAGGGCTGGGTTGCATGAGCTTAAGCACGGGTCGACAGGAAGAGCTAGGTCCGGAACGCGATCGCATTGCAGTTATACAGAAGGCTTTATCTTCTGGAATTACATTGCTAAACACCGCAGACATGTATGGCCCTTATGCTAACCACATGTTGATAGGTATGATCACCTCCGACAGTCCAAAACCTAAGGTTGCGCTTGCCTGTGTACCAACTTTTTCGCGAGTGTGACTTCTGTGCCCTTGACGTTTTGTCTCTATCGATTCAAATTCGCTGGCCATCGCGTGTTAGCTTAGCTTACATGACGAGAAGCAAATATGTTGGCCGCAGGAAAAGCCATCAAGGACATCCCTAGGGAGCAAGTCATCATCGCCTCTAAGTGGGGACCAATGATTGACGAAGGGTTCAACTTCACGCATGATGGCAGTCCAGCATATGCGCGAAAGTCATTGCAAGTGTCTTTGAAAAACTTGGGTGTGGACTACATTGACCTGTACATTCTGCGCAGCAAAGACCCGAACATTCCAATTGAGGAAAGCGTCAAAGCCATGGCGGTAAGCATTGCACCATTTGCTTCAGCACAGTGCAAACATGCGCATAATGAGTAGCCAACCACGCTTTTGCCATGCTCAGCTGCACATCACAGCGTGAGCCTCTACAACAAATTCAGCGAGCATGTAGACACACGTATGGTCAGATATGCCTCACATGTCACATAACAGCATCTCACAACCACAAACAATCAAGGACACTTTTTGACTTTATAAGCATGCTCAGGAGCTGGTAAAAGAAGGGCTAGTCAAGGGGATTGGCCTGTCTGAAGTATCAGCAGCCAACATCCGGAAAGCACATGCTGTGCACCCAATCACCGCCATTGAAATGGAATGGTCCCTCTTCAGTAGAGACGCCGAGGCAAGCCTTCATCACCCAAAATGTCCTCAGAAGTTGTCTGCCTTGTGTTTGCTAACGTCTGCCTACCTTGTACGCGGTATGTGGTGCCAACACACCTTCATTGATACTGTTGCTGTGCGGTAACTGATTGTATGTCGCACCATAGATCATCAGCGTTGTTCTGATGAACTCAACAATTTGTGGCTTTGCCAGGTTGCGAGGTATTTGTAGTTACATAAAAGGCAACAACCTCTGCAAACTGCAGCGTACATGCATATGCCGCCGTTTAGGAAGTATAAAGCTCATGTGCCTTCATGCGTGCATTTTGCGCAGGACACCAGGACAAGCAAGCAAGATTGTGTAGCAGCACACTGTCCTGGGCAGCCCAGTATAACACTTGGCTTCTCATTAAACTGACGTCAAAAGGCGTAGTCTTTTCTCTTCTTTTCTTTTCTAGCAGCACACTGTGCTTGCAGAGGGATTTGGTTTCAACTTGCCGGGAGCTGGGCATTGCCTTTCTGGCGTACAGCCCTATGAGTCGGGGCCTGCTCACCCCCTAACACCCCCAACTTCACCTTGGGCGACAACGACTTCAGGCGCAAGGCCTTTCCTCGCTTTGCAGAGGAAGCCATGCAACAGGTCAGTAATTGACATCCATTCACCTACTGAATTGTGAATGGCAAAACTTGTCCTGCATGTACCTAGCTCATCATGAGCTGGAAAGCATTCGACTATTGTTTTCACACTTTGCAAATGCACGCGCATTTTTCTTTCTTTTTTTGTCCGTCCATCTGTCTAGCATCTTAACATTGCCTTCACATGCAATCAGTGGCATGCAGCCAGTGAAGTGCAATGGCATGCAGTCAGGCTGCAAGTCAGTCAGTCAGTCAAGTGGTCTTGCCTCTTGCCTAAGTCTCAGTAGCAGACACCTCTTGAGCATCTGCCTGTACATGGTTCTTGGCAGCTGGCACGTCCACAAAATTGGGTCCTGATGCCATGCAGATCAGACCAAACAGTCAAATGCAAACAGAAATATGAGCGTAGTCTGTTGCTTGAGCCACCAATATCACTGGATCAATGCATATGTGCATGAGTATATATTGGGCAGCCCGGTATAATACTTGGCTTCTCATTAAATTGACGCCAAAAGGCGTAGTCTTTTCTTTTTTCTTTTCTTTTCATGAGTATATATACATACATACGTATATATGTGTGTGTGAGTATATATACATATGTGTGTATTTGTGTGTATATATATGTATGCATGCACACGCATCTGTGAGGCAGATTGCCAACAAGAAAGTACGGCACAAACCTTACACCATCTAGGATATTCAACCGACACAGTTGCCAAAAGCAGCACTGCCATCATCCCACTTGATGATTCTGTAAACGCAGAACATGAAGCTGGTGGAGAAGGTAAGGCAGCTTGCTGACAAGAAGGGCTGCACATTGGGCCAGCTAGCGCTTTCGTGGGTGCATCACCAAGGAGATGATGTTTTTCCCATTCCAGGCACAAAGCACATCCCATACCTGGAGGAGAACATTGCAGCCTTCAATGTGAAATTGAGCAAGCAGGAGTTGGCTGAGATTGAGAAGAGTGTGCCTCATGATCAGGTGCGGTTTTTAGTCAGATCAGGTGCAGAGTTTAGTCATGATCAGGTATGGTTTTTAGTCATGATCAGGTGTGCTGTTTAATCATGTTCAGGTGCGGTTGTGTAATCATGGTGCAGTGTCAACAGCAAGAAAAGCACAAGAGGGTACTTGAGGGTTAGGTTTTAATTGAATTTAGTGGAACTCAAAAGCTCACCGGTCAAACCAATGCAACTTGCCTACTTGCAACTATGCTGACGTCCAAGCAAATCCTGGCCGTAGCCCCGTTCTTGAAGGAACCTCTATCATGACTGATCAACTTGCAAGTGTCAAACTCTGTTATAATCCCTCCAGGCATGTTTCATCATCAAAGCAGGATGTCATTGATGCACTCATATGAGGATGCATCCTTTTGTTCAAAACATATCTTCCCTGAGAGTCAGGTACATACTGCCCTAAATAGCTTTCTGTGTGAGGTCCTGAATTGGGAGTCAGTGCATCAAAAACAGGCATGCTGACGTGCTATGCAGCAGCTTGCAGTAACATTTGCAGTTTGCTGAAAATCTGCAAATTGTGCTACAGGTTGCTGGAGAGCGTTATGCCAAGTCCAGCCTCACCTACCATGCCAAAGATGATGAAGGATTTTAGCATGACCGACCTCCAGTAAAAAGAAAGAAGAAAATAAAGAAAATTATATGCTTTTCAGCGATTATAACGGGAGCCTCCAAAGGCGGCAACCCGGAGCTCCGAGCTCCAGTAGTACTAGTGCATACAGTATTGAGACGCAGAAACCAATCAAAGCTGTTGACAAGGTCACAGCTTGAAAGCACAGGGCAAGCACTGTTGTCACATGAGCATCTGAAATTGGTTGTGTGAACAGCAAAAACTTGACTATTTAGGGTGACTACTTTAGGAATTGTCCCACTGACAGCAGAGTGTTGCAGGCCAATCGGGAGAGTGTGCTGTATAGCTATAGCTTGCTTCATTTGCTTACTAATGACCTTTGCGCTACAACCTACTTGATGTATGACTGCGTGCAGGTGTGTTTCCAGTCACGCAATCCTGTAAGGCCTTTCATCAGCTGATCAATGCAATGTAACATAATAGGCCAGATCCACCTTAGCTTTACACCTTTTTCTTCCCTCTGCGCTATGCCATATGGCCTATGGTCACAGCTCCAGGCTGCCGCCTTAAGAGGCTCCAGTTATGATCGCTGAAAGGTGTAAAATTTTCTTTCTTTTCTTTCTACCAGTGAAATAGCTATGTATCACATGTGAGCTGCTGCAGCTTCAATTACACAAGTAGATGTAGGAGCTGACAAGACAACTGAAACATGGAATGCATGTTTGGTCATCCAAAGGTACAAAACTTTGCCTTCAGAACAATGTTGCAACTTGCAGATCTGCTTTTCTCTGCTGCAGTTTGCTCACTGAGTTTCCTACTCTGCGCAGCTGTGCTAGAGATGAGAATGGTAAGCCTAACTCTGGCACACTAGTAGTCATGACTCATTAGCAGGTACAGGGGACAATGCCGTGCATGTGCATGCATGGGTACACTGTGATTCAAGTGTGTGCCTCATCACTACTGCCACTTGAGACCTGTTGTGCAGTGCATTGAGCAGGTTTTAGGGCACATGCATGATTGAGAGGGAGCCTGCAGCGTCATGTTGCATGCTTGAATCTAGTCCACTGGCCAGATGAGACATTGCACAACTACTATTCTTGTGAGCCTCCACTTGATGATGAGCATGCTGTGTGCATCACAGGGAAGCCAGTCCTAGACTTGAAGCTGGTCGAGGTGTTGTAGCTTGTGCAGTGATGGTAACTGCTTTCTGGCAGCCGAGATTCTGTGTTTCGGAGCCTTGACAAGGGTCGATATCAGCGAAAAGCTTTGTAGATGCATCAGCCGGGGCGTTGTTGTCCATGCGTGTTTATGTGTGGTTGTATGCTCTGTTGGTTGACTCCTTACATTTGAAGTTTAACCATACTGAAAGCAACTACACTAAGCCTTTGTACTGAGAATTTAACTGCATACGCCAAACAGCAGTTACAGCAAACCCATGAGCCTCAGGGAAGCTTTTTGCTCAGGCAGGTTTGATCAGGCAGAATTTGCCTGGTCTATGACAACGCTTGCATCCTGACAAAGCTTGCGGTCTTTCTGACAGCCTGTCGATCAGCCGACGAGCAATCGACGGTTAATAGACGAATCGATGTCGCGCACAGTCCAGGCCGCTATGCATGCTGCCGGCCTTCGCTGATCAGTCGACCACTGCAGACCTCATCGACTTCCCTGCTGGCACTCACTTCCTAGGGTTTTGACCCATACCTTAGTGGGACGGGAGAACAACCCCCTTGCTGTCAAAAGCCAAGCCGGCTATGTGCCTTGTCCACCACTTTCTTGCCCCCCAGTCTATCTTGCAAGAAGAAAGACTGCGGGGCAAGAAAATAGAACTGCAGGCGCATAGGAGTTACTCTCCCAAAAAGGGGAGGCCTTCACCTAGGTCCTCTTTTTGGTTGAGAAGGGCCATTGGGCAAACCGCCCAATGGCAGGAGCTCAGTGGAGCTCAAAGACACCCCCTGTCGGCCTCGTGGAGCCGCGGGGGGTGCCATCAGACACCCGAAGGGTCGTGTCATTTCGACACGACCAATGCGGAAAAACAACTCTAAACAACACCATTAAATTTGTTGTCCAATGAATCATTTGAAACCGCCCTTGCGATCAGGGCCCTTCGGCTATTTTGTTGGCGTTTTTCGCTTTGACGAGTAGCAGCTTTTGCTGCAGCAAAGCAGCATGTGCCGCACGCCCAAAGGCAGGGCAGTCGAGACCCACATAGTCTGCGCCTCTCTACGGCACCCCGCACGGCTTGTGCTTTACGTGTTCGCAGGCGTACTCACAATGAGAGCTTTCTCTTGATCACAACCACAGCCTGTTACAGGCACTCACCGCCGCACTCATGACTTGTGGCATGTACAGCCTGCAACAGCTCGACGCAGCTGTGTCAGCAGGTCATCTGTCGCGCAAGAAGCCCCTAACTCATCTTAGCTGCCGCTCTTCTTCCAGACAGGTTGCTCACTTGCAGAGCTTGTACAGCAGCAGGAGCAGCATGATGTCAATGTCCTGACGGCAATAATGAATTTTGTATCTCGCAGGACAACTCCAAGGCCTTGAGTGATCAGCAATGGCTGCATCAAGCCCACATGCTGGGCAGGCACTGGCGACGCACTTCCTGCTCTGCTTCTGGCAAGGCTGTCCCAAACACACACTCTCCTAAAGAAGACCGTGGTGGATTTGAGAGTGATGACAGTGAGGATGATCATGACATCGACAACAAAGACAAAGTACAGCCAAGCAAATCCACAAGCCCTCCTGTCCGAAAAGTCATGCAAGCCATGGCAATGCCAAAGAGGGCCAAGGCAACAAAGCAGGCTGCTGTCGTTGACATTGGTGTAACCCAGGCACCAGTCAGCACAGCTCTCAGAAGAGCTGAGAGTCGACGAGCTGCAGGAGGCACTTCTACATCATCTGTAGGCGCACCTGCTTATAAGGGCACAGGGGACTACGACAGGCGCCTCAAGGAAGCAGGTAGATCACCATCCTGCTGTGCGTAAGCATGCCTTGCTGATGTGGGTAGCGCGGAAGGGTGCGTGATGGGTCATGCATCATGACCTTTGTATACCCCTTGCATCCCATGCAGCAAGCAGGGGTGCAATAGCAGAAGGCATTGCTTACACTTTCCGAACACTCTTACACGTCAGTGCTGCTAGCCAAGACACTTCAGACACCCTGGCCTTTCACATGCGGTGCTTATCAAAACCAGCTTCAACACGTTTGTTCACATTCATTCTGTACTCTGAGGTGCCGCATCTGTGCTGCTGCAGTGCATGCCGAGTGCAGTTGTGCTGTTTGTGGCAGTATAGCACCCCTTTACTTTTTCATTGATCGCTGTGTCACCTGACATGCAACCTGCTGTCATGCTTGGGCCAATTGATTTGCTTCCACCCCCCACTCTCGCCTCAGGCCACATCAGCAACCGCTAGTTTTCAGCAAGCTAGGACCGCATGCGCTGCCTGCTGCCACAGCCAAAGTCTCACTGCACAAACATTCAGACAGCAGGAATTTTGCCCTAGCCATAATCAGATAGCTCACATGCTACTCACGCTGTGCAAGCTGACGTGTGTACAGGTATTAGGACAGGTGACATTGTGCATTATGAGGACACTGAGAGAGGGAAAGAGACTTTGCGGAAGGATGCTGCCTTTCGGGAGAAGAATGACAAGCTTGATGAAGCTGCTCACGCCCTTGATTCAGCCTATTACTCAGGTACTTTAGCCTCTGTGTCAAGTCAAGAAATAACCCAATCCGCTATTTAATACATATGTTGTTGTTGTTATTTAAATATCACTGTTATTGTTATTAATATCATTACCACTACTACTACTCCTACTATTATTTTGTTGGGGATGAGGGTGTATATGTACACTTGTACTAAACCTTCATCAATCTGAATGATTGTCAGGCTACAGCAAGACTGGTTGTATCCACATGCAGGCAAGCGAGCCTCTTCACCTCTTCTTATTGAAGCAGAGGAAGAAGATGAGACGGGTGGGACAGGCAGCAAAAGTGAGATGCGAGATCTTGAGGATCGGCTCATGCACAGGTTCACTCCAGACTTTCCATGGGATGCTTTTGAGGCTGCGGCCACAAAGCTCAAGGTAAGCACCTGCGTGGGTTCACCACTTGCTTGTCCCAGTTGTAGTCTCATATTTGTGAAGTATCTGTTTCCAAGACTCTGTTTCCAAGGATAGTCTTGGCAGAGGTGACAACAATCCATTGCCATGGTGTCTCTCCCAACCCCCACCCACCCTGGTTGCACCCCCCCCCCCCCTACCTGTGTGAGCATGACAGTCTCCTAGTGCTGCTGACTCCGCTTGTCTGCTGATGACTCGTACCCAGAGATTGCAATGGCTGGAGAGGCGTCATGTTTCATGTTTGTCAGATACAGCAGAACTGCAACATCATTGCTCAACATTGTGGGAAAGAATCAAAGCGTGAGAATGGTTTGATGTGAATGCTTGCTTTGCTGCAGGACCGGTTGGAGCCTGCAGTCATCATGGAAGATGATGAAGCGAAAGCAGCCATACAGCAGCTGTACAGCAAGTGAGCGTCCTTTTTTATCACTCACTGTTGGTCTGGTGTAGCTGCAGCTGTGATCAGCGACCCTGAAACAAATGTTTTGATCTGTGTCGTGGTGGCCACTTACTGTCAGTGTTTGATGTCCCCTGCAGCAGCTGTTCTGTTCTGTTGTGTGACTGCATGGGACTCAGACTCACATCGCAAGGTCAGCTTGAAGCCTCATGCCGTTTTCTTACATTTGCTTCTTTCGTTTTCTATGCCGGTAGGTAGGTAGGTAGGTAGGTAGGTAGGTAGGTAGGTAGGTAGCTCAGGTAAGAGCATTCACTGCTGCTAGTCAAGCTGGGTAGTCATCAATTGTGCATGCTTCATGCCTTGGCAGATAGTTCTTTCACCATACAGAACACCACATCATATTCTGTCGCCAATTACCCTACAATCACCACATCATATTCCATCGCCCCAAAAATGATCCAAAGCTATGCTCTGCTCCGCTTGGGGTGCTCAATGGGTCAGTAATCAATGCAGGGCCAAGATTTCTGAACTGGCCAAATCCGGCCTCATCCTGGTGGACTTGAGAGCCACCGTTACCGGTGAACTATACGGAGATACGGTCTGGAGATTTTCCCAACTGCCCCTCCCTGCTCGTCAGCCCCCTGCAGCTGCTGCGCAGCTGCCCATACAACCAGGCACAAAGGACACCCAAGGTACAATTCAGTTTCAATTCATAAAGTTCAATGTCCTGGGGGACAACTGGGGGTCCTAACAGACAAAAAACTGAGTTTAGTGACACAAGAAAGGTACCTGTGATGTCTGATACATACAAGGTACAGGTATGTATAGGGAGCTGGGACCAGCTTGAAACCATGTGTCCGGTGCTTGTCATGTTGTGACGTGCTGCGGAGTCCTGTAGCAGTAGCCACTGCAGTCTACCATAGTAGATCGGCCGCTGCAATCCACCATAGTAGACACAGGTATAGGCATAGCTTGTACAATGCAAATGCCACAGGCAGCATGGTGCATTGACTGACATTGTCTTTGTGTTGGCTGCAGTCCGTTACATGCTGTGTCAATCAGACTCAGATCCTGAAGCTCTGTTCACAGCACCATAGTTCTACTTTTCTGCATGTTGCCATGTTGTTGTTGCATAGCCATCAAAACCCAGTGTTGCAGTGTCTGTGATGCTGAGAATGGGCTCTGCAATTACGTGATGACAATGGTCACATCTTCGTAATGTGATTGGCACCAAATTCTGCTTTGATGCAAGGCATGTATGGACTGCAACACTCTGCATCAAGCAGAACTCAATGCCAGTTACAATACAAAGGTGTGGCCAATGTCATTAGGAATCAAGCACCCAATGTCATAAAGGCTGTGGTTGCAGTGTTCCATGAAGGCTCTGATGCACCATGATGCAGGCACTGTTGCAGCCTTCCACCAAGGCTCCAACTGCAGTAAAGGCTCTGATGCAACATGATTGCAAGACAGACTCCTTTGGAGATACAAGACTTGTCCCACGCGTACCTAGCTCATCACGAGCTGGAAAGCAATTTTAGGTTATTATTATCATTATCATTATTATTATTATTATTATTACCATTACTATTATCATTATCATCATCATTATTGCTATTATTGTTATGATTATTGTTACTACTATTATCATCATTATTATTATTTATTATTATTATTACTACTACTACTATTGTTATTATTATGATTATTATGCAGGGTCTGTTGCAGCCTTCCGTCAAGGCAGGCAATTGGTACCCGGCTCAGGCCCAATGGCAAGCCAGGGAGGTGGCATGCGCCAACAGCAGCAGCTTGCTAACAGCCCGGCAGGTGTGCGCCAGGCTGGCACAACTGGCAGCAAAGCGCCACTCCCTCCTACAGAGCTGCCATATCATCGCTTCAAAGCTGGCGAAAGCATCCTGATTTCCAATTCCAAGGGCCAGGAGGTGCGGTGCTGATACTGTGGTGCTGCAAAGCACACAGGCTTTGCCATTGCGCCAGCCTGGCTGATCTATTGGGCCCTTACCTATTGCCCTCTTCAACCTAAGATGGGTTCTTTTGGACCCCCCGTT
>JAABUP010001037.1_pt1 | contig 59490 bp, 58 predicted proteins | sample 5559201 | NCBI WGS metagenome assembly JAABUP01 (sample SAMN10711887, study PRJNA513373) | rock metagenome | isolation source: Antarctica rocks | place: Antarctica | reverse complement strand
CGTCATTTGATCCGGTGATGGCCGTTCGGCCCTCCACGGCCAGCTCAGCGCTTAGCGTATTGTCCGATTCGTTCCTGGCTCCGAATCGGGGCCGTTTGGCACCAGCCACCTAGGGATCTGTGCCCGGAGACGACGAACGCCCCGCGCGCATCGGCACGGGGCGTGATCTACCAGCAGGACGCTACCTGCTCACCTCGTCCTCCTGCGCGGGCCGCCCGGTGCATCCGGAACCTTCGGCCACGCCCTGAACGGGGCGTGGTGACCAACGGTCTGTGGTGGAACGCTACTGACTGTACCGGACGCCGAGGCTGGCGCGGACCGGACAGCATTGAGCCCCCAGGAGCGATGCTCCCGGGGGCTCAATGAGTGGACAGTGCTGGAGGTCAGCCCCACCGGCAGCAGCCACGGCCCCAACGGCAGCAACCACGGGTCATGTCAGCGTTCATCGTCATCCTCCAGTGTTAAGTCTTGTCACCCGATCGGGTGTCAAAACGACACTATGGGAGGACTCCCGTTGATCAATGACCCGAAGGCGTGATACTCCCCCGAGCCTCCGCCCGCCAATTCGGCACGCAGAACTCGGCTGGGAACGCCAAACGGGGCACCCCAGCCCGCTCAGCAGCCGTGGTGCCCCGCTGAGGGAGCGGCCCCCGCAGGGGCACTGGATAGTTCAGTCGGTGGGCGCGACGCCGTCGGTCAGCAGGTTGCGCGTGCGGCTGGGGTCCACCGGGATGCCGGGGCCGGTGGTGGTGCTCACGGTGACCTTCTTCAGGTAGCGGCCCTTGGAGGCGGCCGGCTTGACCCGCAGCACCTCGTCGAGTGCGGCGGCGTAGTTTTCTACCAATTGCGCGGTATCGAACGACGCTTTGCCGATCACCAGGTGCAGGTTAGCCTGCTTGTCCACCCGGAAGTTGATCTTGCCACCCTTGATGTCTTCCACGGCTTTGCTCACGTCGTTGGTGACTGTGCCGGTCTTGGGGTTGGGCATCAGCCCACGGGGGCCGAGTACCCGGGCGATTCGGCCGACTTTGGCCATCTGGTCGGGTGTGGCGATGGCCGCGTCGAATTCCAGCCAGCCGCCCTGGATGCGTTCGATCAGGTCGGCGGATCCGACCGCGTCGGCCCCGGCCGCCTCGGCCTCTACTGCCTTTTCCCCTTCGGCGAAGACGATGACCCTGGCGGTTTTGCCGGTGCCATGCGGCAGGTTGACCGTGCCTCGTACCATCTGGTCGGCCTTGCGTGGGTCGACGCCCAGCCGGATGGCCACCTCGATGGTGGCGTCCATCTTCGAACTCGCGGTCTCCTTGGCGAGCGTGGCCGCGTTCAACGGGCTGTACAGCTCTTCATAGTTGATCTTCTCGGCGGCCTGCAAATAGGCCTTGCTGCGCTTCATCGTGCTGTCCTCTCCGGTGTGCGACCATCGCTGCGATGACCACGGGATGGTAGTGGTGTGCGGGCCGAAGCTGGCCCTCCCACGCTTTCGCTGTATCGGCTGGTTCGACGCGACCGTCCGGCCGCTGCGCTCAGCCCTCGACGGTGATGCCCATCGACCGGGCGGTGCCGGCGATGATCTTGGCGGCCTGGTCGACGTCGTTAGCGTTCATATCCTCCATTTTGGTCTTTGCAATCTCTCGCACCTGGTCCATGGACACCTTGGCGACCTTGGTCTTGTGCGGCTCGCCCGAACCCTTTGCCACGCCCGCGGCCTTCAACAGCAGGCGTGCGGCCGGCGGGGTCTTCAGCTTGAAGTCGAAAGACCGGTCCTCGTACACCGAAATCTCGACGGGCACGATGTTGCCCCGCTGGGACTCGGTGGCCGCGTTATAGGCCTTGCAGAACTCCATGATGTTCACGCCGTGTTGGCCGAGGGCCGGCCCAACCGGGGGCGCGGGGGTGGCAGCGCCGGCCGAGATCTGCAGCTTGATGATCCCGGCGAGCTTCTTCTTCTTCGGAGGCATGACGTTCTTTCTGAGTGAGTGGGTTGTGGACCCGGGGCTTGCGCGCCCGGTCAGATCTTCGCGACCTGGGTAAAGGCCAGCTCGACCGGCGTCTCCCGGCCGAAGATCGACACCAGGACCTTCAGCTTCTGCTGCTCGGCGTTGACCTCGTTGATCGTGGCGGGCAGGTTCGCGAACGGACCGTCCATGACCGTGACCGACTCCCCGACCTGGAAGTCGACCGCGATGGTGGACGTGCCCCCACGGCCGCCGGCCGACGTCGACCCGGCCACCTTCTTCTGCTCTTGGGCCGGCAGCAGAAACTTCAGCACCTCGTTGTACGACAACGGCGACGGCTTGGAGGTGGCACCCACGAAGCCGGTCACTCCTGGCGTGTTGCGTACCGCACCCCAGGAGGCATCGTTGAGTTCCATCCGCACCAGGATGTAGCCCGGCAGCACCTTGCGGTTGACCTGCTTGCGCTGGCCGTTCTTGATCTCGGTGACCTCTTCCACCGGTACCTCGACCTGGAAGATGTAGTCCTCCACGTCGAGGGTCTGCACCCGGGTCTCGAGGTTGGTCTTCACCTTGTTCTCGTACCCGGCGTAGGAGTGCACGACGTACCAGTCTCCCGGTGCGCGACGAAGCGCAGCCTTCAGCTCTTCGACCGGGTCGACCTCGGCGTCCTCGTCAGACGTGCTGGCATCGGCTGACCCAGCGTCGGGAGTGTCCACCGGGGACGCCACGACTGCGGCGACATCCGCCTCCTGCACGGCGGTGGAGTCGTCGGCCTCGGGCTGGGTGGTGGCCGCTACGACCTGAGCGTCGGCCCGGTCGGCGTCTTCTCGGGCGTCCTCGGAGGTACTCACGTGTGGACTCGCTTCCTTTCATCTCTGCGGGTACCGGGGCTGTGACGGTCAGCCCACTTGTGCACCCTCGTCCGACGACCAGGCAGGTCGACAGTCCGGTGGTTCAGCCGAACAAGCTCAGGACACCCTTGGCGAACAAGATGTCCAGGCCCGACACGATCGCCACCATGAAGGTGACGAAAACCAGCACCACGGCCGTATAGGTGACCAACTCCTTGCGGGTCGGCCAGATCACCTTGCGGAGTTCGGCCACGACCTCCCGAAGGAACCGGCCGATGCGGGAGACGGGTCCCTGCTTGCGGGGCGCCTCCGCCACCGGGCGCCGGGGCGTACTGCGTCCGGCCGCACGCTTAGATCCTTCGGCCGCCGGTCGTGACCCGGCGGGTCGCGATCCAGCCGCAGCAGGACTAGCTGAAGAACTGCGGCGTTTGGCGGCCGGTCTCGCCGACCCAGCGGCCACCGGGTCGGTCGAGGAGGCGGCGTCGCTGGCGTTTACGCTGCCCGACGCACCTGACTCACCAGCCGCCGCTGAGTTCGCCTGCTCCTCCTGGCGGCTGGCACCGCCGGCGCTGGAACCTGGCGTACCCGGCGTATCGCCGTCCCGCTCGTCGCTCACCCTCAGTCCTCCACTCGTCGGCTTTACATGCGCAGGGGCGACAGGACTTGAACCTGCAACCTGCGGTTTTGGAGACCGCTGCTCTGCCAGTTGAGCTACGCCCCTCCGGTCCACCTGCGGAGGCGGATCGAACCAGGACGCCCAACGCATCGGCCCTCGGCCTGCCGACGCGGCAACATGCGGACAGCACACAGCCGCTCGACGTCCCTGGACGAAAGTGTACGACATCAGGCGGGATCAACCGACCGACCGCCACGTGGCAGCCCACGTCGGCCGCTGATACGAGTTAGTCGAGGCCGACCACAGCCGTGGCACGGCCCAAAATCTTCTGACCTGATGATAGCGCCGTCAACGCGATGGCAGCGGTGCGTACTGTGGGGTCCACAGTACGCACTGTGCCGCCGACGCTCACGGTGACTCCAATGTCGTCATCAGGCACCACAAGCGGGCGAACGAACACGACCGAATAGTCGCGCACCGCGGCGGGATCACCGCACCAGGACGTGACGAACCGCGCGCCGATCGCCATCGTCAGCATGCCGTGGGCGATAACCCCTGCCAAGCCCACCGTGCTGGCCACCCGGTCGTTCCAGTGAATAGCGTTGAAGTCCAACGCGGCGCCTGCGTAACGCACGAGGTCAGCCCGGCGTACCTGGTAGTCCTCGCCGGTCAGGACATCGCCGACCGAGACCGATTCCCAGCGGCGCGGAGTCATTGCCGGCCCGGTTCGGCGGTGCCCCTGGCCACCAGGGTGGAGTAAGCGGTGACCACAGCGTCGCCGCGCGCGTCCAGCACCTCGGTCCGGCAGGACACTACGTCGTTGCCGGCCATCTCTCGTACGTCGTGCAAGTGCACCTGGGCAGTCAGGGTGTCCCCCGCCACGACAGCTCGATGATGGACGAACCGCTGTTCGCGGTGAACCACCCTGGCGTAGTCGATTCCGGCGTCGGGGTGGGTAACGACCTCGCGTTCGGCCGCCAAGCTCAGCACGATCGGAAAGGTGGGTGGGGCGACGAGGTCGGCGTGCCCGCCTGCGGTAGCTGCGGCGAGGTCGTGATGAAAGGGGTGATCGGCGCCGACTGCGGTGGCGAACTCGCGGATCTTCTCCCGACCGACCTGGTAAAGCGCGGTGGGCCGGTGTGGCCCTTCGAGGTACACCCGATTCGCTGGCACGCCGCGCACGCTACCGCGGCGTTGCCCTGGGCCTTGACCGATGTGCGGCAATCAGCGGGTCTCGCGATGCACCCGGTGGGTACCGCAGTGTGAACAGAACTTCTTCATCTGCATGCGGTCGGGGTCGTTACGTCGGTTCTTCCTGGTGATGTAATTGCGGTGCTTACACTCCTCGCAGGCCAGCGTGATCTTGGGGCGGACGTCTGTGGCGGCCACGGGGTGCCTTCCTTCGGTGAATCGGGCGTGCAGTTCGGCGTGCACCCGGGTCGGATCTGGTAGCGGACCCGCCCAGCGTACCGGGCGGACCTCGGGGGTAGCGGTGGCCGGACTTGAACCGGCGACACAGCGATTATGAGCCGCTTGCTCTACCGACTGAGCTACACCGCTGAGCAGTCCCGACACGACGTCGGCGCGTCTGGTCGAAACCGGTACAGCGAGCCCCTTTACGGAATCGAACCGTAGACCTTCTCCTTACCATGGAGACGCTCTGCCGACTGAGCTAAAGGGGCCTGCCTGCGTGCGCCAGGACGTGCACGCGAATGCCGGCCCGAGATTACACACCGGCCGGCCAGGAACGGAAACCGGCTGTCACGTTGCCGCTCGATCCGGCGGCGGCACTCAGCTCGATAGGCGGGGTGCGGCGATGTTGTGGCCTGAGCCGTCGGCAACGCTGACCGTGCGGGCGTGCAGCCACGAGTCGAAGCGCTCCGGCGTCATGGCGCGGGCGATGAGGTACCCCTGGACGACGTCGCAGCCCATCTCAGCGAGCTGGTCACGGACGACGTCGGTCTCGACGCCTTCGGCGACCACACGCAGCCCCAGTGATCGACCCAGGTCGATGATGGCTCGCACGACGGCGAGGTCGCCCAGATCCGTCCCCATTCCCAGCACGAAGCTCTTATCGATCTTCACCTCGTCCACCGGCAACCGCCGCAGGTAGGACAGCGACGAGTACCCGGTACCGAAGTCGTCCACCGAGAGCATCACGCCCATCTCGTGCAGGACTCGCAACGCGGGCAGGGCATGCTCCGCGTCGCCCATCACCGACGTCTCGGTGATCTCCAGCGTCAGCATCTCTGCCGGCACCCGGTGCTTGGCCAGCGCTGAGGCCACGATGTCGGGAAACGACGACGAGAGCAGGTTGCGCACCGACACGTTGACAGCGGGATCGATCCGCACTCCCCCATCCAGCAGGGTCCGGCAACGTAGCAGTGCGTCGTCCAGCACGAAGCGGGTGAGGTCGTCGATCAGCCCGGTGGCTTCCAGGACCTGGACGAGCTCCTCGGGATCGACGGCGCCGAACTCCGGGTGCGTCCAGCGCATCAAAGCCTCGCACCCGATGACCCGCCGCTCGGGCAGGCTCAGTTTGGGCTGGTAGTGCACCGTGACCTCGCCGTTGTCCAGGGCACTGCGGAACTGGGTGACCAGCTGGAATCGGCGGAGGAATACCTGCCCCATGCTGGGGTGGTAGGTCCGCACCGGCTGGCCCGCCGACCGGGCAGCCTGCATAGCGACGTCGGCCTGCTGCAGCATCTGCTCGATATCTGGAACCAATTTATGCGTTTGGGGGGCGACCATGGCGACCCCGATCGCGGGCGATGACTCGACGGCTAAGTCTTCCATGGGATAGGGCATTGCCAACTCAGCGGCAAGTTCCTCGGCGACCTCCTCACTTCGCTCGATAGCTGAGGCCCAGAGAAACACTGCGAAGGTATCGCCCTCCAGGCGTGACACCAACGCCCCGGGTCCAGCCAATCGCGCAACAGTGGCACTCACGCGCTCCGCCGCGAGATACACCAAGCGATCCCCCCAATCGTGACCTAGCGCATCGTTGACCTGTCCGATCGCGCCAAGCCCCACTAGGAAGACAGTGCAGAACATTGACGGCTCGGAGTCAGCTTTTCGATCTGCGAACGCCTCCGAAACCCGTCCGGTAAACCCTAAGCGATTGGTAAGGCCGGTCAGGCGGTCGTGGTATGCTGCATCGCGCAATTCCGAAACCAGACGCCGATTGTCAACAGCAGTAGCAACATGCTTCGCTAGCGTATCAAGTAAGCGAATGTCGCTAGACCCAAATCCTCTAATCTGATTCTGACGGTCATGTAGTTCGATCAAGCCAGCCCCGGCTCCTGAACCGAGCTGCGCGACGAGCACCTCGGATGCACCCCTGTCGCGCAGGGCTTGCGCCTCGCGGCCTTCAACCTTGCTCGCGGCCCAGAGGTGTGTCGACGCATCCGCTGGCATCATTAGGGCGCTACTCTGAAGGATCGCACTTTGCTGCGCGTTCGACAGTTGATCTCCTGCGACTGACAATCTTCGAGTATCTGGGGGGCGCACCACCACTCTGCTTGCATTAAATTGCTGTCGAATTAGTTCGCTCAACGTGGGCCACACGTCTCCAGCCTCGCCCACGGTCGCAGTAATCTCCTGTACCAAACTGAGGTCCTTGCGCTCTTGTAGGAGAACGGAATATGCCCGAAAAAGCGCAGTGAATGCTGTCAAAACGACTGCCAATAAGAGCCAGCCAGCCGTCCCCAACCGGAGCATTTGTACGGCTGCGACGACTAAGAGAGGCGCCACTACCGACATAGTCATGGTGGTGACTATCAAGTGACGCCGGGCGCTTTGACCACCCATCGCAATCGACAGGCCAACGGCGTTTACGCCTCCTACCAACTCGCAGGCTACTAGGCCACCAAACACTGCTACCAAGTCGGATGCGCCAGAATTGGCGAGAACACCGGTAATAATATACGCTGAGCTGATTTCGATGCTAGAAGATGCTACGTTGAAGAGCGCGATCATCCAGTGCTGTCTCTTCCATAACGCCCTGCCAATCAAGATTAGTGCGGATGCCGTCAATGTAGCCGGTAGTGTCGCTAGCAGTAGTGCGCCGGCGAGCGGCACCTCTGCCAACGGGATGGTTACCGTTCCGTTTCGGACTTCAACGTTGAGGGCTACCAATTCGGCCGCCGAATAGGCGACCAGTAGCACCGCAAGGCTGCCTACCCAATGGGCGGTGGCACCGCTTCCGGGGCGGACCATCAGTGCGACGACGGTGAGTACAACCGCCGTGGTCACGACGCCGGCGACGTAGCCGCGCACCAAAGGCGAATGGACCGCAGAAGGGTGTCGCTGCTCGCCGTCGTCAGCCGCGGTGTCGGGCTGCGGCTGCGCAGGGCCGACCACGAGCTCCTGCGCCATCACGCTCCTCCTGCGGGTCCACCAGCAAGCAGGACATCCCCGCCGCCCGTTGATGGTGACCCACCGTCGGCGCCAACACCACAATCAGAGGCCGCGTGTCCACCAAACGAGGAGCCACAACGAAACTAACGGGGGAATCGTGCCCAACTCGCCACTCTCCGTAACGACGATTGGAGAGGGTTGGCCAGCAATGTGGTGGCAGGTGCTGGGTTCGAACCAGCGTAGGCGATGCCGGCGGATTTACAATCCGCTCCCTTTGGCCACTCGGGCAACCTGCCGTGGCACCCCGATCGCGGTCGTGGTGCAGGAGGCAGACTACAGATCAGGGCGTCCCGCGTCGCACTCGGGTGCTGCGGCGGCAGCGGAGCTGCAGAGCAGGTTGGTCGGGCGCACCAAGCGGCCGACGATCGATCACATCGAGGAGGAGCAATGGCAGATGCGTCGTTCGACGTGGTCAGCAAGGTGGACCACCAGGAGGTGGACAACGCGCTGAACCAGGCGGGCAAGGAACTCGCCACCCGGTTCGACTTCCGCGGCACCGAAACCGCGATCGCCTGGGCGGGTGACGAAGCCATCACGATTACCTCCTCCACCGAGGAGCGTTGCAAGGCCGCGGTCGAGGTGTTCCAGGAAAAGCTGGTGCGGCGCGACATTTCGATGAAAGCGTTCGAGGTGGGTGAGCCCGCTGCGTCCGGCAAGGTCTATCGAGTGAGCGGGACCCTCGTGCAGGGCATCAGCAGCGAGAACGCCAAGAAGATCGCCAAGTCTATCCGGGACTTGGGACCAAAGGGCGTGCAGGCGCAAATCCAGGGTGATGAGCTGCGAGTGAAAGGCAAGAAGCGCGACGACCTGCAGGCGGTCATCACCCTGTTACGCGGCGAGGACTTCGGGATCGCGCTGCAGTTCGTCAACTATCGCTGACAGTCCACGTACCCCAATCGCGGGCGGCACCGTGCCCTGGGCATGTACCGCGAGGCAATCCGGCCAGGGACACGGTGTCGCGAGCTGGAGCGCGTCGGTATGCTTCACCGTTATGTCGCAGCCGGACGGGCTCGAGGGTCGGGTGGCCGCATTGGAGGTCACCGTTGCGCAGCTGGTGGACCGGATCCGCGACGACGAGGAGCGGTTGCGCCACAGCGGGCAAGACGCTGCCGCCGCGCGAGTGCTGGCTGGTGGCGCCGATCGGGATGTGAGCGAGATCCGCGCGGAGATCCGTGAGTCTCGCGAGTTGAACCTGGGTGTGCTCAACGCCATGCGCGCCGATATGACCGATCTGCGCCAGCACGTCGACCATGGTTTTGCCCGGGTCGATCAGGGGTTCGGCGAGATGCGCGGCCGGCTGGACGCGTCCGCAGCCGGTCAGCAGCAGATCGTCGACTTGTTGGGGACGCTCACTTCCCGCGAACGCGACGAGAGTCCCGACCAAGACCATGGTCAGTAGTCTGCAGCCCCAGTTTGCGGGACGGCATGGACCCTCAATTCGCTCTGGTGGGCCGCCCATGAAATCGGGTCGAATGGCACGGCCGTTGCCCAGCTCGTGCTGACAGAGACCGAGACACATGTCAGCGAGATGCTCGTCCGCGGGAATGTGGACGTACTCGACGTACTCGACGTACTCGACGTACGGGTACCATCACATTGCGCGGCAAGCTCGAACCCAGACGCGACGACTACAACCTCGAGCGCGGCCGACAGGAGAAACCGCGATGGATATTGTCCGCCACTTCGACACGTTCACCTCGGCGCGGAATAACTTCCGCGGCGTGCTGGACGCCGCCCACAACGGAGTGGTCACCACGGTGACCCGCGACAAGGAGCGATTCGTCGTCGTGTCCGCCGACGCCCTGCGCGAGGAGCTTCGGCGGCTGCTGCCTTCCCAGGCAGTCGCGGTTCCCGAGGGTGGGGGATGGACCGCATTCATCCCAGGCATCCCGGTGCACGGCGACGCCGAGAGCTTCGACGACGCGATCGCCGACCTCATCGACGCGCTGCGCGACTATGCCGAGGACTGGAACGACCGGCTGCACACCGCGCCCAACCACGCCCGGCATCGCAGCCTGGTGGAGCTAGTCGAGCTCTCCGACGACGAGCAGCTGCGAGAGTGGCTGGTCGGGCGCGCAGATGCGGTGAAGGACAGAGCCGGCGTGGTCGCCGGCGCGTGAGGATGCACCAGTGAGCGGGCCGGGCAGCCGCCGCGACCACCATCGGTTCTGCGACGTCGACGGCTGGACCGAGGTCCGCAATGCACGCGGCCGGAAGGTGGGCCACCACATCACCTATGAGCTGGCGTTGCCGAATGGGCACGTCCTGCGGACCCGTATCTAGCGGCCGCCGAACAACGATACTTACGGCCCCAGGCTGTGGAACATGATTCTGGCCGACCAGCTGCAGGTCACCGAGACGCAATTCTGGGCCTGCGTATCGAACCGAGAGCGCCCTGACCGCGGAACGGGTGCCAGCGAGCCGCCTGCCAGCGCTCTGCCTGCCGATCTGGTCTATCAGCTGATCCACGTAGCACGGATCCCCGAGGACACGGTCGCCGGGATGACGCTGCAGCGCGCGACTGAGGTCATGGTGGCGCACTGGTCACGCCCGAAGGGCTAGCGGCCTACCGCAACGCCGTTGGGCGAGGACCGCTGAGCGCGCTCACGGCAGCCGGCGCCCAGCCATCGCCTCCAGCCGAGCCACCCGCTGTTCCATCGGCGGGTGGGTGGAGAACAGCCGGGCCGCGCGATCGCCTACCCGGAACGGGCTCGCGATCATCATGTGCGACTGGCTGGTCAGCGACGGCTCGGGCGGCAACGGCGCGATCTGCGTGCCGCGCTCCAGTTTGCGTAGCGCCGAGGCGAGCGCCAACGGGTCACCAGTCAGCTCGGCCCCCGAGGAGTCCGCCTGAAACTCCCGCGACCGGGACACGGCCATCTGGACCACCCCAGCGGCCAACGGCCCCAACAGCGCCACCAGCAGCAGCGCGATCGGGTTGGGTCGCTCCTGCCCGCCCCCACCGAACGCACTGCTGAAGAACGCGAGGTTCGCCAGACCAGAGACCACCGCGGCGAGCGCGCCCGCCACGGAGGAGATCAGGATGTCGCGGTTGTAGACGTGCGAAAGCTCGTGGCCGAGCACGGCGCGGAGCTCCCGTTCGTCGAGCAGATCGAGGATGCCGGTGGTGCAGCACACCGCGGCGTGCCGCGGGTTGCGCCCGGTGGCGAACGCATTGGGCGCCTGGGTGGGGCTGATGAACAGCCTGGGCATGGGTTGGCGCGACACCGTCGCCAGTTCTCGCACGATCCGGTACATGGCGGGCTGTTGAGCCTCGGTGACAGCGACCGCGTGCATGGCGCGCAACGCCAGGGTGTCGCTACGAAAGTAGGCGTACCCGTTTACCCCCACCGCCAGCACCACAGCCAGCAGCAGGGTGGTGCGGCCGAAAAGCCCGCCGACGAGCACGATCAGCGCGGACATGCCGCCGAGCAGCAGGGCTGTCTTCAGACCGTTGGCGTGACGCTGCACGACGGGGAACCTCCTTGACGGCGACGGGTCATCCGGCCAACGACTCGTCGCGGCCGGACGTTCCCTACGGCAGCGGCGGGGGCACCGTGACCAGCAGTGCCCCCAGCACGTCCCGCTCGGCGACCAGCTCGGCCACGGCGCTACTGCCGTAGGGGTCGACACCGGCGGCGTCGTACTCCGGTGTCCAGTGCAAGGCGTCGAACGGGCACACCTCGATGCAGATCCCGCAGAACAAGCATTGCCCGAAGTCGATGGCGAACCGCTCCAACACTGGCCGTGCCCGCGTCCGGGAGCGGCCAGCCCGGTCACGGGCAGGTTGGGCGGTACTGGACTCGATGTGGATGCACCAGTCAGGGCACTCGCGGGCGCAGATCATGCACGACGTGCAGTTTGCTTCCAGCAGGGCGATCATGCCGCGGGCCCGGGGCGCTATCGACCCGGTCATTGCGCGCCCCAATCCGCCGCCGGCACCCCGGGCGCAGCTGCCCTACGGCGGCCGGCCGAGCTGACCGCCTCCTCGGCTGTGCCCTCACCGGGCTCCAGCCGTCCGGGCCAGGGCTGCACGGCCCGCGAGACCAGCACCGTCTCCTTGCGCAGCGGGTGCACCCCCAAGCCCGCCGAGAGCAACAGCGGCCGCAGGTCAGGGTGGCCGGCGATATCGAGGCCCGCCATCTCGGCTGCCTCGCGCTCCGGCCATGCTGCCCCCGCCCACACCCCGGTGATGCTGGGCAGCGCCTGACCTCGCGGCAGCCGGGTCCGTAGCAGCAGTCCGGCGGTACCGCGCGGTCGCACCACGTGCACCACCACCTCCCACTCGGTGCCGCTGGCGACCGGACCACCGGCGTCCCCAACCAGCAAGTGGTCGAACAGCGTGCAATCCAACCCGTCGCGGGCCAGCTTCGCCGCTGCCAGCCAGTCGACCACGTCGACGAACACCGAATGCTGGCCGAACGACTCGGTCACCATCCCGCGATTCAGCGCGGCTACCAGCTGCTCGGCCAGGCCGGCCTCCCCCACGCTCACCGCGGCACCTCTTGCTCGTTCAACAACGGTCCCAGCGCGCGCAGACCGCTGAGGACCGCCTCGGGTCGCGGCGGACACCCCGGGACGCTGACGTGCACCGGCACCAGCTGATCGACCCCCTTGGTCACGCTGTAGGAGTCCCAGTAGGGGCCGCCGGTCGCGCAGCAGGCCCCGATCGACACCACGTACCGCGGTAGGGGCAACGACTCATAGGCCCGGGACACCGCCGGAGCGAGGACGTCGGTGACGGTGCCCGAGACCAGCAGCACGTGTGCGGTCGGGACGGCGCCTACTGGGCTCGCCACGCCGCGCGAGCCGTCGCTCAGCGCGGCCATCACCTCCACCCCGCAACAGGCCATCCCCAGATCGAGCAGGTGGACGGCGACGACATCGGAGCCCACCTCGACCGTTGTCAGCACACTGCTCAGGCTAGGGCAAGCCCGCGCAGTTCCATCGTCACGCACTTCGGGCCACCACCGGCCTTGCGGAGCTCACTGATGTCGACCAAGTGCGGGGTGAAGCCGCGATCGGCCAGCAGCCCGGCCAACCGGGTGGCCTCCGAGGCCAGCACGACGTTGTGACCGTCGCTGACGGCGTTCAGTCCCAGACACGCCGCGTCGGCCAGGTCAGCGAGTACGGCGTCGGGGAACAGTCGGGCCAACACCCGCTGGCTGCCGTGGGAGAACGCCGGCGGGTAGTAGGCGACGGTGTGCTCATCGAGCACGGCCAGGCAGGTGTCCAGGTGGTAGTAGCGCGGGTCGACGAGGTGCAATGACACCACCGGCACCCCCAGCACCTCCTGCGCTTCGGCGTGCGCACCGGCGTCGGTGCGAAATCCAGTGCCGGCCAGCAACAGCCGCCCGGTCCACGCGAAGTCGCCCTCCGCCTCGTTGGTGGCGGTGGGTTCGACGACGTCGATGCCCTTGTGGAGGAACCATTGCCGGAAGTGTGCGGCCTCCGGTGCGCGCTGACTGGTGCGAAAGCGTGCCCCGTAGGCGATTCCATCGACCGCGGTGGCGGAGTTGGCGGCGAACACCATGTCGGGCAATCCGGGCTGCCCGTCGATTACCTCCACCTGGTGGCCCAGGTCGAGGTAGAGCCGACGCAGCCGGGACCACTGGTCCCACGCCCTGGCGACGTCGACCGGCCGCGCCGGGTCCATCCAGGGGTTGATCACGTACTCGACCGCGATGTACTCCGGCGTGCACATCACGTACGCGCGCGTGGTGCGCACTCGGGTGGGCGCGGCGGTGCGCGGGGGCAGCGACATGGGTGCACTGTATTTCCTGCTCGTACCTGCACTCAAGCAGGCTCTGCGGTGTCTACAGCAGCATAATGTTGCGTGTGGATGACTTGGACCAGCAGATCGTGTCGTGCCTGGTAACCGACGCCCGCTCCAGCTACGCACAGATCGGGGCGGTGGTGCGGCTGTCCGCCCCGGCCGTCAAGCGGCGGGTGGACAAGCTGCTCGACGCCGGGGTGCTGCGCGGGTTCACGGCGGTCGTCGACCCAGCCGCGGTGGGATGGGGTACCGAGGCCTTCGTCGAGGTGCATTGCCGCGGCAACGTCACCCCTACCCGAATCCGGGCCGAGTTGCATCGCCTGCCCCAGGTAGTGGCCGCGTACACGGTGTCCGGGGCCGCGGACGCGATCGTGCACCTGCGGGCCGCGGACATCGGTCACCTAGAGACCGGCCTGGAGCAGCTGCGTGCCCTGGACGTGGTGGAGAGCACCGTCTCCACGGTGGTGCTCTCCACCTTAATCGACCGCCCGCCCACCCGGGAGGCGCCGAGCTAAGGGCTGGCACGATGCGCGCATGACCGAGAAGGTGGGCGTGCACACCGTGGTGGCCGATCGGGTTGCGCTGATCACGGTGTCAGACCCGGAACGGCGCAACGCCCTGACCCTGAGCTTGTCTGCCGCCTTGGCCCGCGCAGTCGCGGCGTGCGAGGCCGACCCGGACGTGCACGCGGTAGTCCTGACCGGTGCACCACCGGCGTTCTGCGCCGGCGGCGACCTCACCGAACTGGCCAGCGCGGATGCCGCCGGGCTGGAACGCATCTACGCCGGTTTCGTCGCGGTGGCCAACTGCACGCTGCCCACGGTGGCTGCGGTGAACGGCGCCGCGGTCGGGGCCGGGCTGAATCTGGCCCTGGCCGCCGACGTGCGTCTTGTGGGACCGCGCGCGCGGTTCGACGCCCGGTTTCTGCAGCTGGGCCTGCACCCCGGTGGTGGCATGACGTGGATGTTGCAGCGGGCGGTGGGTCCGCAGGTCGCGCGGGCCGTGGTGCTGTTCGGGCAGCTCCTGGACGCCGACGCGGCCGTGGCGCACGGCTTGGCGCTGGGCAAGCACGACGACGTGGTAGCCGCGGCACTGGCACTGGCCGCCGCCTCCGCCGCCGCACCCCGTGAGCTGGTGGTCGCCACCAAGGCCAGCATGCGGGCCACCGCCGCGCCGGGGGCCCTCGATACCGACACCCACGCGCTGGCGTTGCGCACCGAGATCGGCCCGCAGGCGCACTCCGCGAGCTCCCCGGAGTTCGCCGCCCGGATCGCGGCGCTGGCGCAGCAGATCACTGGTCGCTGACGGCGGCCCCTGAGTGATCGGGAAGCGCTAGTAGGCACCACGACTACGGATGCTTCCCGATCGCCGAACGCGGGAAGTGCGCCAGCAAACGAGCCAATCCGCTCAGGCCCACTCGCCGCTGTCACGTCGGAGTTCGCCGCTGCCGGCGCATGAGGTGGACCACAACCCTGGTCCCCAAAAGGTTGCGGAATCCGCCGGCGACGTATCGTCAGAGGTTGGCCACCTGCGACCGGCCCCCGGTCGAGCACCTCCCGGAAGGGATCTTCTCCGCGATGAGCACCGACACCTCCCCAGCCAACACCACAGGCGCCCCACAGCCCGGGGACCGGCCGGCTCGGGAGAACATTGAGATCAACCGGGTGGTCATCCGGTTCGCCGGCGACTCCGGTGACGGGATGCAGCTGGCCGGTGACCGGTTCACCTCCGAGGCAGCGGCCTTCGGCAACGACCTGGCCACCCAGCCCAACTTCCCGGCCGAGATCCGGGCCCCCCGCGGCACGTTGGCCGGGGTGTCCAGCTTCCAGATTCACTTCGCCGACTACGACATCCTCACCGCCGGGGACCGCCCCGATGTGCTGGTGGCGATGAACCCCGCCGCGATGAAGGCCAACATCGGCGACCTGCCCCGGGGGGGCACCCTGATCGTCAACACCGATGAGTTCACCAAGCGCAACCTGAGCACCGTCGGCTACGACCACGACCCACTGGAATCCAGCGACCTCGCCGACTTCGTGGTGCACAAGGTGGCGATGGCGACCCTGACCCGCGGCGCGGTGGAGTCCACGGGGCTGTCCAAAAAGGACGCTGAGCGGGCGAAGAACATGTTCGCCCTCGGGTTGCTGTCCTGGATGTATCACCGCGACACCCACGCGACGAAGGAGTTCCTGCGCACCAAGTTCGCCAAGAACGCCGCCGTCGCCGAGGCCAACGTGCTCGCCTACCAGGCGGGCTGGAACTACGGCGAGACCACCGAGACCTTCGCCACCACCTACACCGTCGCCGCCGCCACCCTGCCCCAGGGCACCTACCGCCAGGTGACCGGCAACACGGCGTTGTCCTATGGTTTGGTTGCCGCAGCGAAACGCTCCGGTTTGCCGGTGTTCCTGGGCAGCTACCCGATCACCCCGGCCAGCGACATCCTGCACGAGCTGAGCAAACACAAGAGCTTCGACGTTATGACGTTCCAAGCCGAAGACGAGATCGCCGGCGTGGGCGCTGCGTTGGGGGCGTCCTTCGGTGGCGCCCTGGGCGTCACCACCACCTCCGGGCCCGGGCTGGCGCTGAAGAGCGAAACCATCGGGCTGGCGGTCATGACCGAGCTGCCGTTGCTGATCATCGATGTGCAACGCGGCGGTCCGTCGACCGGGCTGCCCACCAAGACCGAGCAGGCCGACTTGCTGCAGGCCATGTTCGGCCGCAACGGGGAGTCGCCGGTGCCGATCATCGCCCCGTGCACCCCGTCGGACTGCTTCGACGCAGCCTTGGAGGCCGCCCGCATCGCGATCACCTACCGGACGCCGGTGCTGTTGCTGTCCGACGGGGCGATCGCCAACGGTTCGGAGCCGTGGTCGGTGCCCGACGTCGACGACCTGCCCTCGATCGACCCTGGCTTCGCCGCCGCCCCGGCCCACGATGACTCCAGCGCGGGGGACTTCGCGCCCTACACCCGCGACCGCGACACCTTGGCCCGGCCCTGGGCGGTGCCAGGGACGGCGGGGTTGGAGCACCGCATCGGCGGCTTGGAGAAATCCAACGGGCCGGGCGGCATCTCCTACGAGCCGGCCAACCACGAGCTGATGGTGCGGCTGCGCCAAGCGAAGATCGACGGGATCGCCGTGCCCGACGTCGAGGTCGACGACCCCTCGGGTGACGCGCGGATCCTGGTGCTGGGGTGGGGATCGTCCTACGGTCCGATCGGTGCGGCGTGCCGGCGGGTGCGGGCACTGGGCACCCCGATGGCCCAGGCGCACCTGCGCCACCTCAACCCGCTGCCGGCGAACCTGGGGGACGTGCTGCGCGCCTACGACCAGGTCATCGTGCCGGAGATGAACCTGGGCCAGCTGTCGCTGCTGCTGCGCGCCCGCTACCTGGTCGACATACAACCGGTCACCAAGGTCGCCGGGCTGGCGTTCCTCGCCGAGGAACTGCAGGAAGTGTTGCTGGAAGCGGTGACCGGCACCCTCGCCGACACCGAGGCCGCCAAAACCACCCGCGCCCGCAGCGGCGCAGCGTTGACCGCCGCACCCGTTCAGGAGGCTTCGTTATGACCGCCACCCTTGGTTCCGACTCCGCCCGGGATCTGGGTTTGTCCGCGCTGGCGGGGATCCCCACCAGCGACACCCCGCAGAAGGCCAAGGATTTCACCTCCGGTTCCGAGGTGCGCTGGTGCCCGGGATGCGGGGATTACGCCATCCTCGCCACCATCCGCGGGTTCCTGCCCGAACTGGGCTTGAAGCGGGAGAACATCGTCTTTGTCTCCGGGATCGGCTGCTCCAGCCGCTTCCCGTATTACCTGGAGACCTATGGCATGCACTCCATCCACGGTCGGGCCCCGGCTATCGCCACCGGGCTGAGCGTGTCCCGCCCGGACCTGTCGGTGTGGGTGGTCACCGGGGACGGTGACGCGCTGAGCATCGGCGGCAACCACCTCATCCACAGCCTGCGCCGCAACGTGAACCTGAAGATTCTGCTGTTCAACAACCGGATCTACGGCTTGACCAAGGGCCAGTACTCCCCCACCTCCGAGGTCGGCAAGGTCACCAAGTCCACCCCGCTGGGGTCGGTGGACACCCCGTTCAACCCGCTGTCGCTGGCGCTGGGGGCGGAGGCCACCTTCGTGGCCCGCGCCATGGACTCCGACCGCAAGGGGCTGGCGCAGGTGCTGCGCGCAGCGGCCGCGCACCGCGGGACGGCGTTCGTGGAGATCTTCCAGGACTGCCCGATCTTCAACGACGGCAGCTTCGACGTGCTGCGCAAGGGCGAAGAAGCTGAGCACCGGTTGATCCCGCTCACCCACGGTGAGCCGATCGTGTTCGGCCCCGACGGGCAGCATTGCGTCGTCCGGGACGGTTTCGGCCTGCGGGTCGCCGCCACCGCTGACACCCCTGCTGGGGACGTGGTGATGCACGACGCGCACACCGACAACCCCGAGTACGCCTACGCGCTCAGCCGGTTGTCCGACCAGGAGCTCACTCACACCGTCACCGGGGTGTTCCGGGCCGTCGCGAAACCCACCTACGACGACCTGGCGCGCGGGCAGGTCGCGCAGGCCAAGACCCGTCAGCCCGGGGACCATGACGCGCTCCAGCAGCTGCTGTGCGGCAAGGACACCTGGACGGTCAACTAGCCCTCTAGCCGGCACGAAGATCCCGCACAATCGTATCGGCGGCGCAGTCGTAGAGTTCGGTTGGTGTGACGACGACATGCGCGAGCAGCCGGAGACCGACGAACGCGCTGGCGGTCACCAGACGGCGGGTGACGGCGCGGTCGGCGGCGCTCGGTGGGCCACCAGCGGGGTGGGTGTGAACGAGGACGTACGCGGTGGCCCCGGACATCATCACGTAGCGGAGGACCTGCGGCGGCCGCACCGTAACCCGGTCTGCGGTCCCACGAGCGACCACCTGGGCGGACCCGCCGACCGGCAGCACCACGACGACCTCGACCTCGTCGGCCAACACAGTCCCGCGGAGTTTCTCGACGGCGGCACTGATCGCAGGTGTGAGCACGAGGTCAAGCGTAGGAACTCACAGCGTAGTTGCGGACCCTCTCAACACATCTGTGGATAACCACTTCGCCGTGCCCCGCGCAAGCCGCACATCCGCGGTGAGCAACGGGAATCCCGTACGGACCGACTGCAGCGCGAACGACGCGTCGAACACACTGATCCGTCGCTCCAGCGACAACGTCACGGCATCTACGGTGCTGTCCTCGTCGTCCTCGGTGATCTCGACTCCGACGACGGGCAGATCGAGGACCGCGTCGACGACGTCTCTATCGCTGAGTCTTCCGGTCAACGCACCCAGCTTGCGCAGCACGTTGGCTACCTCCCACCGCAGCACCGCGGGTGCCACCAGTCGCACCTCGTCCGCGATCAGCCGGTCGCGCACCTCCCGGGCGTGCACGTACCCGGCCTGGTTCAGATACCAACGAATGACGACCGAGCTGTCCAGTACGTAGGCGTCACTCACCGAGCGACTCGCGGCCCGCGCGGATCGCCTCGTCCCCGCCGCCCACTCCCGACAAACGCTGCGCGAGCAGTTGCTGCCGCGCTAGTGCATTCGCTCGGGTCCGGGCTGATGTGGGCCGGTCCAGGGACGCGAGCACCTGGTTGCGGACCCCTGCCTCAACCAGTTCGACCAGCCCGACCACGGAGGTCAGTGCCGCCTCGTGCTGGCGGAACGGTGCTTCGTCGACCCGCGCATAGGTCCATCTGACACCGCTCGCGATGCTCGCGTCCACGGCCCAGCGCGCAGCGCGCTCGTCCTTGTGCGGCACGTCCAGATCAGCGATCCCCTTCGTCTCCAGCAGCAGGTGAGCCCCGGACTCCAGCCGGACCACGAAGTCCGGGTAGTAGTAGGCCAGCCGACCTCCGTCGGCGCGGTACTCCAGGCTGAAGCGGACCTCCCGGGCGAGCTTGGCGAAAGCGGCGACGTCGGCGCACCGGTCGAGGAAGCCGCAGAACGACACCTCCAACCCGCTGTCACACGGCTGCTGGGAGAACACGCTCTTCACCGCCTGGGCCGTCTCACCGCTCCACAAGAACGGCCGGGTGGTGGAGAGCAACAGCTCCTTGGCCTCCGTGGCAACGACGACGTCCTGCTGCAACGTTGCCTCGTCCACGGCGTGGCGAAGCACTCCCAGGATGGTCTCGCGGTTGGCGGGGATCTCCAGCGCGTGCAGGACGAGGGGATCGTCCAGATCGACCGGCCCGGAGAAGGTGCGGCGCTCGATGTAGCCGCGGACCAATGGCGCGAGAGTGGCGAACTGACCGGTCAACCGGGCGTCGCGCTGCACCTCGTTGACGAACCAGGCGAGGACCGCGCCAGGGTCGAACGGCCGGTCGAGGGCGTAGGTGGCCCGGTCCACCTCGACGCCGGTGAGCATGTCACGGCCCACGTACTCCACCCCGGCCGACTGTAGCTCCTCGGGCAACACCACCTCGCGGGCCGGCAGGTCCTCCGGCCGCAGCGCAGTCAGGCCGCTGGCGTGCCGGACGAGGGTGCGAGGCAGCGACGGAATCGCGATGTCATAGGCGATGCGCTGCGGCTCCACGGCGATGACCAGGGCGTCTGGGTGGACGGTGTCGGAGGGGCGCCGCTCGATCTCCAGGCCCTCATCGTCCAGGGCTCGGTCCCAGAGCTGGCGGAACGCCTCGTGCTCGATGACGACCACGGTCTCGTCCGCTGCCCCGGGCGGAGTCATCCGACGCAGGCCGCGACCGAGGGTCTGCTCCGGCAGGATCGCGTTCTTCGAGCTCAGGGCACGCAGCGGGACGATGACGCTGACGTTGCGGACGTCCCACCCCTCACGCAGCATCAGCACCGACACGATGGCCGCGTACGGGCTGTCGTCGCCGTCGACCTGCCGAGCGGCCTCGCGAGCGGACTCCAGCTCGGCCGCCCTGATCTCCCCTCGGGCGTTGCCGCTGAGGTTGACGTGGATGGTGAGCACCTTGCCGGCCAGGCCTGTCACGGTGTCGAGGTAGGCGGCGACCTGGTCTGCCGCCGCAGTGTTCTCGGCCATGACGAACAGCAGCGGCTTCTTGCCCGCGGGCGCGAGAGCGTCGGCGAACTCACGCCACTTCTCCACCCCGGTGAGGATCTGCTGGCGGAACCGCACAGCGGCGTCATCGCTGGTGACCTCGACCGCGCCTCCCACGATCTCCCCGATGACCGGCCGCTTGACGATGCCGTCCTCGATCGCCTGCGCCAGCGGGTAGTCGACCACCGTCTCCGGGAACACCTCGCCCTGGTTGTTACGTGGGGTCGCGGAGAAGTCGAGCTGGGCCGCGACCCCGCCCAACAGATGGGTGCCGAGGTCGTTTAGGCGCTCGATGGTCTGGATGGCCCTGAGCGGCTCCCCGAGCTCGCCCTTAACCTCGTCGTGCAGGTGGTGGGCCTCGTCGTTGAGGACGAGGACCCGTCCACGGGCGGCGATCTGGTTCAGGGGCGGCTCGGATGCGGTGAGGTCTCTGGGCGGTCGGCGACCGAGCACTGCGTCCAACGGGTTCCCCGGGGCGGGAGCGGGACGGTCGTAGAGCTGCTGGACGTTGGTGAGCATCAAGACCCCTGGCGCCTGCAGCGGCACGGGGTCACCACGCAGGCAGACTTGGAGGTCGAAATCCGCTCGCCATTCGGGAGGCAGCAGCGGATCGGTGCGCCACACCCGGGCGTGCCCCACGTCCTCCCGTAGTCGCTCGTAGACGATGAGGTTGGGGGCGATCAGCAGGGACGTAGACGACAGTAGCGACTCCGGCTCGCGCAGCGCGTGGAAGTAGGCCCAGGTGACGGCGAGGCTCATCACCTTGGTCTTGCCGGAGCCGGTGGCCATCTTCACCACGTAGCGCGGGAAGTCCTGCGGCGCCACGGCGACCGACGCCGTGGCGTAGCTGCTCACGAGGGCGGCGAGGCTGTGGGCGCGGGCCACCTCGTGCAGGTACACCAGGGTCTCGATGGCTTCCTGCTGGGCGAAGTACCAGCGGAATGGCTGGCCGTCGCTCTGGTGCTCGTCGACAAACCAGTGCTCCAGCAGCCGACGGCTCGTGGGGCTCGCCCCCGGGTAGCCGCTGGCTCGCCACGCGTCGACGACTTTGCGGATCTTGTGTACCAGCGGGGCAACGCTCTGCCGACGCTGCGTCGGCACCGCCCAGGGGTCGCTCACTTGACGGACACCGGGACGGCGGTGGTGGTGTCGTTGCCGAAAATGTCGACGACCTTGACCAGCACGGTGTGCGGGCCGGCCTCGTCGTAGGTGTGCTGAGCCGTCAGCTCGAGGCTGCGGGAGGCCCGCGTCCGGTAGGACTGCCACTGGTTGCGGAAGGTGTCCTGGGTGCCGTCGGACGCACCCTGCTCGAAGGTGAAGTCGACCGCCCAGTAGTCCACATAGTCGGCCCAGCTCGTGATCTTGTCACGGACGGTCACGGGGACGAGATCGGGGCTGGGGAGCACGAAGCCTTCGAGCGCCACGTCGACGACGCGGCGCCGGACGGTCGTAGCGACCTTGGCGTAGGCCAACTCGTGGAAGGCGTACTCCCCGCTGGCGACGACCCGCGGGTCCATCACCTCGCGGGGGATGCGCCGCAACCGCAGGTGCACACCGCGGGCGCGGGCTTCGTCGGCGATCATGTCGTTCAAACCGAGCTCCCACTCCCAGCCGAGCACGTCCAGGCCGGTGTACCCGGCCGCGGCAGCCTCGTCGAGGGCGTCCTTGATCTCCGCGGCGCTGACCGGGGCGTCGACGGCCCCGACGTGCACGGCGGTGGGGCCGACCGTGCCGTGCAGGTGGATGAAACCGTCCAGCTGCGCTGCCCCGTACAGCGCGACGATGAACTCCAGGTACGCGCCATAACCGGGGCCGGTGGTCTCTGCCTGCCAGACTTGCCGCTCGTAGCGGCCCAGGTTCGCGACCTCGAAGGGCTTGCAGCCGGGGATGTCCATCAGCCGCTTGCGGGTGGTGTGGATGGCGAACCGGCCGATGTCCACCGCCACCCACCGCCGGCCCAGCTTCTCCGCCACGGCCGGGGTGGTGCCGGACCCGGCGAAGCAGTCGAGCACGATCGACCCCGGCGGCGAAAAGGCCTCGATGACCCTGTGCAGGAGTTTTTCAGGCTTCTGTGTGTCATATGCCAGGTTCTCGCTCGCATTCCCCTTGATGATGGAGATGTCATAAAAGACGTCATCCTGCGTTTTGAACTCTTCATCGAAATCGAAGAGCACGTCGTCATGTCCAAGGGATCGACCCAGCTCTTTTTTGACCTTCTTCACTCTACCGAGGATCAGTTTGTCACCACTGGTTGCAACAGCACCGAATCGGACCTTATTGTCGACGACAACGCGGGCGAAACGAGTCTTGTACTCGCTTTCTGCGCTCTTGACAGGCGAGAAATAGTAGTTGTCTGTCTTGGAGTAGACAAGCAGTCGGTCATGATTGTTCGGAAACTTGCGGGTCGCATTACTCATCTTCCCGTAGCGCCAGATGATCTCGTTGACGAACCTGTCTGCTCCGAAGACCTCGTCAAGGAGGAGACCCACGTGATTGCCGACCTGGGCACTAATGTGGACGCAGATTGCGCCTCGACTACTCAATAGTTCACGAATTACGATGAAACGCTGGTAGAGCATCTGCAGGTAGCTCTCCACGCCCTTGCCCCAGGTGTCGCGGTACGCCTTCTCCTCGATCACCGATGACAGCTTCGACAGGTCCTGGTCGGCTCCGTCCGGGCCGTCGCCGACGGAGATGCGCACCTTGTAATCCTGGCGGCTGTCGAAGGGCGGGTCGATGTAGACGAGGTCCACGCTGCCGGCGAGCTCCTCGGTGAGGGAGGTCAGGGTGTGCAGGTTGTCGCCCCAGATCAGCTTGTTGCGCCAGCCGTCGGCAGCGTCGTCCTGGGGGGCCTCGAAGATGGTGCCTCGATCAGCCCGGGGGCTGTTCACCGTCTCCACCACCTGCAGCGGCAACCGCAGGCGCGGCACCTCGGCACTCTTGTCGTCCCAGACCAACCGCACCCCGCTCATCCCCGGAGGCTACCCAGAACTGTCGGTCCCCGAGCGCATGCTGACTGGAGCCGGGCGGTCCGCGCTCACGTGGCAGTCGTCAGGGCCGGGCTCAGCCGAGGATGGTCACGACGCTGAGCACGAGCGGCAGTACGAGCACCACCAGCAAAACGGCGGCGAGGGCTACCCGCCCGTTCCGTCCGATCATGCGCACAGCGGATCTCCTGCTCCTCGACTGCTCCGGTCCCGGGTCTAGTGTCACGCACCGTGAGCCCGCCGATCCCCGACCGCACGACTACGGCGAGGACGGGGCTGCTCATGGGCCTCGGCGCCTATAGCATCTGGGGGTTGTTCCCGGCATTCTTCCCCCTGCTCGCACCAGCCGTGCCGACCGAGATCCTCGCGCACCGGATGGTGTGGACGGCGGTGCTGATGGTGGGAGTGCTGACGGTAATGGGCCGGGTGGCCACGCTGCGCAGGCTGCCTCGACGGACGTGGTTGATGGTTGCGGCGTCGGCCGTGCTGATCTCGCTGAACTGGGGGGTGTACATCTACGCCGTCAACTCCGGCAAGGTGGTCGAGGCCGCACTGGGCTACTTCATCAACCCTTTGGTGAGCGTGCTCCTCGCGGTCGTGGTGCTGCGGGAACGGCTCCGACGTTGGCAGCTGGTCGCCCTGGGGGTCGCCGGGATCGCGGTGGTGGCGTTGACTGTGGACTACGGCCGCCCCCCGTGGCTCGCGCTCACCCTGGCGGCCAGCTTCGGGCTGTACGGGCTGCTGAAGAAGACCGTGCCGTTGGATCCCCGGGCCAGCCTGACCGCGGAGGGCCTGGTGCTCGCCCCGTTCGCGCTCGGCTGGCTGGTGTGGCTGACCGTCCACGGCCAGAGCACCGCGGCCACCCTGGGGACCGGGCACGTGTTGCTCCTGCTGGCCACCGGGCCGCTGACGGCCCTGCCGTTGTTGCTGTTCGGCGGTGCCGCGCAACGGGTCCCGCTGGCCACCCTGGGGCTGCTGCAGTACCTCACACCGGTGTTGCAGTTCATCTGGGGGGCGGCGGTGGTGCACGAGGCCATGCCCGCATCGCGTTGGCTGGGCTTCGGTCTGGTGTGGCTGGCGTTGGCTGTGTTCACCGGCGACGCTCTGCGTAACGCCCACGGAGCGCGACGGCAGACGACACTCGATCAGGCTGTCCGGGCCACGGTGTAGTCGACCAGCCGTTGCAGTGCCGCCCGCGCCGGTACGGCCGGTAACCGGTCGAGTTCGGCGTGCGCTGCGCTGGCATAGCCAGCCAGGGTGTGTTTGGCCTCGGCAAGTCCAGGCGATCGGCCCAGCAGCATCAATGCCTCTGCCAGCGCGGCGTCGTCGGTGACCGGCCCGGCGAGCAGCTCACGCAGCCGCTCGGCGTCGGCCCCAGAATCGGCTAACGCCAGCAGCACCGGCAAGGTGTGCACGCCTTCGCGAAGGTCGGTGCCAGGGTTCTTACCGGACTCCACGGACTCCGAGGAGATGTCGATAATGTCGTCAGCGATTTGGAAGGCGGTGCCCGCCGCCCTCCACAGCCGGTCCAGGCTCTCCACCTGCTGGGCGTCGGCCCCGGAGAACATGCCCCCGTACCGTCCGGCGGTGGCGATGAGGGAACCGGTCTTCTCGGCGGCGACCTTGAGATAGTGCTCCACCGGGTCGTCGTCGCGGGCACCCACCGTCTCGCGCATCTGCCCTTGGACAAGCTCGGCGAAGGTCTCGGCAATGATCCGTACCGCGTCCGGGCCGAGTTCGGAGACCAGCCGGGAGGCGTGCGCGAAGAGGAAATCGCCGGTGAGGATGGCGGCGCTGTTGTCCCAGCGCGCATTCGCGCTCACCGCCCCGCGGCGCATCGTCGCCTCATCCATCACGTCGTCGTGGTACAACGTGGCCAGGTGGATGAGCTCGGTGACAGCCGCGGCCTTGACCACGTCCCCAGAGTCCGGCTCCGGGCCCAGCTGGGCGCACAGCAGGGTGACCAGGGGGCGATACCGCTTGCCTCCGGCGTTCACCAAGTGCAGGGCGATCTCGGCAACGAACTGTTCACCGGAACCCAACTCGTCGCGCAACAGCTGCTCGACCCGGCCGAGCCCCAACCGCACGGCGGCGGCGAGATCCGCGTCGCCCATGTCGACTCCGGCCACCGTGTGTTCGGCGGCGGTACCGGTGCTGCTCACGTCGTTCGAGGCCCCTCTACGGACGAGCACGCTGTCTCACGACACGAAGGTGCTAACGGTGGCGAAGGCGAGCACCGGACCTGGTATGACGCCCAGAAGGACGGTGGACAGGGCACCGATGCTGATCGCCACGGTAGTGAACACCCCCGGGACGGTTACCGTCGGGCCGTCCGGGAGCGGGTCGGTGAAGAACATCACCACCACCACCCGGAGGTAGAAGAACGCTGCTACCGCGCTGAACACCACCCCCACCACCACCAGCGGCACCATCCCGTCGGCGTAAGCGGCCGAGAACACCCCGAACTTGCTGATGAAGCCGCTGGTCAGCGGGATCCCCGCCAGGGACAGCATGAGCACCGCGAACACCCCGGCCACCACCGGGGAGCGACGACCGAGCCCGCTCCACTGCGACAGGTGCGACGCCTCGCCGCGCCCGTCGCGCACCAGGCTGATGATGCCCAGCGCCGCCAGAGTGGTGAAACCATAGGCCAGCAGGTAGAACAACGTGCTCGCCAGCCCCTGTGGGGTCAACGCGATCGTGCCGACCAGGATGAAGCCGGCATGCGCCACCGAGGAGTAGGCGATCATCCGCTTCATGTCGGTCTGGGTCAGTCCCAGCACCGTCCCGATCACCATGGACGCGATAGCCACCGCGATCAGCAAGGGCCGCCAGTCCCACCGCACCCCACCGAAAGCCACCGTCAGCACCCGCAGGATGGCCCCAAATGCGGCGACCTTGGTGCACGCCGCCATGAAGGCGGTGATCGGCGTGGGGGCACCCTGGTACACGTCCGGGGTCCAGGCATGAAAGGGGCCGATGGAACCCTTGAACAGCAGCCCCACCAGCAGCATCGCCAACCCAGCCCACAGCAGGGTGTCGGAGCGGTCGGTACCACCGGCGGCCGCGGCGATCCGCGACAACGACACCGACCCCGCGTACCCGTACAGCAGGGCAAGACCGTAGAGGAAGAACGCCGACGCGAAGGCCCCGAGCAGGAAGTACTTGACCGCAGCCTCCTGGGATAGCAGCCGCCTGCGCCGGGCTAGCCCGCACAGCAGGTACAGCGGCAGCGACAGCACCTCCAGCGCGACGAACATGGTCAGCAAGTCGTTGGCGGCGACGAACACCATCATCCCGGCCAGCGAGAACAAGGTGAGCGGGAACACCTCCGTGTGGGTGGAGGTGGCGCTGGCCTGTTCACGGGTGAGCAATATGCCCGGCCCGGCCACCTCGACGTCGGCGATGAAGGCCCCACCCGGTTCCACCGAGCGGTCCGCGACGAGCAGTACCGACGCGGCGCCCAGCACCAGCAACGTGCCCCAGAGGAACAGCGTTGGCTGGTCCACCGCCAACGCCCCGGACAGGGTGGCGACGTCGACCGGAGACCGGACACCGGCGTGCAGGCCCAGTGCCGCGCCGGCCAGCAACAGGGCACCCAGGGTCACCGCGACCTGGGTGGCCCAGCGCGATGCCCGGGGTACGAACGCCTCCACCAACACCCCGACGCAGGCCGCTGCCAACAGGATCAACAGCGGGCTGAGCGCGCCGTACGCCACGCTCGGGGCCTGCAACGCCGGTTGGGCGAGCACCTGCCCTGCCACGGACACCGCGTCGACACCAGCGCTCATCGTGTGCCCTCTCCGGCAGCTACTCGGGCGACATCGGTGGGCACACCCAGCTCGGTGAGCGTGGCGGAGACCGACGGCGTGATGACGTCCAGAACGGGCTTCGGGTAGAAACCGAGCACCAGGATGAGCGCGACGAGCGGGGCCAGCACCGCCACCTCGGCCCGGCTGACGTCGACCAGCCGCCCCTGCTCCTGGGCGGCCAGCACGCCGGCACCCCCTGGCGGACCTTGCATGGTGCGTTGGTACACCCACAGTGCGTACAGGGCGGCGAAGATGATCCCCACGGTAGCGATGATCGTGTACACCGGTTGGGTCGGGTAGGAACCCAGCAGCACCAGGAACTCCGAGACGAAGGCATTCGTGCCGGGTAGCGCCAGGGCACTGAGGCCGGCGATGAGGAACACCCCGGCGAGCACCGGGGTCGAGCGGGCCATGCCCCGGTAGTCGCCGATGTGCCGCGACCCGCCCCGTTTGATGATCATCCCGACCACCAGGAACAGCAGTGCGGTGGCGATCCCGTGGTTGACCATGTACAGCACCGCGCCGGTGCCGGACTGGGTGGTGAAGGCGAACACCCCCAGGGCGATGAACCCGAAGTGCGCGATAGACGTGTACGCCACGAACCGCTTCATGTCGCTCTGCCCCACCGCCAGCAGCGCGCCGTACAGCACCCCCGCCACCGCCATCACCAGCACCAGCGGCGCCAGCGCGCGGCTCGCGCTGGGGAACAGGGGCAGGCAGTACCGCAGGAAGCCGAAGGTGCCTACCTTGTCCAGGACACCGACCAGCAGGACACCGGCTCCTACGGGTGCTTCCGCACCGGAATCGGGCAGCCAGGTGTGCAGCGGCACCAAGGGGGCCTTGATCGCGAACGCCAGGAAGAATCCCAGGAACAGCCACACCTGGGTGGTGTGCGGGATCTGCGGGGCCACGGCGACCAGCTCCCGCCAGTCGAAGGTGCCACCCGCCGCCCCCCTGGCCTTGGACCCCGCCACGTACAGCCCGATCACCGAGGCCAACATGACCAGCCCACCGAACAGGGAGTAGAGGAAGAACTTGATCGCCGCGTACTGCCGCCGCGGGCCACCGAACCGGCCGATCAGGAAGTACATCGGGACAAGCATCGCCTCGAAGAACACGTAGAACAGGAACACGTCGGTGGCCAGGAAGACACCCACCATCGCCGTTTCCATCACCAGCACCAATGCGAAGAACCCGGCGCTGCTGCGCCCGGCCGGCAGTTCGCCCTCGGTGGCGCCGGGTGTCCAGCAGTAGCCCAGCACCACCGGCACCAGCACCCCGATCAGCGCCACCATGACCAGCGCGATGCCGTCCACCCCGAGCGCGAAGTGCGCCCCGAAGGTGGGGATCCAGTCCACCGACAGCGTCATCTGCAGCCGAGTGCCGTTGGTGGCGTCCACTGTGGAGTACCCCGCCCACACCACCCCGACGACGACCAGTTCGACCAGCGAGACCCCCATGGCGAGGGCTCTGGCGGCCCGGTCGCGCGCACCAGCCCCGACGGCGGTGACCACGACGGCGCCCAGCAGCGGCAGCAGCAGCAGGACGACCAGCAGCGCGCTCATGCTGCACTCACCAGTAGCAGAGCGGCAACCACCACGACGGTGCCCCCAAACATCCCCAGCGCATAGCTGCGGACGAACCCGGTCTGCAGCCTGCGCAGCCGCGACGAACTACCGCCGAGCACCGCCGCCCCCCCGGAGACGAACCCATCCACCCCACGGTTGTCCACGAACACCAGCGCCCGGGTGAGCCACGTGCCCGGGCGGGCGATCAGCGCCTCGTTGACGGAGTTGGCATACAGGTCGGCCCGCGCCGCTGCGACCAGGGCCGAAACCCGCTCGGGGCGCCGCACCGGCACCGGGTGACGCCCGATCAGCAACCAGGCCACCACGACGCCCAGGGCGGACACCACCAGGGTTGCGGTGGCCACTGTTGCCACCGGGACCGGGGACAGCTCGTGGGTATCGACCAGCGCACCCAGCGAGGGGCGCAGCCACCCGGCAAGGCGCTCACCCTGGGTCAAGGCGAAACCCGCCCCGACCGAGCCCACCGCGAGGACGACCATCGGCACGGTCATCGTCGAGGGGGAGTCGTGCGGGTGCAACCCCTGCCCGTCCGCGGTGCGTAGGTCCTCCCACCGGCGCTCGCCGAAGAAGGTCATCAGCATCAATCGGGTCATGTAGAACGCGGTGAGCCCGGCCGCCAGCAGCGCGGCGCCGCCGAACACCCACCCGCGCCAACCCTGCTGGGAGAAAGCAGCCTCGATGATGGCATCCTTGGTGAAGTACCCGGACAGGAACGGGAACCCGATGATGGCCAGGTAGCCCAGTCCGAACGTAGCGCAGGTGACCGGCATCAGCCGCCACAGTCCGCCGTAGCGCCGCATATCGGTCTCCTCGGCCATCCCGTGCATCACTGAACCTGCCCCCAGGAAAAGCCCGGCCTTGAAGAACCCGTGGGCCAGCAGGTGCGCGATGGCCAGGGCGTAACCGGCGGTGCCCAGTCCGGCGGCCAGCACCATGTACCCGATCTGGCTGACCGTGGAGTACGCCAGCACCTTCTTGATGTCGTCGTAGGCGCAGCCGATCACGCTTCCGATTAGCAGGGTGATGGCCCCGATGACCACCACTACCAACCGGCCATCCGCGCTGAGCGCGTAGATCGGGTTCGCTCGGGCGATGAGGTATACCCCGGCGGTGACCATGGTGGCGGCGTGGATCAGTGCGGAAACCGGGGTCGGGCCTTCCATCGCGTCGGGCAACCAGGACTGCAGGGGGAACTGACCGGACTTGCCCGCGGCACCGAGCAGCAGCAGCAGGGTGATCGCGGTGACCGTGCCGGGTTCACGTGCGGCGAGGTCACCGATACCGCCGAACACCCCGGTGTAGCTGACGGTGCCCAGCTTGGTCCACATCAGAAAGATGCCCAACGCGAGCCCGACGTCGCCGACCCGGTTCATCAGGAAGGCCTTCTTGGCTGCGGTGGCCGCGGCTGGGCGGTCCTGCCAGAACCCGATGAGCAGGTAGGAGGCCAGGCCCACCCCCTCCCACCCCAGGTAGAGGCTGACGAAGCTGTTGCCGAGCACCAGGACTAGCATCGCGGCCACGAACAGGTTGAGGTAGGCGAAGAATTTGCGCCGGGCTCGGTCGTGGCTCATGTACCCCACCGAGTAGAGGTGGATCAGCAGGCCGACCCCGGTGATGAGCAACACGAAGGTGAGCGAGAGCGGGTCGATCCGCAGCCCCATGTCCAGCCGGAAGCTCGCTACGTTCATCCACGGGAACAGCGTCACCTCGCGCACCCGCTGCGCCGGGTCCAAGGCGCGCACGTCGAGGAACAGCAACACTCCATAGCCGAAGGCCGCCGCTATCGTAGCCGTGCCCAGCCAGTGCCCCCACCGGTCGCTACGCCGCCCGCCGAGCAACAACACCACAGCACCCAGCGCGGGCAGCGCCACCAGCAGCCACGCCCCGGCCTGCAACCCGCCGGCACCGGCGACCGGCGCGGCAGGCGCCTCGCCGATGACGGCGGCAGCGGCGTACCCGGACACACTCATCTCGCCTGACCCCTCATTAGGACGGACACGGTTGCAGCCCGCACCGTCAGTACTTCAGCAGGTTGGCGTCGTCGACCGACGCCGACCGGCGGGTGCGGAAGATGGCCATGATGATGGCCAAGCCGACGACCACCTCGGCCGCGGCGACGACCATCACGAAGAAGGCCATCAGTTGGCCCTGCAGGTCGCCGTTGATCCGGGAGAACGTGACCAGGGTGAGGTTGACCGCATTCAACATCAGTTCCACGCACATGAACACGACGATGGCGTTGCGGCGAACCAACACCCCGACGGCACCGACAGCGAACAGCAGCGCCGAGAGCAACAGGTAGTAGGTGGGGGTCACGACCGGCGCCCCCCTTCGGTCAACGCGCGGGCACCGGGCTCGGCACCGCTGGCAGCGACGGGGGCGAGGTCATCGGAAAGCCGGGTGGCGATCTCCGCGTCCAAGATGGCGGACAACGATTCCGCGGCCACCGAACCGTCGGGCAGCAAGGCCGGGGTGGCCACAGAGTTGGCGGTAGCGAACACCCCCGGCCCCGGCAGCGGCGAGATGCGATCACCACGCAGTCGGGCCACGACCCGCTCACGCTGGGTGGCCTTGCCGGCGCGGTCGCTGGCGGTGAATGCCAGCACCATGGCCCCCAGCGCGGCAACGATCAGCAGTGCCGAGGTCAGCTCGAAGGCGAACAGGTATTGGGTGAACAGCAGGGCACCGATCTGGCTGACGTTGCCGCCGCCGGTGCCATTGACGCTCGCCAGCCCCGCAGCGGGCACGTCGGTCAGCGCCCGCGCCAGCGCGCTGACCACCAGCCCGGCAAATCCCAGCCCCAGCAGCGCACCAGCCAGGCGTTGTCCGCGCAACACCTCCACCACCGAGTCCGAGGAATCCCGGCCCACCAGCATGAGCACGAACAGGAACAGCATCATGATCGCGCCGGTGTAGACAATGATCTGGACGAACCCGAGGAACGCCGCCTGCTGCACCATGTACAGCACACCCAAGCTGAGCATGGTCAGCACCAAGAACAGCGCCGAGTGCACCGCGTTGCGGGCCAGCACCAAAGCCACCGCACCGAACAGGGCCAACGGCCCGAGGATCCAAAACATGATCGCTTCCCCGGTGCCGACCGGTCCACCGGTCTGCGCCACCTGCGCGAGGCTCGCCTGCGCAAGGACGGTCATGCGACACCCGTGCCCGGTCCACGCACCGTGGCCTCACCAGCAGCGGGCTCCCTGGCCAGCTCAGGCCCGCGCACGTAGTAGTCCTCCTCATGCTCACCCAGGCGCATCGGGTGCGGCGGTTGCTCCATCCCCTCCAGCAGAGGGGCCAGCAGGTCCTCCTTGGTGTAGATCAGCGACTGCCGGTTGTCGTCGGCCGTCTCGTACACACCGGTCATGGTCAGAGAGCGAGTGGGACACGCCTCCACGCAGAGCCCGCAGCCGATGCAGCGCAGGTAGTTGATCTGGTAGTCCTTGCCGTAGCGCTCCCCGGGTGAGTAGCGGGCTTCCTCGGTGTTGTCTCCGCCCTCGACGAAGATGGCGTCCGCTGGGCACGCCCACGCGCACAACTCGCACCCCACGCACTTCTCCAGCCCGTCGGGGTGCCGGTTGAGCTGATGGCGGCCGTGGTAGCCGACCGCCGCAACCTTGACCTCCTCCGGGTACTGCTCGGTCGCGGCCTTGGTGAACATGGTCGCGAACGTCAGGCCGAAGCCGCGTACCGGATCAAGCAGACCCATGACGATCCTTCCTGGTCAGGGTTGTCGAACCGACCCGGGAGGTCGGTGCGACCGCACGGTGCTGCGCAGCCGGCGGCACACCGGGGCGCTGCTCGCCTCGGGGCGGGACCGGAACCACCAGATCCAGTGGGGGGACGGGGTAGGAGCCGGCCAACTGCACAGCAGCGACGTCTTGGTCGAGAGCACGGTCGGGCACCAGGAACGCCACTGCTATCAGGACCACCAACACCACCCCCCCGATGACCAGCACGTTCTGCGGGGAGACACCGCTACTGCGCTGCACCGCACGTACGGTGGCGACCGCCAGGATCCACACCAGGCTGAACGGCACCAGCACTTTCCAGCCCAGCTTCATGAACTGGTCGTAGCGGAACCGCGGCAGGGCGCCGCGCAGCCAGATGAAGAAGAACAGGAATAACAGCGTCTTGGTGGTGAACCACAGCAGCGGCCACCACCCAGTGTTGAGGTAGCCGTTGGCGATCGCCGACAGCGGGAACGGTGCCCGCCACCCACCCAGGAACATGGTGGTGGCCAATCCGGAGACGGTCACCATGTTCACGTACTCGGACAGGAAGAACAGCGCGAACTTCAGCGACGAGTACTCGGTGTGGAATCCGCCGACCAGTTCGCTCTCCGCCTCGGCGAGGTCGAAGGGCGCCCGGTTGGTCTCGCCCACCATCGAGACCACGTACACCGCGAAGCTGCCGAGCAGGATCACGATGAACCACCGGTCGGACTGCGCGGAAACGATGGCCGTGGTGGACAGCGAGCCGGTGTAGAGCACCACCGCCACGATCGACAAACCCATCGCGATCTCATAGGAGATCACCTGGGCAGCCGATCGCAGTGCGCCGAGCAGCGGATAGGGCGAGCCCGAGGACCACCCCGCCAACACGATGCCGTAGACCCCGATCGAGGAGCAGGCCAGCACCACGAGCACCCCGACCGGCAGGTCGGTGACCTGGAGCAGGGTCTGCTGACCGAAGATGGACACCTGCCCGCCCAGCGGGATAACCGAGAACGCCACGAACGCGGGCACGGTGGAGATGACGGGGGCAAGGAAGTACACCCACTTGTCAGCCATCACCGGCCGGATGTCCTCCTTGAACGCCAGCTTCAACCCGTCGGCCAACGACTGGAGCAGGCCGAACTTTCCGGTGCGGTTGGGACCGTAGCGGTTCTGCATCCGCCCGATCACCCTGCGCTCCCACCAGATCAGCAGCAGCGTCATCACCACCAGGAACACGAAGATCCCGACGACCTTGAGCAGGATGAGCCACAGTGGATCGTCGGCGAGGACTTCCGTGCCCGGCTGGGTCTGGGCCAAGGTGATGGTGCCCGGCTGGGTCTGGGCCAAGGTGGTGGTACCCGGCTGGGTCTGGGCCAAGATCATTGCGGTCCTCCTGTGACGGTGACCAGATCGCCGTGGGTCGCGCCCAGCACACCGGTGGTCGCTACCCCGGCCGGCAACCAGAGCACACCGTCGAGGACATCGGAAATCTCCAGTTCCAGGGTGAGCGCCCCGGACTCGGTGGCCACCGCCACCCGGTCACCGTGCGCCAACCCCAGGCGGGCCGCGGTGCCGGCACCCATGCGGGCCACGACGTCGCGCCGCGTGCCGGCCAGGGCGTCCTCACCGGACTGCAGCACCCCGTCGTCGAGCAACTGGCGCCACGTGGCCAGCACCGCCTGCCCGGCACCAGGGGCACGAGCCGGCACCGGACGCTGGGCAGGCATGGGGTGGGTGCGCTGCACCATGCCGAGCCGCGCCAGCTCCCCGGCTGCGGCCGCGGGGGTTTGGGTGAACAGGTCGACGTCCATCTCCACGGCCAGGGTGTCCAGCACGCGGCAGTCGGGCAGGGCGCCGGAACCCTCCAGCGTCGTCCCGAACTGCCGGATGCGTCCCTCCCAGTTCAGGTAGCTGCCGCCCTTCGCGGTGTCGGGGGCGACCGGCAGAACCACGTCGGCCAATTCGGTGACCTCGCTGCGCCGCAGCTCCAGGCTCACCACGAACCCCGCTCTCGCCACGGCACGGCGGGCCAACGCCGGGTCGGTCAGGTCGGCCAACTCCACCCCGCCCACGACCAGCCCGCCCAGCACCCCGTCGGCAACAGCGGCCAGGATCGCGGCGGTGTCCCGGCCCGGCTCGGTGGGCAGCTGCCCCTGCGCCAGGCCCCACGCCTGTTCCAATGCCGCGCGATCGGGCGCGTGGGCAACGGTGCGACCACCGGGTAGCAGTGTCGGTGCCGCCCCTGCGAGCACCGCACCCCGCTCACCGGCACGGCGCGGGATCCAGGCCACCCGGGCGCCGCTGCGCTGGGCCAGGTCCGCCACCGCGGTCAGCAGGCCGGGTACCTGCGCAGCCCGTTCACCGACGCAGATCACCGATTCTGCACCCAGCTCGACGCTGGCCAGCGCTGCGACCTCGCCACCGGGCACCGCGGAAACCAGCTGGCCGCCGGTCTTGATCACCCCCGGGCTCGCCCACGCACCCAGGTGCAGGACCCGGGCGCCGTGCTGGCGCACCGCCTTGCGCAGCCGCAGGAAGACGATCGGCGACTCCTCCTCGGGTTCGAACGCCACGCACAGCACTGTGCTGGCCGATTCCAGGTCGGCGTAGGTCACCCCCCTGGTGTCCGGCGTGGCGCCGACCACGTGCGCGGCCAGGAAAGCGAGCTCCTCGGCGGAATGCGCTCGGGCTCGGAAGTCGATGTCGTTGGTGCCCAGTGCGACGCGGGAGAATTTCGCGTAGGCGTAGGCGTCCTCCACGGTCAGCCGACCACCGGTGAGCACCCCGACTCCGACGTCCCTGGCCGCCAGCAGGCCCCCGGCGGCCGCACGCAGCGCGTCGGTCCAGGATGCCTCGTGCAGTGCCCCGTCGGCACCGCGCACCATGGGGCGGGTGATGCGCGCTTCGTCGGTGAGGTAACGGAAGGCGAAGCGGCCCTTGTCGCAGTTCCACTCCTCGTTCACCTGCGGGTCGGCCGCCGCAAGGCGTCGCTGAACCGTCCCACGCCGCCAGTCGGTGCGTTGGGCGCAACCCGAAGCGCAGTGCTCGCATACCCCCGGGGTGGACACCAGGTCGAACGGGCGGGACCGGAAACGGTAGGTGGCACTGGTCAACGCACCCACCGGGCAGATCTGAATGGTATTGCCGGAGAAGTAGCTCTGGAACGGCTGGTCGGCGGCGACCCCGACCTGCTGGTCGGCCCCGCGCTCGAGCAGTTCGATGAAGGCGTCCCCGGCGATCTGGTCGGAGAAGCGGGTGCAGCGCTGGCAGAGCACGCACCGCTCCCGGTCCAGCAGCACCTGGGTGGAGATGGGCAACGGTTTGGGGAAGGTGCGCTTGGTCCCGTCGAACCGGCTGACCGCCCGCCCGGAGGTCATCGCCTGGTTCTGCAGTGGACATTCCCCGCCCTTGTCGCAGATCGGGCAGTCCAACGGGTGGTTGATCAGCAGCAGCTCCATCACGCCGGCCTGCGCCTTGTGCGCCACGGGTGAGGAGTGCTGGGTCGCCACCACCATGCCCTCGGCCACGGTCATGGTGCAGCTGGCCTGCGGCTTGGGCATCGGCCGCCCACCCATCTCTACCTCGACCAGGCATTGCCGACACGCGCCGGCCGGTTCGAGCAGCGGGTGGTCGCAGAACCGCGGCACGATGATGCCGAGGCGCTCGCAGGCGCGGATCAGCAACTCACCCTTGGGGGCGTCCAACGTGGTCCCGTCGATGACCAGCCGCACCTGCCCGTCAGGCACCGGTTGGGATTCGGCTGGACCCGGAGATGCAGTGTCGACGGTCGCGGTCATCGAGCTGCCCCCACCAGCTGCGGCGCCTGCCGTGGTGCACAAAGGTCGATGAACTCCTGGCGGAAGTACTGGATACCACTGACGATTGGGCTCACCGCACCGTCGGCCAGCGCGCAGAAGCTGCGACCGGCGACGTTGTCACACACGTCGAGCAGGGTGTCGATGTCAGCGGGGCTGCCGTCGCCGGCGACCAGCCGGCGCAGGAGCTGCACCAACCAATAGGTGCCCTCCCGGCACGGCGTGCACTTGCCGCAGCTCTCGTGCTTGTAGAACTCCGTCCACTTCATCACCGCCCAGGGCACGCTCACCGTCTCGTTGAACACCTGCACGGCGGTGGTGCCCAGGATGGAGCCGGCTTCGACCGCGCCCTCGAAGTCCAGCGGCACGTCCAGGTGCTCGGCGGTGAACATCGGGGTGGAGGAACCCCCCGGGGTCCAGAACTTCAGCGGGATGCCGTCCTTCATCCCGCCAGCCAGCTCCAGCAGCTCGCGCAGCGTGGTGCCCATCGGCACCTCGTACTGGCCCGGGCGTTCGACGTGCCCGGACAGGCTGAAGATCTTGGGCCCCGGCGACCGTTCCCGGCCCATGCTGCGGAACCAGTCGCTGCCACCGTTGACGATGAACGGGACGCTGGCGATCGTCTCGACGTTGTTGACCACGGTGGGGCTGGCGTAGAGCCCGCTGACCGCGGGAAACGGTGGCTTGAGCCGGGGTTGACCGCGGCGGCCCTCCAGGGAGTCCAGCAGCGCCGTCTCCTCCCCGCAGATGTAGGCACCGGCCCCGGCGTGCACCACGATCTCCAGGTCGAAACCCGAACCGAGGATGTCGCGGCCTAGGTAACCCGCGGCCTCCGCCTCGTCCACCGCGTACCGCAGTCGGCGGATGCAGTGCAGGATCTCCCCGCGGACGTAGATGGCGCAAAAGTTCGCCCGGATCGCGTAGCTGGTGATGATCGCGCCCTCGATCAACGAGTGCGGGTCGGCCATCATCAGGGGGGTGTCCTTGCAGGTACCCGGTTCGCCCTCGTCGGCGTTGATCACCAGGTACTTCGGCTTGGCCCCCGGCCCGGCGGTGTCCCCAGGTTTGGCCTGCGGGATGAAGCTCCACTTCAGCCCGGTGGGGAACCCCGCGCCGCCCCGACCGCGCAGCCCCGATGCCTTGACCAGCTCGATCAGCTGGTCGGGGTGCGTGGCCAGCGCGGTGCGCAGCGCCGAGTAACCCTCCAGCTGGGTGTAGGTGTCCAGCGTCCACGACGTCGGCGACAACCACCGCTTGGTGAGCACCGGGGTCACGGGGTCGGTCATGGTTTCTGCTCCACAAGTGGGGGTATGACGACGTGTTCGGGCATTGCCGGGGCGCTCCAACCGCGTTCGGCGGCAAGGGTATTGCCCCGTAGTGTCTCCGGGGAGGCCGAGTTGGCTGCGACATCGTCGGGATGGTCGAAGAACCCAGCGAGCTGGCGGCTGACGTCGCGGAAGTCGGTCAGCGGCGCGCCCCGGGTGGGGTCGGGTTTTCGTCCGGCGCGCAGCTCACGCACCAGGTGCACCGCCTGTTCCGGGCTCTGGTTGTCGTAGAACTCGTAGTTGACCTGCAGCACCGGCGCGAGGTCGCACGCGGCCAGGCACTCCGCGTGTTCCAGGGTGATCGACCCACTGTGGCCTGGCTCACCGGCGGTCTGCTCGTGACCCAGCGGCGCACCCGGTCTCCCGAGCTCCTCGCGCAGGGCCGCGTAGATGGCGTCGCCGCCGAGCACCGCGCACAGGGTGTTGGTACACACGCTGACCAGGTGTTCACCGCACGGGGTGCGTTTGTACATCGTGTAGAAGGTCGAGACTGCGCTCACCTCGGCGGTGGTCAGCCCCAGCTGGATTGCGCAGAACTCGATGCCCGCCTGGCTCACGTGTCCCTGCACGCTCTGCACCAGGTGCAGCATCGGCAGCAGCGCCGAGCGGGCCATCGGATAGCGCGCGACGATGGCTTGCGCACGGGCGAAGGTGACCTGGTCGAAGCCGGTGGTCCCGTCGAGGTTGCTGCCTGCCTCGACGTTGGTGGTCTCGGGGGCAGGTTCGGTGGCGGCACTCACCGGTCGACTCCTCCCATCACGGGGTCGATGGAGGCGATGGCGGCGATCACATCGGCCACCAGGCCGCCCTCGCTCATCGCCGGCATGGACTGCAGGTTGATGAAGCTGGGTTCACGGACGTGCGCTCGCAGCGGCCGGGTGCCACCGTCGGAGACCAAGTGGAAGCCCAGCTCGCCGCGCGGGGACTCCACCGAGGCGTACACCTGCCCCGGCGGAACCCGGAAACCCTCGGTGACCAGCTTGAAGTGGTGAATCAGCGACTCCATCGATTGGCCCATGATGGTGCGCACGTGCTCCAGGGAGTTGCCGAGGCCGTCACTGCCCACCGACAGTTGCGCCGGCCAGGCGATCGTGCGGTCGGCGACCATCACCGCCTCGCCAGCGGTGTCGCGAAGTTTGTCGATGCATTGCTCCACGATCCCGAGGCTCTCGTGCATCTCCTGCACCCGCAGGAGGTAGCGGGCGAAGCAGTCGGCCTCGGTGGCGGTGGGCACGTCGAACTCGAAGTTCTCGTAACCGCAGTAGGGCTCCACCTTGCGCAGGTCCCAGGCGAGGCCGGCCGAACGCAACACCGGCCCGGTGATGCCCAGCGCCATGCACCCGTCCAGCGGCAGGTACCCCACCCCTTCGAGCCGGTTGCGCCAGATCGGCTGCCCAGTGAGCAGGGTGTCGTATTCCGGCAACCGGGTGCGCATGGTGGCCACGAACTCGGTGAGCAGCCGCTCGGTGCGCTCCGGGAGGTCCTGAGCGACCCCGCCGGGCCGGATGAACGCGTGGTTCATCCGCAGTCCGGTGAGCTCCTCCAACAGGTGCAGCACCGTCTCGCGTTCGCGGAAACCGAAGGTCATCGCGGTGGAACTACCCAGCTCCATGCCTCCGGTGGCCAGGTACACCAGGTGCGAGGAGATTCGGTTGAGCTCCATCAGCAGCACCCGGATCAGCTGCGCGCGGGGTGGTGCGCTTACCCCGAGCAGCTTCTCCACCGCCAGGCAGTAGCCGGTCTCGTTGAACAACGGGCCGAGGTAGTCCATCCGGGTCACGAAGGTGACCCCCTGCGTCCAGGTGCGAAACTCGATGTTCTTCTCGATACCGGTGTGCAGGTAGCCGATTACCGACCGGGCCTGGGTCACCGTCTCGCCCTGCAGCTCCAGCACCAGGCGCAGCACCCCGTGCGTGGACGGGTGCTGCGGTCCCATATTGATGACGATTCGCTCGTCGTCGGTGGGGTCGCCAATCGCCTCGGTGAGGGAGTCCCAGTCGCCCCCGGTGACGGTGTACACCCGACCCTCGGTGGTCTGGCGTTCCTGCGCGGGCTGCGCCGGACGCGCGGTACCCGTGCTACTCACACCGGGGTGGGTGTCGGCGGACGCGTCGGCTGTGGTGCCGTCGCTGGCCAGGCGCGCGTCCTGGGTTCCGGGGGTGCTCACGAGTAGGCCCTCCGCTGGTCGGGGGGCGGGATCTCCGCGCCCTTGTACTCCACCGGGATGCCGCCGAGGGGATAGTCCTTGCGCTGCGGGTGGCCCGCCCAGTCGTCGGGCATCAGTATCCGGGTCAAGGCGGGGTGGCCGTCGAAGACGATGCCGAACATGTCCCACGCCTCCCGTTCCTGCCAGTCCGCGGTCGGGTACACCGCGACCACGCTGGGCAGGTGGGGAGTCTGGTTCATGCTCCCGTCACCCGGCACGTCCAGGGCGACCTCGAGGCGGACTCGGCGGCGGTAGGTCATCGACGTCAGGTGGTACACCACGTGCAGTCGTTGCGGCACGTCGACCCCGTAGTCCACCGCGGACACCGAGCTGCACAGCTCGAAACGCAGCGACTCCTCGTCCCGCATGGCCTGGCACACCTGGCGGATGGCGGCGGGGGCGACGTAGTAGGTGAGCTCGCCGCGGTCGACGACAACCTGCTGGAGCACGTCGTGGCTGATCCCCCGCTCGTCCAGCACGGCCAGCAGATCGTCGGTGAACTCGTCGAACCATCCCCCGAACGGCCGCTGTGCGGCCAGCGGCGCGTAGGCCGGTAGCCGAAGGCCCCCGAAGCCGGAGGTGTCACCGGAGCCGCTGATCCCGAACATGCCTTGGCGGGCGTGTCCGGCCACCAAACCGCCACGGGACTCGAACTCCGCCTGCTCACCCACCGAACGCTCGGCGGAGTCCAGCCCCGCCGAGCGCACCTGGTCCCGCTCGACTTCGTCCTGGCTCGCCAACGCTCAGCCCTTCCGGTACGCGATGGAGGAGGGCACCATCTCGGTGCGGGCGCCGCTGGCGAGGCGCTCCGCGGTGCGGGTGGCGCCCAGCGGGGTGTCCATGATCTTGGCGTGCAGCTTGAGGATGGCGTCGATCAGCATCTCCGGTCGGGGCGGGCAGCCGGGCAGGTAGATGTCCACCGGGACGATGTGATCGACCCCCTGCACCACGGCGTAGTTGTTGAACATGCCCCCCGAGGACGCGCAGACACCCATGGCGATCACCCAGCGCGGCTCGGGCATCTGGTCGTAGATCTGGCGCAGCACTGGGGCCATCTTGTTGGTCACCCGGCCGGCCACGATCATCAGGTCGGCTTGGCGGGGGGTGGCGCTGAAGCGCTCCATGCCGAACCGGGCCAGGTCGTAGCGGGAACCCCCGACGGTCATCATCTCGATGGCGCAGCAGGCCAGCCCGAAGGTGGCCGGCCACACCGAACTCTTGCGCGACCAGTTGACCAACTTCTCCACGTTGGCCAACAGGATCCCGTTCGGCAGCTTGTCTTCCAGTCCCATGGTCGGTGTCCTCAGTTCCAGTCGAGCCCGCCGCGCCGCCATACGTAGGCGTACGCGAACCCGACAGTGGCGATGAACAGGGCGACCTCCACCAGGCCGAAGAGCCCGAGCGCGTCAGCACTCACGGCGAAGGGGTAGAGGAACACCATCTCGATGTCGAACAGGATGAACAGCATCGCCGTCAGGTAGTAGGCCACCGGCATCCGGCCGCCCCCCACCACCGGTTGCGGCGACGGCTCGATCCCGCATTCGTAGGCGTCCAGCTTGGCCCGGTTGTAGCGGCGCGGCCCGATGAGCGGCGCCGCCGCCACCGAGAACACCGCGAAGCCGCCGGCGAGCACCACCATCGCCACCAGCGGGACGTACGGAGCCAGCATTGAGATCTGCCCTCCCAGCCGTCGATCAGATGACGGCAGTCACAGTACGCAGGGGGTGTGACAACTCGGCGTGCAGGGTGACGGGACCGACATCGGCTGCCGGGCCGGGCCAGGGCTGCGATGCTGGGTGCATGCCCGAGGCCAGCTCGTCCACCTCCACCGATGTCCTGGTGGTCGGCGCCGGTCCCGCGGGGGCAGCAGCAGCAGCGTGGAGTTGCTGGGCCGGGCTGGACGTGGTGCTCGCCGACGCCGCGGTCTTTCCCAGGGACAAGCCGTGCGGTGACGGACTCACCCCCCGGGCGATCGCAGAGCTGCAACGCCTGGGCCTCGGCGACTGGGTGCGCGGCAAGGGCATCAACCGGGGATTGCGCGCCGCCGGTTTCGGCCGAGAGTTGCAGCTGGCGTGGCCGGGTGGATCGCTACCGGACACCGGCGGCGCGGTACCCCGCCTGGAACTCGACGCCCGGATCCGGGACGTGGCGCTGGGAGCGGGCGCGGTGGCCCTCCAGGGTGCGCGAGCAGTGGAGGTGCTCCGCGACGGCGGGGTGGTGCGGGGGGTGATGTTCGCACTCGCCGACGGCTCGCGCACCACGGTGGCGTGTCGACGGCTGGTGGTGGCCGACGGCGCGCGTTCCCCGCTAGGACGTTTGCTGGGGCGGCAGTGGCACCGCGAGACCGCGTTCGGGGTGGCCGCGCGCGGTTACATCGACTCCGCCCGCAGCGACGACCCGTGGATCTCCTCGCACCTGGAGCTGCGCGGGCAGTCCGGGGAGCTGCTGTCCGGTTACGGCTGGGTGTTCCCGCTCTCCGACGGCACGGTCAACATCGGGGTGGGCACCCTGGCCACCGCGGCCCGGCCTGCCCGCGTGGGTCTGCGTGGGCTGATCGAGCACTACGCCGACGCCCGACGCGTCGACTGGCAGCTGCACGGGGCCCTGCGGGCGACGGCGTCGGCATTGCTGCCGATGGGGGGTGCGGTGTCCGGGGTGGCCGGAGCGAACTGGGCGCTGATCGGTGACGCGGCTGGCTGCGTGAACCCGCTGAACGGCGAGGGAATCGACTACGGCCTGGAGACCGGCCGGATGGTTGCCGGGCTGCTGGCTAGCTGTGCTGACCTGGAGCTGGCCTGGCCGGCCACCTTGCGCGCGCACTACGGCCAGGCGTTCTCGATCGCCCGGCGCCTGGCCGGGTTGCTGACGCTGCCGCGACTACTGCCGCTCGCCGGCCCGATCGGCATGCGCTCGACAGCGCTGATGACGGTGGCACTGCGGGTGATGGGCAACCTCGTGACGCCCGAGGACGCCGACCTGACGGCGCGGGCGTGGCGGCTGGCCGGGCGGCTGTCGGTACGGCTGGACACCCGGCCGCCGTTCCCCGCCGCAGATCTGCGGCGCTGAGGCCCTGCCCTGCCCTCGCCCGGGGCGATTCGGAACCCTTTCGACGCGGCGGGGCGGCCGCCCGCGGCGATTCGGAACCTTTCGACGTAGTAGTAGGGGGCGCGGCGCGAGCAGCTCAGCTCGGCTTGGTCGCCCGATGCAGGGCCACGATGCCGCCGGTGAGGTTGCGCCAGCCGATCCCCCACCACCCCGCGCCCCGGATCTGCGCCGCCAGCACAGCCTGGTCGGGCCAGGCGCGGATCGACTCCGCGAGGTACACGTACGCCGCCGGATTGCTGCTCACCGCGCGGGCCACACCTGGCAGCGCCCGCATCAGGTAGTTCAGGTAGACCCCGCGCAGCACCGGCACCGTGGGGGTAGAGAACTCGCAGACCACCAGGCGCCCACCCGGCCGGGTCACCCTGGCGAACTCCCGCAGCCCCTGCTCGTGAGCCACCACGTTGCGCAACCCGAAGCTGATGGTGACCGCGTCGAACACCGCGTCGCCGAAGGGCAGGTGCAGCGCGTCCCCCGCCACCATGGGCACCGACCGCCCGAGTCCGGCACGCAGCATGCCCTGGGAGAAGTCGGTGGCCACACACCACGCCCCGGATCGGGCGAGTTCGGCGGTGGACACCCCCGTACCGGCCGCCACATCGAGCACCCGATCGCCTGGCCGCAGGTCCAACGCGGCACGGGTCAGCCGCCGCCAGCGCCGGTCTTGGGCGAAGGACAGCACCGCGTTGGTCAGGTCGTACCGGTCGGCGACCCCGTCGAACATCGCGGCGACGGCCTGCGGATCCTTGTCCAACCCCGCTCGGCCCACGAGCCGCGACGTTACCGCCGCCGCCGCCGTTCCACCCACCGGCTGACCCTCAGGCGCTGAACGCAGCCAACATCCCGTCCACCGACGCCGGCCAGCCGAAACGTTCCGCCCTGGCGCGGGCCGCCTGCCGCTGCTCCTGTTGCGGGCGGGCCACCAGACCGGTGACGGCCTCGGCGAAGGCAGCCGCCCGGTCGTCGGAGGCCGCACCGCAGCCGTCGTCGATCACGTCACCGAGCGCGGAGGAACGCGACACCACCACCGGAGTGCCCACCGCCAGAGCCTCCAGTGCGGCCAGCCCGAACGTCTCGTGCGGTCCTGGGGCTAGTGAGACATCGGCTGCGCCCAGCAACCTGGCGACCTGGCGGCGATCGGGCAGGAAGCCGAGAAAGCGCACCGGCAGGCCTCGGGCCCGCCGCTGCAACGCCGCCCAGCGGGGGCCGTCGCCGGCCACCACGAGCCGGGCTCGCTGACCCCGCTCGAGCAGCTGCACCAGCGTGTCGATGCTGCGTTCCACTCGCTTCTCCGGACTGAGCCGGCCGCAGTGCACCAGCAGGGTGTCGGCACCCTGGGCCAGCGCGACCCGCAACTGCGGGTCCCGCACCCGCGGGTGGAAGGTTTCCAGGTCCACCCCCAACGGCACCTGCACCACATTGGACGCACCGATGCGGTCGAACTCCTGCCTGGCGAAGCTGGTGGTGCACACCACGGTCCCGTAGCTGGCCGCCATCCGGCGGTTGGCGACGTCGGCCAGGGCTCGGGCCGCACGGGCGGGCAGCACCTGACCGAGCAGGCGGTCCAGGCGTTCGTGGGAGATGACCACGCTGGCCACGTCGTGGCGGTGTGCCCAGGACCCCAGGGTCCGCAGCGTCAGCCGGTCGGACACCTCGACGGCGTCCGGCGCCAACCCGCCCAGCAGATCCTGTACCCGCCACGGGTCCACCACGCGGTACCCGCCGGTGCCCGGGATGCGGGCGGCGGCCAACGTGATCCGGTGCACGCCACCGGGCAGGGTGCACTCCTGCGACCGCGGTCCGGGGACCACCAGCACCACCTCGTGACCGCGCCCGGCGTACCCCGCGCCCAGGTGGTGCAACGCGGTGCGCAGGCCGCCGGAACGGGGACCGTAGAAGTTGGCCAGCTGCACGATCCGCACGTGTTCAGGCCGCCCGGCCGGCTTTGCCGGCCACCTGCACCGCCCGGTAGTGCCCGACCAGCTCGTCGCACACCGCCGGCCACGTCCGGCGCAGCACCGATCTGCGGGCCGCGACGCTGAAGTGCCGGCGCAGTCCGTCCTCGGTCAGCGCGGACACCGCTGCCCGTAGGTCGGCGGCGAACGTGTCCACCTCCACCAGGTAGCCGGTGCGGCCGGGAATCACCAGGTCGCGTGGTCCCCCCCGGTTCACGGCGACCACGGGGACACCGCTGGCCAGGGCTTCCTGCACGGCCTGGCAGAACGTCTCGTGCTCACCCGGGTGCACGAACACGTCCAGGCTGGCCATCGCCACCGCCAACTCCTCGCCGACCAGCTGCCCGGTGAACACCGCCCCCGGCAACAGCCGCGCCAGCCGCTCACCGTCGGGCCCATCGCCGACCAGCACCAGGCGCACCCCCGGCAGGTCGACGAGGGCAGCCAGGCGCTCCACGTGCTTTTCGGGGGCCAGGCGACCCAGGTAGCCGACCACCAGCTCCTCGGCGCCACCGGTCCACCGCCGACGCAACGCCGCCGAACGCCGGGACGGGGCGAAGCGGGTGGTGTCGACCCCACGTCCCCAATGGTGCACGCGCTGCACTCCGTGCTCGACGAGGGTGTCCACCGCCCAGGTGGACGGCGCGAGTGTCCGGTCGGCCTGGTTGTGCAGCCGTCGCGTCCACCGCCATGCCGCGCGGGCGGAACGGCCCAGTCCGTAGCTGTCGGCGAAACCCGCCACATCGGTCTGGAACACCGCGACAGCGGGAACCCCGAGCCGGCGGGCGGCAGCCATCCCGCCGGCGCCGAGTACGAACGGGGACGCGAGGTGCACCACATCGGGTGCGAAGTCCCCGATGGCCGAGGTCATCCCCGGCGAGGGCACCCCGATCGGCAGCGAGCTGATCCGCGGCACCTCGACGGCCGGCACCCGCAGGACCGGGGTCCCCTCGTGCCGGGTGGGCGCATCCAATCCGGGAGCGACCACCAAGGCGCTATGCCCGGTTCGTCGCAGGTGCTCCAGCACCCGCTGCACCGACCCGGACACTCCGTTGACGCTGGGCAAGAACGACTCGGCGACGATCGCTACCCGCACGCGCCGAGCGTGGGCGCGTCGTTCGACGTCTCGGGGCCGTGGGCGTGACGTGTCGGCGAACGTCTGGCCAACGCTGGACGCGGGCGTAACGTCGCCGATATCCGGCCGACACCAGCAGCGGCCCTGTCCCAGGAGCACCCGTGACCCAGACCGTCGAGCCGACCGCGGCCCTGCCCGACAACATCCCGCAACCCGCCGGTAGACTCAAGTTCCGGATGCCGCCGACCTTCGACTCGGTGGCCGACGAGCGCCGCCACCGCAAGCAGCGCCTGGCCGCCGTGTTCCGGCTGTTCTCCAAAGCCGGCTTCGACGAGGGGGTCGCCGGGCACATCACCGCCCGCGACCCGGAGTTCCCGGACACCTTCTGGGTGAACCCGTTCGCCGTGCACTTCAGCCTGATCCGGGTCAGTGACCTCATCCGCGTCGACCACGCCGGCACCGTCGTCGAGGGTGACCGACCGGTGAACCCGGCCGCGTTCGCCATCCACAGCCAGGTGCACGCCGCACGACCGGACGCGGTGGCCGCCGCGCACACCCACTCCACCTACGGTCGCGCGCTGTCGGCGCTGGGTCAGACCCTGGAACCCATCACCCAGGACGCGTGCGCGTTCTACGACGACCAGTCGCTGTTCGACGACTACACCGGGGTTGTGCTCGATCTCGAGGAGGGCAAGCGCATCGCCCATGCCCTGGAGGACAACAAGCTGGTGGTGCTGCGCAACCACGGTCTGCTCACCGTGGGCGGATCGGTGGACAGCGCCGCCTGGTGGTTTCTCACCGCCGAGCGCAGCGCGCAGGTGCAGCTGGCCGCGAAATCGGCCGGCCAGCTCACCTACATCGACAAGGACAACGCGAAGGCCACCTACGACGTGGTGGGCAGCGAGTTCCTCGGCTGGCTCAGCTTTCAGCCGATCTACGACCGGATCGTGGCGGAGCAGCCTGACCTCCTCGACTGACGTTGCCCGGGCCGCCGGAGCGCGCACGCTGCGGTAGGCGTCGAGGTCGAAGCGCCGGGTAATGCGCCGGAAGGCGAAGGTGAAGTCCGGCCATCGCGTCGCTGCGGACCTCGAGTTCGGCGATGCCGTGGGTCGCCATGGTGGCCAGCGCGTCCATCAGGTAGTTCAGCTGCGATTCGATCATGTACACCATCGAGGTGTGCCCCAGCCCAGTGTTGGGTCCGACCAGGAAGAACAAGTTGGGAAAGCCGGTCACCGCCGCACCCTTGTAGGCCTGCATGCCGGTCTGTCGCCACGCCTGCGCGAGGGTCGCACCGTTCGCCCCGGTGATCGTGTCGTAGGCGGGTGAGTCGGTGACGTGGAAGCCGGTCGCCACCACGATGGCGTCCACCTCACGCACCGTGCCGTCGGCGGTGACCACCCCGTTCGGGCGCACCTCGGTGATCGGGTCGGTGACCAGCGCGACGTTGCTGCGCTGCAAGGTGGGGTACCAGGTGTTGGAGATCAGCATCCGCTTGCAGCCGATGCGCCAGGTGGGGGTCAGGCGCTGCCGCAGCCGCACGTCGCTGACCTGGGTGGCCAGGTGCTTGCGGGCCAGGCGCTGCACGGGTCGGGTCAACCGGGGGTTCTTGGCCAGGGCGAGGACCTGTAGCTCGCGTAGGGCGTAGATCAGCGACCGGGACGCGCGCTGGAAACCCGGGATGCGCCGGAACGCGGCGCGCTCCCAGGTGGTGTAGCTCCGGTCACCGCGCGGCAGCACCCAGGGGGCGGTGCGCTGGTAGACGTCCAGGTGCGCGACCTGCTCGGCGATGGCCGGCACGATCTGCACGGCCGAAGCCCCGGTGCCGATGACGGCGACCCGCTCGCCGGTCAGGTCCGCGGTGTGATCCCACCGCGCGGAATGAAAGAGTTGCCCGTCGAAGTCGCCGAGGCCGGGGATGTCCGGTAGCGACGGCTCGCACAGCGCGCCCACCGCGCTGACCAGCACCCGCGCCCGGTAGGCACCCTTGCTGGTCTGCACTTCCCAGGTGAGGCTGCCGGCGTCCCAACGCGCCGAGGTCACCTCGCAGTCGAAGACGTGCTTGTCGAGCACCCGGTACTTCTCGGCCACCCGGCGCAGGTAAGCCTGGATCTCACCCTGGGTGGAGAACGACCGGGTCCACTCCGGGTTCAGCTCGAAGGAATAGGAGTACAGGTGCGAGGGGACGTCGCAGGCTGCACCCGGGTAGGTGTTGTCCCGCCAGGTCCCCCCTGCGATCCGCGCTCGATCACCACGAAGTCGGTGCGGCCGGACCGCGTCAGCCGTATGGCCGCACCCGGCCCGGAGAAGCCGCTGCCGATGACGAGAACCCCGACCGTTACCGGTCGGCTCGGTTGGTCGCTGGACCGCCAGTGAGCTGGCGCCGCGGGGGCAGTGGTGCGCACCGCGGTCACGGTAACGGGAGCGCGACCTCGCCCTCCCGGTGTGCCCTTGATCGCCGGCACAGGTACCGCGCCAAACCGGCAAGCAGCCAGGTCACGGCCACCACCGAACCCGCGGGTGCCAACGCCAGCGTCCACCCCCGCCCGGCCACCCGGACGATGTCGGGGTTGTTGGTGGAGTACTGCACGTCGATGCGCTGACCGGCGGTCAGACCTGTGGGGTACGACACGCCCAGGGGCGGGGAGTGCGTCACCCCGTCCGGGGTGGTGAAGCTGATCGCCGCGCGGCGGGCGCCCACATTGAGTACGTCCGCTACTGCACTGCCCTGGTGTGCGCTGATCTCCCGGTCGTCGCTGTATACGGCAACGACCAGCAACACCGCCAGGACGGCAACCGCGACCGCGACACCTAACGTCGCCCGCTGCAGCTGCCTGGTGGTGCGGGAGGTCACATCCGTCGAGGGTAGCCCGCTGACGAGGGCGGCCTGCCGCGGCAGCGGGGTGTCCGGGTGGCTTCTACGCTGGGCGGATGAGCGCAGCCACCGACACCCCGGCATCCGTGCTGGTGGCCCGTTCCCGCCCGGTGCACCACACCGGCGATCTGCTCGACCTGCTGCCCAACTCCCGGCACGTCTCGTCCTGGGTCCGCGACGGGCAGGGCCTGGTCGGCTGGGGCGAGGTGGTGCGGGTGCACACCGTGGGCCCGGCACGCGCTGCCGACGCGGCGGCCTGGTGGTCGCAGCACTGTGCGGCCGCGACGGTGCTCGACGAGGTGGGGGTGCGCGGTTCAGGTTTGGTGGCGTTCACCTCCATGGCGTTCGCGGACTCGCCGGGCGAGTCGGTCCTGCTGGTCCCCCGCGTGGTGGCGGGTCGCCGCGGCGAGGTCACCTGGGTCACCGAGATCGGTCCCCGCGAGGTCGACGATGTCGAGCCGGTCAGCGCGCCGGTGGGGTTGCGGTACTCCGCCGACGCGCACCCGGCGTTGCAGTGGCGCAGCGCGGTGGGCGCCGCGGTGGACCGCATTCGCGCTGGTGAGCTAGCCAAGGTGGTGTTGGCCAGGGATCTGCTGGCCGAAGCGCAGCACAGCATCGACCCGCGGTTCGTACTGCGCAACCTGGCGTCGCGTTACCCGCAGTGCTGGAGTTTCGCGGTGGACGGCTTGGTGGGTGCGACCCCGGAACTGCTGGCGCGCCGGGACGGTCGGCGGGTGTCCTCCCGGGTGCTGGCCGGCACCACGTGGCCGCGGGACGGGGCGGGTGAGCAGCAACTCGCCGCGGCCCTGCTGCGCTCGGCTAAGGACCGCGACGAGCACGCCTACGCCGTCGAGTCGCTGGTGGCGGCACTGCGAAAGGTGTGCACCCAGGTCGAGGTGGGTGCGGTGGAGGTGCTGCATCTGCGCAACGTGGCGCACCTGTCCACCACGGTGACCGGAGAGCTCACCGAGGCCGGCACCGACGTCCTGGCGCTGGCCGGAGTCCTGCACCCGACGGCAGCGGTGGGTGGCACCCCGACTGAAGCGGCGGTGGCGTTGATCGGCGAGCTGGAGCAGATGGACCGGGGCCGTTACGCCGGGCCGGTGGGGTGGGTGGACGCCCACGGTGACGGCGAGCTGGGCCTCGCCCTGCGCAGCGCCGAACTGCGTGGGTCCCGAGCACGACTGTTCGCTGGCTGCGGCATCGTCGCTGGCTCCGACCCCGACGAGGAGCTGGCCGAGACCGACGCGAAGTTCGTCGCGGTCCGGGATGCGCTGGAGGGTGTCACCGGCTGACGGGCGGCCGGGTTACCCGCGCAGCCGATCGTGCAGCGCGCGTAACCCGGCCCGCTCGGTGCGCACGTGCAGCACCCGGATACCCCGGTGGGCCTGCGCCAGCCGCTCGGCGATCTCCGCCACCCCCACCAGGTGGTATGCCACGCCGTAGCCGGCGCATAACGCGCGCAGGTCGCAGCCGTGCGGGGTGGCAAACATGCGCTCGAAGGCCGCGGCGTGCTCGGGCGCACCCTGCTCCAGGGTGGCAAAGATGCCTCCCCCGCCGTCGTCAGCGACCACCAGCGTCAGGTCGGGACGCGCCTCTCTCGGCCCGATGAGCAGCCCGTTGCTGTCATGCAGGAAGGTCAGGTCACCGACCAGGGCCACGCTGCGCCCGGCGTGCACGAGGGCGGCGCCGACGGCGGTGGACACCGTGCCGTCGATCCCGGCCACCCCCCGGTTGACCAGCACCCGCACCCCGGGTTTGGGCAAGCCGGTCAGGGACGCGTCGCGCACCGGGTTGGACGAGCCCAGCACCAGCAAGTCACCCGATGCCAGCGCGGCGGCCACCGCGGCGGCTACGTGCAACCCGGTGACCGGGCCGGGCTCATCGAGCACCGCCGTCACTGCCGCAGTCCGCTCGGCGCAGACCCGGGCGCAGGTGCGCAGCCACTGCGGGTCCGGCGATCCGCTGATCACGGCGCGGTTGCCCACCGACACCGCCGTGGCGGCAACGTCCGGCCACCGGGCTCCGTCGGCGAGCACGTGCACCGGCACACCCGAGCCCAGCAGTGCTGCGACGTCACGGTGCAACGTGGGTCGGCCCAGCACCAGCACCTGCTCCGGCTGCAGTGCCGGCACCGCCAGCGGGTGCACCGATAATTCAGGAGCGGGCGCCCCGGGCTCGGCCACCGTGGGCAGTACGTCCAGCTCGGTATGGCGGCGGGCACCGGCGCCGGCCACCACCAGCGTCCGTGGCGCGAGGTCCAGGTGCAGCGGGGCGTCCAGGCTGGCCCGGGCCACGGCCGTCCACGGGCCACCACCGGATCGCCCAGGGGGGTACCCGTCGCCGTCGGGTGTCAGCGGCTCGGTGAAGGCAACGTTGAGGTGCGCAGGGCCGGGATCGCCGGTGCGGGCACCGGTGGCGGCGGCGAGCACCCGGCACACCGCTGCCCGCCACCGCGCCGGGTCGGTTCCCGCTACCGTGGTGGCCGCTCGCACCGCGGCGCCGAACATGTCGGCCTGCTCGACGGTCTGGTTCGCGCCGGAGCCAAGCAACTCCGCTGGCCGATCAGCGCTGAGCACCACCAGCGGCACCCCGGAATGCGCCGCCTCCAGCACCGCGGGGTGCAGGTTGGCCACCGCGGTCCCCGACGTGGTCGTCACCGCCACCGGTACCCCGCTGCCGACGGCAAGCCCGAGTGCCAGGAACGCGGCGCTGCGCTCGTCGATCCGCACGTGCAGGCGCAGGCGCCCGGCGGCGTCGGCGGCGTGAAACGCGTAGGACAGCGGGGCGTTGCGGCTGCCGGGGCATACCACCGCCTCGCGCAGCCCGCCGCGCACCAACTCGTCGACGAGCACCCCGGCTAACGCGGTGGAACGGTTCGGGGGCCCGGCCATGGGATGAGCGTGCCAGGGCGCGGCCGGGGTGCCGGGACGGGGCCGGGGTGGCAGGGTGCCCGGTCGTGACCCCCCGCGCCCGCACCGACATCGACCCAGCGACCGCCGGGCACCGCGCCTTCTACCAGCTGATGACCTCGGTGATCGTGCCGCGCCCCATCGCGTGGGTGTCCACCCGTTCGGCAGCCGGGGTGGACAACCTCGCCCCGCACAGCTTCTTCACCGTCGCCGCCGTGAGCCCACCGGTCGTGCAGTTCACGTCGGTGGGCCGCAAGGACAGCCTGACCAACGCCGAGCAGACCGGTGAGTTCGTCGTCTGCCTCGCCACCGAGGCGTTGTTCGAGCAGGTCAACGCCACTGCCACCGACTTCGACCCCGGCACCAGCGAGTTCGATGCCGTCGGCCTGGCGCGGGAGCCCAGCCTGCGGGTGGCGCCACCGCGGGTGGCCGCATCCCCGGTGGCGTTGGAGTGCCGGCTACGTCAGGTCGTCGAGATCGGCGACTGCTTCGTGGCGCTCGGCGAGGTCCTGCACGCCGCGGTGGCCACCGAGGTGCTCGGCGCCGACGGCCTGGCCGACATCGGCCGGCTCGCTCCGCTGTCGCGGTTGGGTCGCGACGAGTGGGGCTGCACTCCGCCGATCCGGGAGATCACGCGAATCCGGGCGGCGGACTGGCCGGGGCACTACCGCAGGTGACTACGCTCGACGGGTGTTGAGCAACGCGAACGACTCCTACCTGCGGTTCCCGACGATCCACGGCGAGCTGGTGGGCTTCATCGCCCACGACGACGTATGGCTCGCCCCGCTGGCCGGTGGCCGGCCGTGGCAGTTGACCGCCGATCACGCCCCCACCAAAGACCTGCGCTTCTCCCCGGACGGGTCGCACCTGGCGCACCTGAGCCGGCGCGACGGTGTTGCCGAGCTGCACGTGGTCGCCACCGGCGGCGGCCCGTCGGTGCGCACCACGTGGTGGGGTGACGCGCACGCCCGGGTGCTCGGGTGGGCCGACGCGGACCGGGTGCACGTGGCCTCGGCGGCCGATGAGCCGATGCGCCACCGGACCTGGGCGCGGGCGGTGCCGAGAGACGGCGGTCCGCCGCAGCGGCTGCCCTACGGCCCGGTGACCGGGCTGGACGTGCGCGCCGACGGTGCGGTGGTGCTGGGCACCGGGTTCGGTGGCCGGCGACGTGACGCGGCGATGTGGAAGCGTTACCGCGGCGGGACGGCCGGCCGGTTGTGGACCGACGCCGGGCAACCCGGTGACTTCACCCGGCTGCTGCCCGAGCTGACCGCGCAGCTCACCGCGCCGATGTGGGTGGCCGGGCGGGTGGCGTTCCTGTCCGACCACGAAGGGGTGGGCAACCTGTACTCGGTGCGACCGGACGGCACCGACCTTCGCCGGCACACCGACCACGACGACTTCTACGCACGGCACGCCAGCACCGACGGTGAGCGGGTGGTGTACGCCGCGGGCGGGGAGATCTGGGTGCTAGACACCCTGAGCGCCGACTCCCAGCCCCGGCGGTTGGAGCTGCCCACCGGCGGACCGCGCGCTGCCCGCACCCCCGCCCCAGTCTCGGCGGGCAAGCACCTGGGCGAGGTGGCCGTGGACAGCACCGGACGGGCCAGCGCGCTGCAGGTGCGCGGCAGCATCCAGTGGCTCACGCACGCCGACGGGCCGGTGCGCACCCTGGCCACCGGGTCTGGGGTGCGCAATCGGCTGCCCCGGTTGCTCGGCGGGCAGGTGGTGTGGGCCAGCGACGCTGCCGGCGAGGACGCCGTGGTGGTGGCTTCCCGCGACGGTTCCGACCAACGCGCCTTGGCCGCCGGGGAGCTCGGCCGGGTGATGAGCCTGGCCGCCGCACCCGACGGCACCGCGATCGCGGTGGCCACCCACGACGGGCGGGTCCTCTCGGTGGACCCCGACACCGGCGCGCTCACCGAGCTGGCCCGCACCGACAGCGGCGCCGCGAGCGACCTGGTGTTCTCCCCGGACGCGCAGTGGCTGGCCTGGACGCACCCCGGCCCGCACGGCCTCAGCCAGATCAAACTGGCCCGGGTAGCCGATGCGACGGTGCTCGACGCCACCGAGCAGCGTTTCGCCGACTCCGCCCCGACGTTCACCGTGGACGGTCGGTACCTGGCCTTCCTGTCTACCCGCACCTTCGACCCGGTGTACGACGAGCACGTCTTTGACCTGGGTTTCCCCGCTGGCACCCGGCCGCAGCTGCTGGCCTTGGACTCGTCGACGGCGTCACCGTTCGCGCCTTCGGCGGCGGGCTTTGCTCCGGTGACCCCGGCCAGCGGCGGGCCGACACCGATCGTGGTGAACCCCGACGGCCTGGCTCAGCGGGTGGTGCCCGTCCCGGTGCCGGCCGCCCGCTACTCCCATCTGGCCGCCGTCGCGGGCGGGCTGGTGTGGTTGCGGGAGCCGCTGCACGGCAAACTCGGCGACGACCTGGCCACGCCGGACGCCGACGCCCCTCGCCGGGTCCTGGAGCGGGTCAGCCTGCACACCGGGGTGAGCACCGTGCTGTCGGAGGACGTCGACGACGTGTGGGTCAGCGGAGACGGATCGCGTCTGGTGATTCGTGACGGCGAGGCGCTGCGGGTGATACCCGCGGAGCGTGCGGCGGACAAGGACGCCAAGCGCGGTGACCCCGCGGCGGCGGTGGATATCGACCTCGACCGGCTGCGCCTGCTCGTGCAACCGTCGCAGGAGTGGCGTCAGATGTACGAGGAAGCTGGGCGGTTGATGCGCGACCACTTCTGGGTGGCCGACATGGCCGGCAACGACTGGCCGGCACTGTTGGCGCGCTACCGGCCGCTGCTGGAGCGCATCGCCACTCGCGACGACCTGTCTGACCTGTTCTGGGAGGTCCAGGGTGAGTTGGGTACCTCGCACGCCTACGAGACACCACCGGAGGACGACCACGAGCGCAAGGACAGCCGGCTCGGCCACCTCGGCGCGGACCTGGCAGAGATGACGCCGGGCGCTGGCGGATTACCCGGGTGCTGCCCGGGGAAAGCTCGGCAGGTGCCGGCCGCTCCCCGTTGCGCACACCGGGTGCCCTGGTGAGAGCCGGTGAGGCGTTGGTCGCGGTGGACGGACAGGCCGTGGACCCGGTGACCGGGCCGGGACCGTTGCTCGTGGGCACCGTCGGCAAACCGGTGGAGCTGCGGCTGCTCGCGGCGCAGGGCAGCGTCGAGCGATCTGTGGTGGTCGTCCCCGTCGCCGACGAGATGCCGCTGCGCTATCACGACTGGGTTGGTGGACGCCGGGCCTGGGTGCACGAGGCGACCGATGGCCGGGTGGGTTACCTGCACGTGCCGGACATGATGCCCCTGGGCTGGGCGCAGTTGCACCGTGACCTGCGCCTGGAGGTGTCGCGGGATGCGGTGCTGCTCGACGTGCGCGGCAACGGTGGTGGCCACACCTCGCAGTTGGTGGTGGAGAAGCTGGCCCGTCAGCTCACCGGTTGGTCGGTGCCCCGCGGCATGCAACCACAGACGTACCCCGACGATGTGCGCCGGGGCCCGATGGTGACGATCACCGACGAGAACGCCGGCTCCGACGGCGACATCGTCACGGCGATGATCCAGGAGCGCGGCCTGGGACCGGTGGTCGGCATGCGCAGCTGGGGTGGGGTGGTCGGCATCGACGGCAAATTCAGCCTGGTGGACGGCACAGCGGTGACGCAGCCGCGCTACGCCACGTGGATCGTCAACCGGGCATGGTCGGTGGAGAACCACGGGGTGGACCCGGACATCGAGGTCCCGATGCCACCGCAGGCCTGGGCCGCTGGCACGGACTCACAGCTGGAGACGGCGCTCGACGTGGTGCTGGACGCGCTGCGCCGCGCCCCGGCGGCAGTGGCGCCCACGACGCAGGACCGGCCATCCACGTTGGCCCCGCCGCTGCCGCCGCGGCCCTGACCGGGCGGGGTTGCGATCACGCAGGGTGAGCGCCGCCAGGTTGAGTGTCTCCCGTACCTATGGGATCGGGGATGGTATTGCACGTTCGGCCAGCAATTGACGTGTGACTTGCCACGGTAATTGGCACGGTTCTGGCAGCGCTATTTGGCCGGCACCGGGGGTGGCAGTCTTGTCCGATAGCCGATCGTACAGCGGCACGCCAGCGGCCACCCCTGGCGCTGGCCATGTCCGGTAGTCCACATGTGGGTTACCGGTGCAAGGTCAGCTTGAGTCCCTCGTGCGAGGCCACGAACCCGAGGCGCTCGTAGAAGCGGTGAGCGTCGGCTCGTGACTTGTCAGTCGTCAGTTGCACCAGGGCGCAGTCCCGCCGGCGCGCCTCCTGGATCGCCCACTCGAACAGCGCAGCCCCCAGCCCGCGACTGCGGTGGTCCTGCCTGACCCGGACCGCCTCGATCTGGGCTCGTAGAGCCCCGCGCCTGGCGAGCCCGGGAAGGAAGCTCAATTGCATGGTGGCCAGGATCTGCGTGCCGTCGACGGCTACCAGCAGAAGGTGCGCCGGGTCGGCGTGGATGGCAATGAAGGCGCGCAGGTAGGGCTGCAGGTCAGCAGCGGTGCTGATGCCGTCGCGGGTGCTGCCCAACTGGTCATCGGCCAACAGCTGCACAAGCGCGGGGACATCCTCCGCGACGGCTTCCCGCAGCACGACCGTCGAGCCCAGTACGGGCAGCTGCCCCAGCACGATCACCCCTTGAGAATGCCCTGTCGCGCCTCCCGTTGGACGATCGTCAACTGGCCAGTGGTGGATGGAGCACGTCGTCCTGGCGGCGCAGCGGGTGTGGGTGGCCCAGTCCAGTGACCGAGTGCTGGGCTTCGCGGCCTTGGCCGGGCACTGGCTCGAGCAGCTGTACGTCGATCCCGAGGCTCAGTCAGGCGGCGTCGGGCGAGCCCTGCTGGACGCCGTCAAGGACTGCAGCCCAGAGGGTCTGATGCTGCACGTCTTTACTCGCAACGTCCGCGCGCGCCGGTTCTACCAAGCCACTGGATTCATCCTGACCGACACGAGCGACGGCAGCCGCAACGAGGAGCGCGAGCCGGACTGCACCTACACCTGGGCAGGCCAACCGCACCTCAGCGGAGACGGTCAGTGACTGAAGCCGTCCCGCTCGCCGATCGTCAGCTGAGACGTCGAGGCGGCCCCGAGCTGCTCTTCAGCGGTGGCGCCCGCCTGACCGCGCTGTCGCCGTCCCGTGATGCTGAGAAGGCTCCGGTCAGCGGCGTTCGTGGTCGTCTCGGGGGAATCCGGTAGATGAGTCCGGGCGTCAGTTGGTGCGGTGGTCGATCAACGTGATGGTCAGGCATGGCCAGACTCCCAGGGCCTGTGGTGTGACCTCGAGGGTGGCGATGGACGGCTCAACGCTGGACGATGGCCAGAAGGTCACGGCGGTGCCGGTGGTGGTGTCGGTCTCGACAGGGACGAGATCGGTAACGGGGAGCCCGTCGCGGTACTCCTGGATCCAGGCCCCGTCCTGGCGACGGTTGTGGTGCACGACCCGGTCGCTGAGTGCGGCGACCGCCGACATGCCGCGGCGGGGGTGGCCGTCGGGTAGCAGCGGGGCGTCGGGAGCGTCGAAGAAGCGAAGGTCCTTTGTCGCCATGATCGGCTTCCTGACCGGCGTTCGTCTTCGTGCAGCCGGGTGTCGGTCCCGCGCCCGTCGTCGGCCACCGATATCGAACCGTCGGTGCCGAGGGTGACATGGCTGGTCCCGCCGCCGCGGACTTCGGCCTCGTCGGCGGCATACGCCAACACCTCGAGGACCAGGTGCAGCGCTCCTCCCGGGGCCATCACCGCGGGCTGATCACGAATGGAGGCCAGGTGCTCGACGTCGACGGTGGCGGCCCAGTCGTGGGACCCACGATACCCTGGAGTCCTTCGCTGCTGGCACGGCGGCTCCTCGTATGCGGTCTTGGCGGCTACCTGAGTGAAGTCACCCGGCGGGCTTGCTGGGCCGGAACAGGCCTTGAGAGTGGATTTATCGGCACGTCGCAGAGGAGCACCTAATTGTCGGTGACGAAATTGTCGGTGACGAACACGCAGAACGGGTGCCCATCAGGGTCTGTGAAGACCAGAAGCGGCTCCTCCTCATCATTCGATCGGTCGAGCCGCAGGCCACCCCCAGCTCGATGACCCTGGCGTGCACAGCATCAAGCTCTGCTACGTCCCGCACCGTCAGGTCCAGGTGTAGTTGCTGGGGGACGCGCTGCTCGGGCCACGTCGACCGCTCGTGTTCGGTGACCTGCTGAAATGCCAGCAGTGGCGTGCCCTCCGGCAGTCTCAGATTCAGCCAGTCGCGTACCGCAGGGTCGTCCTCACCGGGGACTGGCTGCTCGTCCCCGGGCTTGTACACCAGACCCAGGAGCTGTCGCCAGAACTCCGCAGCGCTGCGCGCGTCCGTGGTGTCGAAAACAACTTGGGCCAGTTTCAGCGTCACCTGGGTCATGTCACCGGACGCTAGTGACAGGTGTCCGCGACGTTGCGGCACGTCGAAGCCGTCCCGCAAGCCGAACGTCCGACGTAGAGGGCAGGACCAAGTCCGGCTCGCGCCGCTGCCCGCGGTCGAGCGGGCCCGCCGCGTCCGACGTGGAGGTCCCCTGACCTCTGACGTCACCACGCTGGTGACACTTCGGGGATCGTTCTGCGGGACTCCGACTTCTCCGAACCGGGGACTACCGCGTCCTGTCGGGTCAGGCGATGGCTTCGAAGTGCAGCCGGAGTCCGAGGGCGTGCGACACCTTGACGACGGTGGCGAGGCTGGGGTTGCCGTCGGCGGACAGTGCCTTGTAGAGCCCTTCGCGGCTCATCTCAGCCTGCCGCGCGATCTGGCTGAAGTTCCGCGAGCGAGCTATTGACCCCAGCGCTCGGGCGATGGCCGTGGGGTCATCGTCGGCCTCGTCGATGAGCGCCTCAAGGTAGGCAGCGACGTCCTCGACACTGTTCAGGTAGTTCGCCGCGTCGAAGGGGGTGCAGGTCTCGTCGTCGGTGCTCATTCATGTGCTCCTTGTGTGCGGTGCCAGGTCCGAGCGACGCTGTGGGCAGTCCTGGTGTCCGCGTCCTGGGTTGATTTGTCTCCTCCGGTCAGCAGCAGGATCAGTCGGTCGCCGGTGCGTAGGAAGTAGACCCGGTATCCAGGGCCGTACTCGATGCGCAGCTCAGAGACACCCTGGCCGACCGGCTTGACGTCTCCGGGGCTACCGGCGGCCAACCGGTCGATCCGGACGAGGACTCGCGCCGCCGCGCGACGATCTTTGAGTTTGTGTATCCACCGGTCGAATGTCGCTGCCGTGACGACCTCAACCACATGTCAACTGTAGTTCACAGTGCGGGGTTGTGGCAACCTCGGCGCCTGTAGCTCGATCACTGGCTAGCGGCGACCGTGGCCCGAGTCGCGGGCTCCGCAGCCCCTACGATCGGGGACGTGGAGAGCCGAACGGAGACACAGAGCATCGAGAGCGACGCCGAAC
>JAABUP010001036.1_pt1 | contig 59492 bp, 52 predicted proteins | sample 5559201 | NCBI WGS metagenome assembly JAABUP01 (sample SAMN10711887, study PRJNA513373) | rock metagenome | isolation source: Antarctica rocks | place: Antarctica | reverse complement strand
CCCCGGAGGGCAGCCACTCCCCCTGAAGGGCAGCCGCTCCCGGCTGAATGGCTTGCGGCCACGCAGTACCCGTGAAGGGCACAATGTACCCGTGAAGGGCACAATGTACCCGTGAAGGGCACAATGTCCGCCTGCGCGGACCGGGCGGCGACGGTGCGGTAGGTGGTGCCCATCGGCGCTGCGGTTTAGGCGTGCTCCATCGCGGCATTCACGTTGGCGAATTGTATTGACCGCTACTGATTAGGGTATCAGTCGTTGGAGGAGAAGCGTCACGCTGGACTTCGGACCAAGGCTGATGGTATCCGTTTATCGGCATGGCGGGCTGGTACGGCTTCGGATGGTAGCAGCGGAGGCAAAGCGCTCGTTGAGCGCCGCTCCCCCCGCGATCACTGCGCGCGACTCAATCCAACTCCGCAAAAATCTCATCCACCGCGACCGCGAAGCCCGCGAGCAGGGGCGAGGTCGCCGTCGCGCCCGCCGCGAAGACGCCGTGCTCGGCGTAGCGCCCGTCGGCCAGGGTCAGCACCGTCACCGTCCGGTCGAGCGGGTTGACGATCCAGTACTCCGGGATCCCCGCCTCGGCGTACTCCCGCCGCTTCGTGATCAGATCGCGCGCCGGGTCGTCCGGGCTCACCACTTCTACGACGAGATCGGCCCCATGCCAATAGCGATCACCGTAACGCGGATCGTGGCGATCGAGCAGCGCCACGAGATCGGGTTCGCGAAAGCGGCGGTCGCGCAAACGCAGACGCAACGGTGCGAGTAAAGCGATACCGCCCTGTGGCGAAAGCGCATCGAAGATGCGTCGGCCCAGGAAAAATACGATCCGCTGATGTGTCGCCGTCGGCATCGGGAAAACCTCGATCGCGCCATCGGTGTATTCGATCAGCCGTTTGGAATGATCGGTGAACCACAGATACTCGGTGTCCTCCCAATCACCCTGTTCGGGCAGGACTTCGAGCATCATCGCTTGATACTCGCGCTGCGGAATCGCCATCGGTGCTCGCCCCTTCCTTAGACGCGTGAGCGTGATCGTTGCCAGCAGCGCCGGTGCCGCGATAGTGAGACGCCGATTTCATACGCCGCTTCTTACTCAGTCCAACTCCGCAAAAATCTCATCCACCATGACCGCGAAGCCAGGAAGCAGCACCGAGGTGGCGGTCCCGCCTGCCCTGAAGACGCCGTGCTCGCTGAAGGCACCACCCCCCGATTGCAGGGTCAGCACCGTCACCGTCCGGTCGAGCGGGTTGACGATCCAGTACTCCGGGATCCCCGCCTCGGCGTATTCCCGCCGCTTCGTCACCAGATCGCGCGCCGGGTCGTCCGGGCTCACCACCTCCAGCACCCAATCGGCCCCGAGCCAATAGCGAGGTGCGCGACGTGGATCATCGTGATCGAGGAGGACGAGAAGATCCGGTTCGCGATATTTATCCACGCTCAGACGCAGGCGCAACGGCGCGAACCGGATGACCCCACCGCGCGGATCGAGATACTGTAACAGCGCGCGCGTGAGGAGGGTCAGGATCGCCTGATGGATCTCGGTTGGCATCGGGAGAACCTCGATTTCGCCATCGTCGTACTCGATCAACCGCCTGGCGCGATCGGTCAACCAGATATACTCGCTCGCGCCCCAACCACCCTGTCGTGGCAGGATATCGAGGAGCATCGCTTGATATTCGCGCTGCGAGGTTGCCATCGTTGCTCGCTCCTTCGCTGAAGCCTCGCGGGGTCGGGGCGCGGATCAGCGTGAGGTCGGCGTCGGGCCAGGGGTGCCGGGCAAACCGGGGAGGGTCGCGGGGGCGGCGGTGACATCGATCTGCCGGACCCAGCCCACGTCGCCGCGCTCGGTCTGGAAACGCATCCAGATCAGTTCGCCCGCCTGCTCCTGTTCATCGAGGAATTGCAGCCGTGTGCCGGGCGCGATCAGCGCCATCCGCGCCGACGCCGCGCTCGGGCCAGCGCGCAAATTCACCTGCTGACCGTAATCGACGACGACATGGGTCGCCCGGAAACTCGGGGTGGCGGAGGCACGCGCCGTCCCGGCGAGGCCCAACACCGTCGGGGTCGGGGTATTCGCCACGGGCGGGGGGGCGGTCGGGATCGCGCCCGCGACGATCGCCCCGCCGCCGGGTGTCGCGGTGGGCGTACCGGCGCGCGGCGACACGATGACCCGCGCGACCGGCGAGGCGTAGGAAACACCGCTGCGCCCCGCGAAATCGGAGAAGAACGGGTCGAGGCGGAAGAAGAGCCAGGTGAACGAGGCGATCAGCAGCCCGACGACGAGCGCCATCGAGACGCCGACCATCATGCCGCTGCGCCGGTTGTTCTGCTTGAGCCGTTCGTTCAGCCCGGTCCGATCGACTATCCGGCTCATCCTCGCTCGCCCTGCTTTCGCATCGTGGTCTTCGCAATACACGCCAGTATACCATCGCCCCATGAGCCGGATCGCCCGCCTTGCGCCTGTGGCATACTTCCTGGCGACCCGGCTGGCGGGTGCAGGACAGGCAGGGCGGGCGGCGCGACAGAAGGGATATCCATGCTACGGGGGCTACGGGGGCTACGGCGGCGGATCAACGAGTCGCGCATCGCGCCGCGCGATCTCCTCACCTTCCGGGTCCAGGCGGTGTCGCCGCACCCCGAAGAGCCCGAGGCCGATGAGCACTATCGCCCGCCGCTGATCGTCAACGCCACGCCGGAACCGGACACGGGGATCACGCCCGAGCGGTTCGCGATCGGCGCGCTCCTCTTCGTCGAGTGGGCCAACGAGCGCCTGAACGATCGGATGCTGGCGCTGCGCCTGCAAGCGCTGATCCCCCGCCTGCGGCTCGCGGTGCGCCAGGGCAGCGTCGTCACGGCGCGCTACGCCGAGCACCGCGCCCGGCAACAGGAACGCTACTTCCATCACCGCGAAGCCGCGACCTACGAGGTGGCGATTCACAGCGAGGAGACCGGCCTCTATCTCGCGGTGAAGCGACGTGTGGTCGATGGCCCCTGGCAGGCGGACAAGACCCTCCTCGAAGCGGCGACACTCGCCCCGTACGAGGCGCTGCTGCGCCTGGCCCCCCCGCAGAGCGCCCAACTCCTCGCCTGGTTGGAGCGGGCGACGACGGCATGGCTTGCGGAGCGGGACGCCGCCTTCCCGCTCGTGGAGTGGGCGGAAACCGGACACCTCGGCGAACCGGGCGGCGATGCCTGAACGCATCCGTGGGGAACGACAAGCCGGTGGGGATCAGTCGCCCGAACGTTCGTACGCCGCGCAGAGCATCCCGAAGTAGGTCGGCACCTCGTACGAGAGGAGTTCGCCCCGGAAACCTTGTCCGGCGATCGCGCCGTGCAGATTGAGCATCTGCCAGAGGGCGTCGATCTTCGCGCGCTCGACCCACGCCGGATCGCAGTGCAGGAGCCGCCCCAGATCCTGCTCGCGCACCACGGCACAGGCGAGCGCGTCGAACTCGGCGGCGGCGGGGTCGAAGCCATACGGCCCGTTCGGGTCGTGGGCGTGGCCGAGATCGGCGCTGGCGATGAAGGCGATCCGCCGCCCGATGCGCTCGGCGGCGACCCGCACCGCCTCGCCGAGGCGCGGGAAGAGCGCCCAGTCGAGCTCCCAGGTCGGGCAAAGGACAACCACCTGTGGCCTCGGCGTGTACGAGCGCCCCATGAACCAGAATGGGATCGTCGCGCCCCAATCGAGATCCAGGCAGGTCGTCGGGTCGCCGGGGATGCCGGGGGTGATCGGCACGACCGGCACGCCCAGTTCGGCCCCCGCCGCCACGATCGCCGCGTTGAGCGCCCGGTCGACGCGGAACTCGACCGTGGCCCGGCGCAGCCCGCCGAGTTCCCCCGCAACCCGCCCGCTATCGAGGGTCGAGAAGGCAGCGGGTTCGCGCATCCCGTGGGGGGTCACCAGCACGATCGTCTCGGGGCGGTAGGCTTCCATGCGTCGCCCTAGCTCCGCCATCGCCGCCCGCGTCGCCGGGGCCGTGCCCGCGTCGACACCGCCGGTGCCGGGGACGAGCATCCCCCCGTGGGGGGCGATACACCCGAATACGATCCCGCCCATGCCCGTTCCTCCGCTCGCGCGTACCAGCCCATATTCCGCCGGTCACTGTACGGCTATCACCCGTCCCAGTCAATGTGTGCGTGCGTCCGAACGCGGGGGATACATCGATACGCACAGGTTGACAACGACGCCCTTTTCCGTTGTAATGTCGCCACCGGCGCGTCCGACGCGCTGTGAAGGAGAAGGACGCCCGCCGTGCGAGCGGTTCGGGCGAGCGAAAGGGACTTTCCTGTGACATACGTCATCACAGAACCGTGCAAGGGCGTCAAGGATGCCTCGTGCGTCGAGGTCTGCCCGGTGGATTGCATCCACTCCGACGACGATCAGGACATGTACTTCATCGATCCCGAAGAGTGCATCGACTGCGGTGCCTGCGAGTCGGTTTGCCCCGTCAACGCGATCTACTACGAGGAAGATACCCCGGAAGAGTGGAAAGAGTACATCGCGATCAACGCGAACTATTTTAAGAAGTAACGCACCATCGCGCCCCATGAGCGACGGCCCCGGCATCCGATACACCGGGGCCGTCGCCATTCCCTCCGACATTGTCGAGCGAGCGGGGTAATGGGGCAGTCGCAGCGCCCGTGGCGGTTCCACCGCGTGCTATACTTGCGCGCCAACACAGGGTACAACGAGCGTGTGCGCGATACCCTCGCAAGAGCGAGCGCCCGCAACGATCCGGCAGGCGCGCGGGGTAGCCTGCGGCGCGGCGATCGGGCATGTGGCAATAATTGGCGTGGAGGAATGCGGTGAAAGTTACGATCATGCAGGAGCAGTTGCAGAAGGGACTGGGGCATGTGTCGCGCGCTGTCGCCACGAAGACATCGCTGCCGGTGCTCGGGAATATCCTGCTCGCGACCGAGCAGGGGCAACTGAAACTCGCCGCGACCAATCTGGAAGTCGGCATCACCTGCTGGGTCGATTGCTCGATCGAGGAGGAAGGGGCCGTGACCGTCCCGGCCCGCCTGCTGACCGACTTCGTCGCCAATCTCCCGAACGAGTCGATCAAGCTCGAACTCGATCGCCGCAATCTGGCGCTCCACGTCCGCGCCGCCCGCTCCAAAGCGACCGTCCGTGGGATCGATGCCGAGGACTTCCCGGCGATCCCGACCGTGGAGGGGAAGCCGACCGCGCTGATCGCCCCCGACATCCTGCGCGAGGCGATCGGGCAGGTCGTCTTCGCGGCGGCGGTCGATGAGAGCCGCCCGGTCCTCGCCGGGGTCCACCTCCGCTTCGCGGGCGACCGTCTCACCCTCTCCGCCGCCGATGGCTTCCGCATGGCCGTGCGCGAGGCCGAACTCGTGGGGGCCGCCGCCGAAGAGGTGTCGATCATCGTCCCGGCCAGGGCGCTCAACGAGCTCTCGCGCGCCATCAGCGACGCCACCGATCCGGTCGAGATCGTGGTGACGCGCGGGCGCAATCAACTCCTCTGCCGCACCGGCAACATCGAATTCCTCTCCCGCCTGATCGACGGCTCCTTCCCCGATTGGCGGCAGATCGTACCGACCGGCTACAACACGCGCACCGTCCTCGGGCGGCAACAGTTGTTGGAGGCGACCAAGCTCGCGTCGTACTTCGCGCGCGACAACAACGACGTCATCAAGCTCTCGATCAAGCCCGGCGACGGGCAGTTCGCCCCCGGCAGCCTGACGATCAGCGCCAACGCCGCCGAGGTGGGCGACAACACCAGCGATGTCGATGCCGCCGTGGAAGGACCGGAGGCGCAGATCGCCTTCAACGTCCGCTACCTCAACGACGTGCTCAGCGCGCTGAAGACGCCGCAGGTGGCGCTGGAGATGCAGAACTCGGCCAGTGCCGGGGTGATCCGCCCGGTCGGCAATAACGACAGCACCCACGTCATCATGCCGATGCACCTGGCGTCGTATTAGCAAGTAGAGCGAGTAGTCGGTAGTCCGTGGTCCGTAGTCCGTAGAAGGGTCCGTTGACGGGCATTGCTTCTTATCGGCACCGCGCTACCACTACGGACCACGGACTACCGACTACCAACTACCGAAGGCTCCGATGCAGCAGATCGCGATCGTCCTCGGCCTGCTCGCGGCGGTGGCCGGGGCTATCCCGCTCGCCGCCCGCCTGAACATCGCCTACCCGATCGTGCTCGTCCTCGGTGGCCTCGCGCTCGGCTTCATCCCATTCGTGCCGAACGTCGCGCTCGATCCAGAACTCGTCCTGCTCGTCTTCCTCCCCCCGCTCCTCTATTGGGAGGCGGTCAACACCTCCTGGCGCGATTTCCGAGCGAATATCCGCCCGATCGGTTCCCTGGCGATCGGGCTGGTGATCGGCACGACCGGCGGCGTCGCGCTCGTCGGCCACTACCTGCTCGATCTGCCGTGGGCGGTCGCCTTCGTCCTCGGCGCGGTCGTCTCCCCGACCGATGCGGTCGCCGCCACCGCCATCGCCTCGCGCCTCGGCGTGCCACAACGGATCATCACGATCATCGCGGGCGAGAGCCTGGTCAACGACGCGAGCGCCCTGGTGATCTACAACACCGCCGTCGCGGCGGTCGTGGCGGGCAGCTTCTCGCTGCCGCGCGCCGGGGCGCAATTTTTCATCGCCGGGGCGGCGGGGATCGCGATCGGGCTGCTCGCGGGCGCGCTTTTCAGTCGGGCGCGGACCGCGATCCACGATACGCGCGTCGAGGGCACGCTGAGCCTGCTGATCCCTTTCCTCGTCTATCTTCCCGCCGATCTCCTCGGCGCGTCGGGCGTCCTCGCCACGGTCACCGCCGGGCTGGTCATCGGGCGGAAGAGCCCCGTGACCACCGCACCGGAGATTCGCCTCCAGATCGGCGCGATCTGGGATCTCGGCACCTTCTTGCTCAACGGCCTGGCCTTCATCCTGATCGGTCTGGAATTCCAGGAGATCCTGCGCGCCCTCGACCGCGACCCGCTGACGTTGCTGCTCCGTGACGTCGCGGTCGTCAGCCTCACCGTCATCGTCGTGCGCATCGTCTGGGTCTTCCCCAGCAATGGCCTCGCCCGCTGGATCCGGCGCAAGCACAACCGCGAGGAACCCGCCGACAAGCGCGAGTTGAGCGTCGTGGCCTGGACCGGACTGCGCGGCGTGATCGCGCTGGCGGTGGCGCTGGCCCTGCCCGAACAGGCGGGCGACCAGCCGTTCCCCTACCGCAACCTGATCATCTTCGTCACGTTCGGGGTGATCATCGTCACGCTCGTCGGGCAAGGGCTGACGCTGCCGCCGCTGATCCGCCTCCTCGGCCTCAGCGGCGACGACCATGCGACCCGCGAGGAAGGGGTCGCGCGGGCCGCCCTGGCACGGGCGGCGCTCGGGCGGCTGGATGACTGGGAGGGGCGCGACGGGCTCCCGGACCGCCTCTTGGGAGAATTGCGGGGTCGCTACGAGCGGCGCCTGGCGCGGCTAGGGGATGCCACGCAAGCGGCGACCCTGCCGCAGGCGCTCCTGATCCCGCAACTCCTCGCGGACCTGCGCGATACGCAGCGGCGCACCCTGGTCGAACTGCGTAACCGCAACGTGATCGGCGACGAGGTGCTGCGCCTGATCCAGCGCGAGCTCGATCTGGAGCAGTTGCGACTCGGGAGCAGCCTCCCACAGCCGGAGAACGACACCACCACCTGAACAGGCTGAGCCAACACGCGGCGCACGACGACCACGCGATCGTGCGCCCGTGGTCCGCGTGCGTCATCGCGCCGTAGTTTGGGCAAAGAGGTGCCCCCGGACCGCCGCCAAACAGTCCGGGGGCTTTGAGGAGGGAGGATGGAGTGTGACCCGCCACAAGTAGGATACTACTGTACGTACAGCTTGTCAAGCCCCCGATACCGTCGCTATAAGTTGCGCTCGGCGTCCGGCCTTGGTATGGTCGCACAACCGACGCGCAACGAAGCGCGCCACCTGCACGGTGCGGTTCACCCGAATATTGCCCTGGTAAAAAATGCCGGACACCGTTTCGCATTGAGGTAGGGTGTGCTGTGAAGTTATCGAGTCGCAGCGAGTATGGTATCCGCGCACTGTTAGAACTTGCCCAGCGTCGTGGTCAGGGGCCGATCCAGAGCCGCGATATCGCGGAGCGCCAGGAGATCCCCGACGCCTACTTGAATCAACTCTTGCTCACGCTCCGCAAGGCCGGCATCGTGCAAAGCGTGCGCGGCCCCGCCGGTGGGCATCTGCTCGCCCGAACGCCGGAGCGGATCACGCTGGCCGCGGTGATCGGGGCGCTCGATGGCCTGCCTCAGACCGACACCACGCCGACCGCACAGGACGACCGCACCGACTCGTGGGCCGTGCGCTGGATCGGGGCGCAACTCGACGAGTCCGTGGACTGCATCCTGCGTGAGATCACGCTGGAGACGCTCCTGGTCCGCAAACAGGCGCGCGACAACGTCCTCAACTATCAAATCTGAACGCGCGCGATGCCCCACAATGGAATACAATCGCCTCGGTTATTGTTGATATGACTGATAGACATTAGCTGGTACACACCGCGCGGCGACATGTGTGAAGGAGGAAAGGCGACGATGAGCACGACAGCGAACGATTCGACCGAACTGGTACGCCAGCAACGCCCGAAGATCGCCGATGACGCGACGCAATTGATCGGCAATACGCCGCTCGTGCGGCTCAACCGCGTCACCGATGGCGCGGGGGCCACCGTTATCGCCAAGATCGAGTCCTTCTCGCCCGGCTTCAGCGTCAAGGACCGCATCGGCGTGGCGATGGTCCGCGATGCCGAAGCGCGCGGCGAGATCACCCCCGGCAAGACGACGATCGTCGAGTCGACGAGCGGCAACACCGGCATCGCCCTCGCCTGGGTGGCGGCGGCACGTGGCTACAAAATCATCCTGACGATGCCGGAGACGATGAGCATCGAGCGGCGGCTGCTCCTCAAGGGGTACGGCGCGGAACTGGTGCTGACCCCCGGCTCCGGCGGGATGGCGGGGGCGGTGCAGAAGGCCGAGGAGATCCTGGCCGAGACGCCCGACGCCTGGATGCCCCAGCAGTTCAAGAACCCCGCCAACCCGGAGATCCATCGCCAGACCACGGCGGTCGAGATCTGGCAGGACACCGATGGTCAGGTCGATATCCTCGTCGCGGGCGTCGGCACCGGCGGCACGATCACGGGCGCGGGCCAGGTGCTGAAGCGTCTGAAGCCCTCGATCCAGGTGGTGGCGGTCGAGCCGACCGAGGCACCATTGCTGACCGAGGGGAAGGCCGGCCCGCACAAGATCCAGGGGATCGGCGCGAATTTCATCCCCGAAGTCCTCGACCGCGAGGTCTACGACGAGGTCTTCCACGTCTCCGGCGACGAGGCGATCGCGATGAGCCGCCGGTTGATGCGCGAGGAAGGGCTGCTGAAGGGGATCAGCTGCGGCGCGGCGGTCCACGCGGCGGTCCAGGTCGCGAAGCGCCCGGAGAACGCGGGCAAGATGATCGTCGTCATCACCCCGGACACCGGCGAGCGCTACCTGAGCACCGCCCTCTTCGCCGACTTGCGCGAGAGTTAGGGCCGGGTCGCCACGGTCGGTGGTCGACAATCGAGAGCAGACGGGCGGGGGTGAGCGATATCGCCCCCGCCCTGCGTACGCCATTTGCAACGTTGCAAACACGATAAAATGCCCACCTACCCGGCCTGCCTTGCCCGGGGTGGGCGCAGTCGCGTACCATCGCTATCGTTGAGCGTTCAATGGAATCCCACCCGTCAGTCACCCGACCCTGGGACGCTGCCCGTGCGCCACCCAACCGTCGTCGAAACGGACGAGCGTTGTGTAAATCAAGTCCTGCCACCGCCCGAACCGCCCGATCGCCTGTGCGAACAATAGCGACAAGGAGTTGAGGATGCCGATCCGCCGCTTGCCCGCGCGCCCGAGCGCCGCCCTGATCACGCTGCTGCTGCTGATCACCCTCTTCCCGCGTGCGACCCCTGTCGCCGCCGCCGCCGATAATCCGGCCCTGACCGGGTTCGACCGGGTCTGGGCACGTACCGATCTGCCGAATGTGCGCGGCGACCGGACCTTCCTCTGGGGACCGGAGCCGGTGGTGCCGCTGATCGTCATGGAGCCGCTGGCCGGGCTGGGCCTGCCGAACGATGAACGCCCGGTCCTCTACTGGGACAAGGCGCGCATGGAAGTCAACGCGCCCACGGCGGACCCGGCGGGACAGTATTATGTCACCAACGGCCTGCTCGTCTCGGAGATGGTGACCGGGCAGGTGCAAACCGGCGTCAACCCGGTCCGCTACGCCGGGCGCGCGCCCGCCGAGGTGCCGTTCGGCGATCTCACCGACGATACCGGGCCGACCCACCGCTCCTTCGGCGACCATCTGCGCGATGCGCCACTGGCGGCGGGTCAGCCGGTCGCGCAGACGATCGACCGCGCCGGGAAGGTCGGCGCGACCGATGCGGGCGGCGTGACCTGTCAGACAATCGTGCAAGAGACGAAGCACTGCATCGCCGCCCCCTTCTGGAGCTTTCTCAACAGTCGCGGCCCGGTCATGGACTTCGCCAGCGAGACGGTCGCCGATGGCGCGCTCTTCGATCCGCTCTTCTACGCCACCGGCCTGCCGATCAGCGAGCCCTACTGGATCACCGTTCGCGCGGCGGGCAAGCCGACCCGCGTGCTGATCCAACTCTTCGAGCGCCGCACCCTCACCTACAACCCGGCCAACCCCGCCGCCAGCCGCGTGGAGATGGGGAATGTCGGGTTGCAATACTACAACTGGCGCTACACCGCGATCGTGCCCGACGCGCCGCAGACCGGCCTCGCACCGGAGATGCGCGCGGCGATCGGCGCGATCTGGGATGCCGATGCCAGGTTCCGCTACTTGCCGGGGGCGGTCGCGGGGCGCTACCAGTTGCTCTTCCAAAGCCTCGACAACGATGGTGCATATGGCTTCGCCAGTCGGCAATACCACCTGATCGCCGTGGACCACAGTTACACCGCGCAGCCGCGCGGGGCCGGGATCATCCTCGTCCACGAGATGCAGCACGCCAGCGATTTCAATGTGAATGGCGGCGCGCACAACGCGCAGGAGTGCTACGCCTCCGAGCTACGCGGCTTCCTGACCGAGATGTATCTCTGGCAGACCTGGTATGGCACGGGTGGGAAAACGGGCACCGCCGATCCGCTCGACCGCGAGGAGAACGCGATCCTGAAACAACTGCGCGAGAACCCCGCCGCGTTTGTCGCGGGACTGATCAAGGGCTACACCGACAATGGGCAATGCCCCGGCTATCCCATGACCGGTACGCCCGACCGCATGCTGACGACCGCGGGGCTCCCCACCGGGATCGCCGCCGCATTACCGGTCGATCAACTCTTCGCGGCACTGAAAGGTGCCCTCGCGGAGAATGGCGGCACGGTCGCCGCACTGACCACGGAAGACTTCGTCGTCACCCCGCGCTAAACAGCCACCCCACGACCACCTGCGCGGTGTCCCCCACCCGATGACGGCGAGGGACACCGCGCAGGTGCGGCACACGGCCCTGCCAGCCCCACACCGACAGCTGGAAGCATATTCGGGCTACCGCCGGGCGACGACCCTCGGTATGGTTAAGGTGGCCGATGGCGACTCGAACGAGGAGCGAGACGACATAGCGACCCTGGCGCGCACCTCATCTCGGGGCAAGTCACGGCGCGGTGTATGGTGTTACCGTGGGCGCTCCCGATCGTGCGGTCGGCTGCTGCAAGCCGCTGGAGAGGCGTGGCACCACCTCCTTGCGCTACGATCGTCGAAGCGCCGCACGATGATGCGGCGACGCGAGAGAGGCGGCCAAATCCTATGTTTGCGCCGAGACGTATGGCGATCAGCCTCGCGTGCTGCGCGGTCGTCGGCCTACTCGCGAGTTGCGGCGGCGGGCCGAGCGTCATCAGCGTGCGCGATCCCTGGGCACGTCCGGCGGTCGCCGCGCCGGGCGGCGCGACGCCGACGAGCGGCAACGCATCGGCGCTGATGATGGGCGGCAGCAACAGCGTCGTCTATCTGACGGTCGTCAATACCGGCGACGGCAAGGATACGCTGATCGGGATCAGCAGCGATGCCGCCGCTGCGGTGGAACTACACCGCACGGAGATCACGAACAACGTGGCGAGCATGCGCGAGGTCACCACCGTGGAGATCCCGGCGCACGGCCAGGTCCGCTTCGATCCGGGCAGCTACCATCTGGTGCTGGCGAATGTGCGCCGCACGCTCACGCCCGGCGCTACGGTCGACCTGACACTGACCTTCAAGGGGGCGGGGCCGGTCCAGGTGCGCGCCGAGGTGCGCGCGCAGTAGGGCGACATGAACAGCGGGCGAGCGGCGGGGCGACGAAGCCCCGGCCAGATACAGAGGGAAGGGACGGAACATGTCCAGCGAGTCGATCTCCACGCAGCCGCTCGCCCCGCGCCGCAATCGGCGCATGCTCTGGGCGATCCTCGGCGTCATCGTCCTGGCGCTCGTCGCCGTGGGCGGCTTCTCCCTCTTCGAGGCGCGGCGCGACGCCCAGGCGGGCCGTTCCTCGCTCGTCCTCAGCGGCACCTCGCCGAGCGGGACGGGCTCCCTGGTGGCGAACCCGCACCCGCTGACCGACTTCGCCCTCACCGACGCCGATGGGCAGCCGTTCGCGCTCAGCACGCTGCGTGGCAAGCCGACGCTCCTCTTCTTCGGCTTCACTCAATGCCCGGACCTCTGCCCGACCACCCTGGCCGAGTTCAAGGGGGCCAAACGTGCCCTCGGCGCGGACGCCGACAAGCTCCAGGTCGTCTTCATCAGCGTCGATCCGGATCACGATACGAACGCGACCATCAAGCGCTATCTCGCCGCGTTCGACCCGAGCTTCATCGGCCTGCGCGGCGACGACGCCGTGCTGTCGAAGGTCGCGTCCGAATACGATCTCACCTATCGGAAGGTGACGCTGCCGAGCGGTGGCTACACCGTGGACCACACCGCCACCGCGTTCCTGATCGACGCGCGGGGGCAGTTGCGGGTCGTCTACCCCTACGGCATCCCGGCGAGCGCCTTCGCCAAGGATGCGCGCTCCTTCTTCACGCCGTAACCACGGGCGAACGGCGCGATCGCGTTACCCTTCTCCGGCCAAAGTCTCGATCGCCGCGACGACGCGCGCCAATTCATCGACCGCAGGGCCGTCGGGCCGCCGCTGATAGGCGGTGACGAGCGCCCGGTAATACCAGAGGGTGCCCGCCTTGCCCCCACCGAAGAGCGCCCAGAGGGCGTCGCCCTGACGCCGGAGATCGGCCAGGATCGCCCGCGCGTTGTGCAGCTTATACGGCGGACGACACGCGCAGGACAGCGGGTGAGGCGACCGCGAGCCGCGCCACGTAGGCTTCCTTCGTCGCACGCCAGGTGGGCGACTCCTCGGCGGTGCAGCCCGCGACGATCGCGGCGACCGTGTCGCCGAAGCGCGCGCGGATGTCGGCCAGCCGCGCCGCGCCCCCCTGGTCCTCGACCGCATCGTGCAGCAACGCCGCGATGACCTCGTCCTCGTCGCCGCCCCCTCCCCCGACGATCGCGGCGACCGCCAGCAGATGGGTGAGGTACGGGACGTTGGCGCCCTTGCGCCATTGGAGGACGTGGACGCGCGTGGCGTAGAGCAACGCCTCCTCGAAGCGCGGGCCGAACGGGATGAACGCCGAATCCGCCGCCATAGCCTTTCCTCCGTCTCTGCTCCTTATCCGCGACCGCCCGCACACCGGGCGCGCAGCCGCGACCCGCGCGATCTGCGGGCGACGCGGAGAGCATCCTTTGTGCGACGATGGCGTCACTATAGCGGATCGGCGCGCAGGGGGACGGATGATCATCGACGCCCACACGCACATCTTCCCGCCCGACTTCGCGCGCGACCGCGCCGCGCTCGCCGCGCGCGACCCCTGGTTCGCGCGCACCTACGGCGATGGTCGGGCGCGCATGGCGACCGCCGAGGAGCTGATCGCCAGCCTCGATGCGGCGGGGATCGCGGCGGCGGTCGTCTGCGGCTGGCCCTGGCGCGACCTCGCCCCTTGCCGCGCGCACAATGACTATCTCCTCGATGCCGCGCGCCGCTGGCCGGGTCGCCTCCTCCCCCTGGCGATCGTGCCGCCCACGGCGGGCGCGGCGGCGCTGGCGGAGGCGGCGCGATCGCTCGACGCGGGCGCGGTCGGGCTCGGCGAGCTGAACGCCGACGCGCAGGGCTTCGACTTCGTGGACCCTGCCGGGCTCGCCGCGCTGGCCGCGCTGCTCACGGCGCGCGACAAGCCACTCCTCCTGCACGCCAGTGAGCCGGTCGGGCACGACTATCCGGGCAAGGGCACGGCGACACCTGACCGCCTCCTCCCGTTCATCCGGGCCAATCCGGCGCTGCGGATCGTCGCGGCGCACTGGGGCGGCGGGCTGCCCTTCTACGCGCTGATGCCGGAGATCGCGGCGGCGACCCGCAACGTCTGGTACGACTCCGCCGCCTCGACCTATCTCTACGACTTCGCCGTCTTCCGCCACGTCGCCGCGATTGTCGGCCCCGAACGAGTGCTTTGGGGGACCGATTACCCCCTTCTGCGGCCCGGCCCCTTCCTGCGCCATACCCGCGCGGTCGGCCTGGACGAGGCGGCGCTGGCGGCGATCCTCGGCGAGAACGCCCGACGCCTCTTCGCTCCCGCCCCGGCGGATGGTTCGCTACGCCAGGCCGCGTCAGCGCCCGCCCCAACGAGCGGTCTGCTAGGATAGGTCGCGTCGGCGTCCGCACCGTGGCGGGGCGCACCGAATCACCGCAGGGTAGAGGAGAGCAGCAGGATGGTAGCGATTTCGATCATGATCGAGGGGCAGCAGGGGCTCACCTGGCCGCGCTGGAAGCGGCTCGTCGCCGAGGTGGAGGCGCTCGGCTTCGCGGGGCTCTTCCGCTCCGACCACTTCACCGGTCCCAACCCGCCGGACGAGGACGCGCTGGAGCCGATCATCTCCCTCGGCTATCTGGCCGACCGCAGCGAGCGGCTCCACTTCGGCACCCTGGTCGCGCCGGTCTCCTTCCGCGACCCGATCGTGCTCGCCCGACAGGCGCTCGCCATCGATGATCTCAGCAACGGGCGGCTGATCCTCGGCCTCGGCGCAGGGTGGCAGGCGCGCGAGCATGAGATGTTCGGCTACACCCTCGGCGACATCAAGACCCGCTTCGCCCGCTTCGAGGAGGCGCTGGAGATCGTCACCCGCCTGCTGCGCGACGATGCGCGCGTCACCTTCGACGGGCGCTTCTATCAGCTCAAGGACGCGACCTTCCTGCCGCGCCCCGCACGTCCGGGCGGGCCACGGATCCTGATCGGCGGCAGCGGACCGCGGCGCACCATGCCCCTCGCCGCGCGCTATGCCGACTGGTGGAACGGCGTCGGCCTCGATCGCGCGGCCTTCCGCGAGCGCTCCGGTCTGCTCGATCGCCTGCTGCGCGAGCACGGGCGCGCGCCCGGCGACGTGCGCCGCACGATGATGCGGACCGTCCACTTCGGGTCCGATCTGGCGGCGGTGGAACGCCGGGTCGCCGGCAAGCTGCGCGCGGACCTCGTCGACAAGCCGTTCGAGCAGGCGCTGGAGACGATGCTGAGCGAGGAGCGCGCTTTGATCGGCACGCCGGAGATGCTGATCGAGCAGATCCGCGCCGATGGTGCGGCGGGGGTCGAGGAACTGATGCTGCAATGGTTCGACCTCGACGACATCGCGGGGCTGCGCGCGTTCGCCACGAGCGTCCTGCCGCACGTCGGCTGACACACGCGAGGGGGATGGGCAACCGATGTACTCCTACACAGCCCTGGTGGACGGGCTGGCACGCCGCGTGCGTGCCAGCTACGGCCGCCAGATCATCGCGCCCGAGCGCCCAGAGCACGGCGTATTCATCGCCGCGCGCGATGGCGTCGCTAATGCCGATCACACCGCGCATGGTCACGCCCTGGCCGAGGCGGGCTACGCCTTCCTGCTAGCCGATTCGCCGCTCGCGGGGGACGACGCGCTCTTCGCGCGCCTGTCGGCGGCGATCGCCTTCCAGCGCCGCTGGCAGCGCACCGAGGGGCTGATCGATCTGATCTCGGTCAACTGGGTCTCGCCGCCCGATACCGGTTTCACCGTGCAACTCCTCGCGCCGGTCGTCGCCCTCGCGCGCACGGTCGCGGCGGGCGGTGATGAGCGCGCGGCCCGGATCGCCGCCGACCTCGGCGCATATGTCGCGAGCGCGGCAGCCGGGATGATCGGGCGCGGCTTCCACACGCCGAACCATCGCTGGGTCGTCTGCTCGGCGCTGGCGCTGGCACAGGCGCTCTTCCCGGACCTCCCGGCACGCCCCTACCTCGAGGCGATCCTGGCGGAGGGGATCGATGAGAACGACGACGGCGAGTTCACCGAGCGGAGCACCGGCATCTACAACGCCGTCTGCGACCGCTCGCTGCGCCTCATGGCGGACGCGCTGGGACGCCCCGAGTTCCTCGATCCGGTGCGCCGCAACCTCGACCTGATGACACAGCTCTTCCATGATGATGGCGCGGTCGTCACCAGCATCTCGAACCGGCAGGATCAGGGGCAGCGCGTCATCCCGCTCGGCCTCGCCGACTCCCTCTACGATCTCGCCCGCCGCGACGAGAATGGGGTCTGGGCGACGCTCGCCGATCGACTGGTGGCGCTGACGCCGGAGGAGCAGCACAACGCCTGGCTCCTCCAGCCCTTCGTCGCCAATCCCGCCTACCGCCGGGACACCCTCCCCCGTGCGCCGCTCCCGGACGAGTTTCGCCGCCTCTTCCCGGTGGCGGGGATTTGGCGAATCAAGCGCGGTCCGCTGTCGGCCACCGCAGCCCGTGGCAACACCACCGCCTTCGCGCTGCGCTACGGGCAAGCGGAACTCACGGCGCTGAAGATCGCCGGCACGTACCACTCCACCGCCTTCTTCGCCGCCGATGAAATGGTGCCGCAGGGGGCGGGCATCAGCCTCGTCCACCAGGGGGCGAACCGGCGGCTCCCCGGCTACGAATTGCCGCTTGGTCGCCCGGTGCCATTCGGCACCTTCTACACGAGCCGCGACGAGCGCGAACGCTGGACCCTCCCCGCGCTCGATCTGACGCTGGACATCGCGGAGGTGGCGGGCGGGTTCGATCTGCGCCTGCGCTCGACGGGGGGCGTGGACCGGATCACCTGCCAGATCGAGTGCTGTTTCGTCGGCCCTGGCGAGTGGGAAACCGCCGATCAGGTGATCGCGGTCGGCAACGGCCAGACGGCGATCCTCAAAGAGGGCGTGGGGCGCTTCAGCCGGGGGAACGATGCGATCACAATCGGGCCGGGTGCGGCGGCGCATCGGATGTGGCAGATGCGCGGCACCGAGCCGGAGCCGGACATGTTCCGCGTGCTGATCACCCTCCAGACCCCGCTCGATCACCCCTTCCGGGTTCGCTTCGGTCGCCCCGCGCCCTTGACCGGCGGTATCCTTCCGCCCGACTGAGCGCGCGTCCCCCGCACGGCATCGCGCGGCGGTATGGTGCCGCCGCGCGATGCGGGGTATCGTCCCCGCGTAGCGGTAACGGAGCGAGCATATTGCTCGCGCATAACCGTGTATGCGGCGTACGTATTATGTCCAATTGCCGCCATGAGCGCACCCAGCATACCATCCAAGCCGAAAGTACCAGTACGCGCGACCTTTTTGCTAGCCCGAAAGTACCGCCTCCCGACGATCCCGATCAGACACCTGCGCTATAGACGCCGTACCACTATTTTCTCTACGCTACTGATGGTGCTGAGGCGGTCATGTTGACCGAATCGGCCACCGTATGAGCGCCGCAGCTGCTCAAGGCAACCTCGGGGGAAACGTCGAGGGCGCAAAGCCACGGGCCTACCATCCCCGACAAGGGATATGGCAGCCGGGCCGCCGGTTGCGGGGGAAACGCCCCCGCACAAGCCGAGGGATCCAACCTCGGCACGCGGGGTATCGTCCGTAGGGAGGATACCCAGATGCGATCGATCCGCCAACGCCTCGGCCCACCAGAAGCGCCCGCCAACAGACGCGAGCGACAACCGGCACAACACACCCGCGCGCCGCGCTTTCCCGGTCAGAGCCTCGTCGAATTCGGCCTGGTCTCGCTCCTCCTGCTGACGATGGTCGCGGGGGTCGTGGATCTCGGGCGCGGCGTCTACTCGCGTACCACCCTCTCCAACGCCGTCCGGGAGGCGGCCCACTACGGCTCGACCAACCCCAGGGATAACGAGGGTATCGTCGCGGCGGCAACGAACACGTCGCCCGGACTGAGTCTGGCGGTCACAGGGGCCGACCCGCAGCGCCCTGACAAGCTCTTCGACTCATGGACGCAAAATGGCGGCGCTATCCATTGCACCGACCGTAAGTATGCCACTATCATCCAGCAGCAGGCCGCCTCGATGCCGATCATGCCCGGAGGGATGGCGCTCGGGGTCGTCGCGCCTGCGCTCGCCGCGAAGATCGCGGCGAGCGCGCCTGAGGACTATATCAGCGACTATTACTTCACTATTAACGGCTCCGTCGCCAATCCGCCGCAGCAACTCAACGGTAACGTGCGGGCGGGCGATCAAGTTCGCGTCGTCTTCACCATCGCCCCGACCTGCTCCAATGTGGTGGCCTCGCTGACCACCTGGGTGACCGATGAGGCGGGCAATATCATCGACGGCCAGAGTCGCCAGCCCGCCGATGAGACCCACTGGTACGACCGCAGCAGCGGCACCTTCCAGCCCGGGCGCTCCTATCTCGACGTGACCGTCCCGAACGACAACTTCAAGATCCTCTTCAGCATCACCTCCAGCTCGCCAGCCCCGCCCACGCCGACCGTCGTCCCATCGACGGCGACGCCGACCAATACCCCCATCCTGCCGACCGGCACGCCGGTGCCAACCGCGACCGCCACGCCGGTTATCCCGACCAACACGCCCGCGCCACCGACGGCGACAGCGACGCTGGCCCCGCCCACGAATACGCCGACGCCCGCCCCACCGACGGCGACGCCCACGAACACGCCGGTCCCGACCGCGACGGTGCCGCCGACGGCGACCAATACCCCCGGACCGCCGACGAACACACCGACACCAGCGCCGCCAACCAATACGCCGACGCTTGCCCCGCCAACGGCCACACCGACGATCACGCCAACGCCGCAGCCGACCGCGACGCCGACGATAACCGCGACACCGACAATCACGCCAACGCCGGAGCCGCCGACCGCGACACCGACCGCGACGCCCATCCCCACGAGTACACCGATACCGACGACCACGCCGGTGCCGACGAGCACGCCCCCAGGGGATTTAAACGGCTGGACCGGCACACGCCAGGTCGATGCGAATGGCAGGGTGATCCCGCAGCAGTGCGGCAATCCGGCGGTCGGGAATTTGCTCACCGTCTGCGCCGGCTACCGGTTCAATCTGGCCCTACCCGGATTGATCGGCTTCCCCGCGATCCCCATGCGCGAGTGCGCCACGGTGGACATCCAGAACATCCCTTAGCGGGGCGAGCATGGGCAGGCGAGGTGCGGGGTGTCCAGGTGCCCCGCACCTCGCCTGCTGTGCGTCCTACGCCCTCACCCCGACGCTGCTCACCCTTTTCGGCCCCTCAATTTGCGGAAGGGCTCCCGCCCCGGCTCTCGTATTGTGTGAATAACCGGCCATGAATGGCGCAAGGAGCGGTGTCGCGCGCCGCCCCCGACAGCGGATCGCGCGCCGCGACCGACCTGTGGCGGCATCCCGGAGTGGTAGTCCTATGACCCGGTGCCCCGGCGGTACCTCCGCCCTGCCCCAGCGGTCCCAAAGTGGATAGGACTATCACTTCATATCATGCCCGAGGCATCTTCCCTAGACTATGTATACAGCAAAGTCGACGCCGGGCGAGGGGATAATCACCCATTCGACCTTATCGGCGAGGGGAACATGCCGCGCATCCAGGCTGTCGATGCCCGGCGATCGTGCGAGACATGCGGCGAGCAACGAGGCGACGCACGGGATTGATGGCCGACGAGGGAGATGCGATGAGATTCTTGAACAGACTGCGATGCATCAGACCGCACAGAGGAACCGGGAGAACGGGCGAGACGACGGCGCGTCCGAGGCGCTTCCGCGGGCAGGGCGTGGTCGAGTTCGCGCTCGTCAGCCTGCTGCTGATGACGATGGTCGCCGGGGTCGTGGACCTCGGGCGCGGCGTCTACGCGCGCACGACCCTCTCCAACGCCGTCCGCGAGGGCGCGCGCTACGGCGCGACCAATCCGATCGATCGTACAGGGATGATCGCGGCGATGAATGCCACTTCCCCTGGCCTACGCATCACCGGCACGACCAAGCCCGATGCTAACCCCGATGATAGTGTCCTGCCCTTCTACGAGAACGGCGGCGAGATCCATTGCAGCGATCGCCGGTACGCCTGGCTACCGCCCGTGACCACATCGAATAAGGCGGCGGCACCGGCGGGCCTCGCGCTCGGCGTCATGGCCCCCGCGCTCGCCGCGCAGGCGGTCGCCGCCGACAATTACGACTGCGTCAGCAATTACTACTTCCTCATCAATGGTCAGGTAGCCAATCCGCCGCAGCAGCTCTCCGGCAACGTCCGGGCGGGTGACACCGTTCGTGTCGTCTTCACGATCGCCTCGACCTGCTCGAATGTCAACGCCTCGCTCACCTCATGGGTGACCGATACAGAAGGTAAGATTATTGCCCCGCTCCCCTGGTACGACAACGACTCCGGCGTCTTCAACCCGGGGCGTAGCTATCTCGAGGTGACAATCCCGAACGATAACTTCAAGATCGAGTTCCGGGTCACCGGCAGCGGCACCGTCTCGCCCACCCCGACCGCCACGACGGTGCCGACCAATACCCCGACCGCCACGGCCACCAATACGCCCATCCCGCCAACGGCGACGAACACGCCGATCCCGCCGACCAACACGCCGGTGCCACCAACCGCGACGAAGACCCCCATCCCGCCGACCGCCACCAACACGCCCGTCCCGCCAACGGCGACGAACACGCCGGTGCCGCCGCCGTCGGCCACGCACGCTGATGTTACGAGTTGCCCGAAGGACGACTCGGTTACGGTTACCAATGTCCCGAGCAACTACGACTATGTCGGCGGCTATTTTGCGACGAGCCTACCGGGCGATGGTAACTATCGCTTCACACCAACGGCTGCCGTCGTGAAGGGCACCGGAACATTCACCTTCACCTACCCGAACTATAGCCCAGGCACAACCTTCACCGTCTCCATGTATGTGGGGGGGCACAATAAGAGTACCGGGAACAACGATATCTTCACCCAACTCACCTGGACAGTGAAGTGTCCTGCCCCGACCTCGACGCCGACCGCCACCGCTACGGCGACCAACACGCCACTCCCGACGAACACGCCGCTGCCGACCAATACCCCGACAGCGACGGCCACCGCCACCGCCACCGCCACCGCGACGAGCACGCCGCTGCCGACCAACACGCCGACCGCCACGGCCACCGCGACGAATACACCGACGCCGACGAATACGGCGACACCGACTACCGCGCCGACATCGACACCCTATGTTGCGCCCTCTCTACCGTGGACATCCAACACCCTGGTCACCGCGCAGGATAAGGTCAACATGCCATTCTGCGAACTGCCCCAAACCGGCAATCTCCTTACGGTCTGCGCGGGGTACAACTTCAACCTGGCCCTGCCCAAACTGATCGGCTTCGGACGTATCCCGATGAAGGAGTGCGCGACGGTCGACATCCAGAACGGGAAGTAAGCGCCGGTGCGGCGGGTTGGGCGGGCTGCCCCCCTGACCCGCCGCACCAGGACACAGCGAGGATCGCACGGGGAAACGCATGACGGGGAAGCAACGACAAGAACAGCGCAGCCACCGCGGGCAAGGGATCGTCGAGTTGGCGCTCCTGACCCCGCTCCTGGTGCTGATCCTCCTGGGGGCGCTCGACCTCGGGCGGGTCTACATTTATGCCACGCGCGTGAATAACGCCATCAAGGAGGGTGCCCTGGCCGGGCTCTACCAGCCCACCCTGGATGGGGTGAAGAAGCGCGCCGTCCGCGAGACGATCGATCCGTCCTACCCGACCAACGATAATCGCCGCTATCTCCTCGGGATCCCCGACCAGGACTTCGTGATCGATGCCGTGCGGCGCTACAAGTTCTCCGCGCCGACCGTAGCGATCGACTGCGTCGCGAGCGCCGCCGCCTGCGCGAATCCCCAGTCAGGAGACGCGATCGAGGTGAGCGGCTACTACGTCTTTCATCCGATCACGACCCAGATCGTGCGGATCCTACCTCCGAACTTTAAGATTCGCCAGACGGTGAGGGCGGTATACTGATGCGGTTCATGCAGCATGTGCGTCGGTTTCGCCGCGCACCAGGTCAGACACTCGTGCTCTTCGCCCTGATGTCGCTGGTGCTGATCGCCGGGCTCGGCTTGGTGATCGACGCTGGGGTCGATTACGCGGCACGACGGAGGATGCAGAACGCCGCCGACACCGCCGCGCTCGCCGGGACGCGCGTGATCGCCCGTCAGGTCTCAGCGCCGGTGCCCAAACGCGCCGCCGTCTGGTCCGCGATCTTCGACACCGCCGTGGCGAATGGCGCGCCGAATGACGCCACGCGCTTCGCCTGCGACTACATCGACAACGCCCGCAACGCCCTCAACCAGCCGTGCAGCGATAACGGCTCTTCGCCTATCCCGAACGGTGCCACCGGGATACGCATCCGCGTGACCGAGCAGCACACCACCTTCTTCATGCGCGCGATCGGGATCAAGACCTCCGGCACCGCCGCCACCTCGACGGCCCAGGTACAGGTCGTCCGCGAGCTCTCGATGTACGACATCCCTTTCATGGTCTGTGGCATCTACTCCCCAAACGGCGCGGCAGAATCGATCCTGGAGGCGCGAGACAAACCCGATCCCGTCCAGCCAAAAAATGGCCCGCAGGCCACCCCGCAGGCATACATCACAACGCTCCCGGACGATGGGGTAGCGAGGATCAAGGTAGTCCGCCTACAGCTACGACTGGAATGTGCGAGAGAGCAATGGCGATCTGACGCTGAACCCTTCAGCGCCGGACTACCTCATCTACTCCGATACCCTGCCGAAAAAGAATCAGTGCAGCCTCGATCAGGCGGGATACAACTGGCACGGAGTGATCGAGCAGCCCGCCAGAACCATCGACAGAACGCAGGTGTATACGATCGATCCCGACAACCAATTTTTCCCCTTCCTCAAAGCCTCGTCCACGACCATGTCCTCCGCCGTCTGCTCCCCCGCCGCCCCACCACCCGTCTCTACGAGCGGGCCGGTATCGATCGCCTGCCCTGAGCACGACATCAACGGCACGCGCGGCTGCCCGGTGGCGCAGCTTCCGAACGACTGCATCATGCCCCTCCCGATCGTGATCTCCACCAATCCTTCAACCTTCGAGACCGACCCGAAGGGCAAGGGCGCTGGCGTTCTCGATGGGCGCGTATGGGGCGTCTTCTGGATCAAGCGCTACTGGAACGCCTCGAACAACAGCTACGATTATCGCGGGCGTCTGATCAAGAATTATCCGCTCCATGTGAATGGCGCGAACGTTTGGTCAACCACGTATCCCGATCCATCGCACAAATACGGCGGACCGGTCACGGTCAACCTAGTGAAATGACGCCGCCGCGGCGCGAACAGCGATCGATAGGAGAAAGCCCGATGCGACGACTACTCTTGCTTCTTACCCCGGCGCTGCTGCTGGCGCTGGCCGCCTGCGGGGGAACCCCGGCGAACCCGACCGGGCAAGCCCCTGCGGCAGAGGCGCGCGTCATCGCCGGTACGACCGGCAAGGTGGTCGAGGGCCAGGCGACCGCGCCGCAGACGGATAACCCCGTCAGCCAGCCGGACAGCCCGTTCGATGGTCTCGCCATCACGGAGGTCAGCGCGACCCGCAGCGGTGAGGGGAACGTGACCGTCTCCGGCAAGGTCGTCAATCGCGGCCAGGAGGCGGCGAAGACGACCCGCATCGCCGTCGAGGTGGTCGATGCCAGCGGCAAGCGTGTCGCGCGGCAGCAGTTCGCCTACCCGCAGTTGCCGACGATCCGCCCCGGCGACGAGGTCGCCTGGCAGGGGCAGACGCAACTCAAGCTCGCCGATGGGCAGCAGGTACAGGTGGCGGTCGCTGGCGAGGCGGCGGGCCAGTAGCGCGGGCGATGAGGCACGAAAGATGAGGGGGGCCGGGGCGATCGTCCCGGCCCCCCTTTTTGTCGCAACGACCGTTGTATCCGCCCTACTCGCCCGTCTGGTTGCGGAGCGCGGGGAAGAGGATCACGTCGCGGATGGCGTGCTGGTCGGTGAAGAGCATCACCAGGCGGTCGATGCCGACGCCGAGGCCGCCGGTCGGGGGCATCCCGTAACGGAGCGCCGCCACGTAGTCCTCGTCGATCGGCATCGCCTCCTCATCCCCCGCCTCGCGGTCGCGCACCTGCTCCCGGAAGCGCGCCAACTGCTCCTGCGGGTCGTTCAGCTCGCTGTAGGCGTTGCCGATCTCGCTGCCGCAGATCAGCGGCTGGAAGCGCTCCACCGTCTCCGGCTCGCCCGGCTTCTGCTTGGCGAGCGGCGAGAGGGCGGTCGGGTAGTCGTAGATGAAGGTCGGCTCGACGATGTTGGGGCGGACGAAGGTCTTGAAGAGCTCGTCCACGATCCGCGGCCAGACGGTCTGCGGCGTGATGTCGAGGTCCGCACCCTGGGTCTTCGCCGCCGCGATCGCCGCCGCGTAGAGGTCGGCCTGTTCCGGCAGCGCGCCGTAATCGACCCCGCTCCATTCCAGGACCGCGTCGCGCATCTTCAGCCGCCGCCAGGGCGGCGTCACCGTCACCGTCTGCCCGCCGAAGGTGAGGGTCGGCTCGCCGCGCACCTCCAGGGTGATCGCGTGGACCAGCTCCTCCACGAGGCGCATGATCGTCTCATAATCGGCATACGCCTGATACAGCTCCATCATCGTGAACTCGGGGCTGTGCCTGGCGTCGATCCCCTCGTTCCGATAGTCCTTGCAGATCTCGTAGACCCGCTCGAAGCCCCCGACCAGCAGCCGCTTCAGGTAGAGTTCGTCCGCGATCCGCAGGTAGAAGGTCTGGTCGAGCGCGTTGTAATGCGTGGTGAAGGGTCGCGCCGCCGCGCCGCCGTAGAGCGGTTGCAGGCTCGGCGTCTCCACCTCCAGGAAGCCGCGCGCATCGAGGAAACGGCGCATGGCGCTGATGATCCGCGAGCGCGTGACGAAGCGCCGGCGCGTCTCCTCATTCACCATCAGGTCGACGTAGCGCTGACGATAGCGCGTCTCCGTGTCGGTCACACCGTGCCATTTATCGGGCGGCGGCGTCAGCGCCTTGGCGAGGAGGCGAAAGGCGGAAACTTCCAACGTCGGCTCGCCGCTGCGCGTCCGCATCAGCGTGCCGGTCACCTGCAAGAAGTCGCTCAGGTCGATCAGCGCCTTGAACTGCCCGTAGGCGTCCTCGCCGAGGCGATCGCGCCGCAGATAGATCTGGAACTCGCCGCTGCCGTCGCGCAAATGGGCGAAGCTGGACTTGCCCATGTCGCGCCGCGAGACCAGCCGCCCCACGATCGTCACCGGCTCGCCCGGCTCATCGGTCGCCGCGCCCGCTGTCGGCGGCTCCTCACCGCCGGGCGGCGTGCCATCCTGCGCCGGGAGCAACGCCGCCAACTCCGCGATCTCGTGGGTCCGCTCCGTGCGCGGCGGGTACGGCTCGACGCCCGCCGCGCGCAGCCGCGCGACCTTCTCCAACCGGATGCGCGTCTGCTCCGGCAAACCCTCGCTCGCTTGTATGTCGCTCATGTCCCCTCGGGAGGGTCGGCAGTCGGCAGTCGGCAGAAAGTGGCGCGAGGCCGACAGGAACACTCTGCCTGCCAGCGCACCTTCTACGGACTATGGACAACCGGCTACCGACCCCTCTCTGCCGACTGCCGACTGCCGACTGCCGACGCCATTACTCCATCGCGCGGATCGTATATACCATGTCCCCACCGGGGGCGTGGACGCGCACCTCGTCGCCGATGCGTTTCCCGATCATCGCCGCGCCCATCGGGGACTGATCGGAGATTTTGCGGTTACGGGTGCTCGCCTCGGCGGGGACGACGATCGCCCAGGTTTCGATCGCGCCGGTAGGATCGGCGATCGTCACGCGCGTGCCGAGGCGCACCGTCCCATCCTGCTCGCGCGGATCGATGATCTTGGCGTTGCGGAGCATGTGTTCGATATCGCCGATGCGCCGGTCGAGGCGTGCCAGCTCGTCTTTCGCTTCTGTCCCCTCGCCACCGTCGGCGGCATCGCCATAGGTTTTCGTCCCGGCCAACCGCTCTTTGATCACCCGTTTCTGGGCGATCAGCAGCGGCAAGGACGCTTCCAGTTGCGCTTTCCCTTCGGCGGTGAGGTGAGTTTGCTTCAATTCGGCCATGCCCGGTCCCTCGCATTACGCCCAACGCCCACATCGGGCGACCCGCCACCAGGACGGGACGCCACGATCAGCAGCGACGATCCCACAGACAAAAAGCCGAGAGCCTCTATGGCTCTCAGCTTCGCCCCGCTGCCGGGGGGAAGTATACCACCGAGGGAGTAGGCAGTAGCCAGTAGTCAGAAGGGAGTCCGTAGCCCGTAGTCCGTAGTCCGTAGTCCGTAGAAAGGTTTGCGATGAGCATTGCCCGCCAACGGCACCGCCACTGACTACTCGCCTACTCGCCTACTCGCACTGCCGATTCACATAGCCGGAGCGGAACGGGCGCACCCGCGCCGTCTCGGTATCGTAGGCGTGGCGCCAGATACAGCCGGTGTCGTTCGCCAGCAAGTGCAGGGAAACGGAGGTTTCAGGGGAGGTGGTGCGGACGCGGTGGATATCCTCGGCAGGCGGCAGGAGCGGGTAGAAATCCCCCTGGCGCACGATCCGGCGCGCGCTCAGCCGCAATTCTTCGCGCTCGCCGACCGGCACGGCATCGTCGGGCCGCGCGTAGACCGTCTCCTCCTGCTCGCCGCGATAGAGGCCGATCAGCCCCCCAGGCGAGGTGATCGTGGACCGGTGTCGCCGCGCCGGGCGGCACCACCAGGGCGAAGAGCGAGAGATCGCCGTCGCCGGAACGGAAGAGCAACCACTGACCGATCCCCCCGCCCATGCCGCTCTCCGGCACCGGAGCCTGATAGGCCGCCGGGAGCCACGTCGCGTCGCCGAGGAGCCGTGCGAAGGCGGGGCGGATCGCCGCGATCGCCGCAGTCGGTCTCGCCGCCTCCCGGACCGCCGCGCGGGTTCCGGCGATGAACGCGCGCACGAGCGGGGTGTCGAGGAGGAACTCGTCCTGCCCGCTCGCGCGCTGTCCGTGGAGATCGCCGCACATCGTTTCTTTCCCCCTCTACGTTTCTGCCCTGATCGTCCTGATCGTCATGGCGCTATCTGGTGCTGGGTCATGCACCGCATCGCGCTCCAGCTATCCGGGCCGCGCTCACTGCGGTGGTTTCGGCGGTGCGACGGTATTGCGCCGCAGCGGCAACCGCCCAGCCTGGGCGAACGGTCGGGTGATATCCGCCTTATAACTCGGTGCCTGCCCCTCATCGGCTTCCTGCGGCTCGTCGCCGAATTTCCAGAACTGATCGAGGAGGATCTGCATCACCACGGCGATCGGGACCGCCAGCAACGCCCCCAGGATACCGAGCACCTCTTCGCCGATGAAGAGCGAGACGACCACGACCAACGGGTGTAGCCCGACCACGTCGCCGACCATCTTCGGCCCGACGATGTGCGCCTCGAAGTTGACCACCACCAGATACCAGAGCAGCGTCGCCCCGACCAGCCAAAGTTTCCCGGTCGTCGCGGCCACCAGCACCGCCAATATCACCGTGACGAAGCCGCCGATGTAGGGGATGACCTCCAGCACCGCCCCCACCACCGCCAGGGTCAGCGCATAGGGTACGCGCAGGATCGCCAGGCCGATCCCGAACGCGATCCCGAAGAAGGCCGCGAGCAGGAGTTGCGCGCGCACCCATTGGCCGAGGCCATCGCCCATCTGGCCCATGATCGTCCCGGCCCGCTCGCGCATCTGCGGCGGGAAAAAGCGCCGCACGATCCGCGTGGCAAAGCGGTCATCGACCGCCATGAAGAAGGCGAAGACGAAGATCAGCAAGAGCGTCACGAGCACCGATCCGACCGCCGCCACCCCGCGTCCCAGCTCGACCGCCCCTTGCTGCAAACGCCCGCTCAGGCCACCGATGACATCGTCAACCCGCAGCGTTTGCCCGTTATTCTGCGGGAAACGCGCCAACAATGCATCGGCTTGTGTCTGATACTCGGGAAGGTTGGTACGCAAGAGTTGGACTTCATTCGCGATCAGCGGCACCAGCAGCCCCACCACACCACTGAGTATCCCCAGGACCAGCAGATAGGTGAGCAAGATCGCGAGGCTGCGCGGCACGCGATAACGCTCCAGCCGGTTTGCCGCTGCTGAGATCGCCGTCGCCAGCAGGACGGCGATGAAGAGGACGACGACGATGTGCGTGGCGTTGAAGAGGAGCCAGATCAGCACCCCCGCCCCGAGCACCAGGAAAATCGCCCGATTGGTCAGCCGTATGTTGATTTCGCCTTGCATCTGCCCTCCACTGTGGTGCTATCTGCGACGAGCGTTCGTACATTCCGCCGACACGGCCACCGCTTCCCTGCACTCTCCGGCACTCGATAGTGCGCGTCAGTGCGCGTAGCACCGCGCGCTTCCGGGCGCGGCCACACCCGGCAACACGGGAGCGTCGGCGCTGCGAGCCTGGCGTTGGCGCTGTCGGCGGCGATTGTAGCGCGAATTCCTTGCCACAGATCGCGCCCGCCCACACGGCGCGCGCATCGTGCAGACGCTCGTCACGATATGCTATCATCTGTTCTGTACGTACAAACACCTCGCGCGTCGGCGGTTTGGCTCCCGCTCCGGCGCGAGGCACGCGAGGAAGGTGGGCGATGGGCGAGCAGGAAACAGGCGGAGGGAGCGGCAAATTCGACCCCACGCGCCATCTGCGCCAGTTGCGCGGTCGTGGCGGCAGTGCCGATTATCTCGATGTGAAGTGGCGGCTGGTCTGGCTGCGCTCGGAACACCCCGACGCCCAGATCGCGACCGAACACGTCACGATCACCTCCGACATGGCGATTTTCAAGGCGCAGGTAGGGATACCCGGCGGCGGCTCCGCGACCGGCTACGGTTCGGAGACGAGCAAGGATTTCACCGATTTTATAGAGAAGGCGGAGACAAAGGCGCTCGGGCGGGCGCTGATCGCGCTCGGCTACGGCACGCCCTATGCCCAGGAATTCGGCGAGGATGACGTCGTGGAGTCCGCGCCGTCGGTGCGCGCGGTCCCGACACCACCGGAAGCGCCGCGACCGGAGCGCCCCGGTGCCGCGCCACAGGCGGCGGTCGCCCCGCGCCCGACGGTCACCCCGTATTCGCCGCGACCGGAGCCGATCCCCGCCGATACCCGCCGCGCCGCGCCCCCGCGCCCCTTGCGCGAGGCCGAGGAGCACGCACCCGAACCGCTCGCCGCCGCGCCGCGCCGCGAAGTACCGGAGCCGCGCCGCGAGCCGACGCCCCCTGCCCCCACCCCGTTCGACGATGAGCCGGTGCCCGTCCGCCCGCTGCCGAGCCGTCCCGCGCCGATGCAAGCCACCCCGCGCCCCGCGCCGCGACCGGCTGCGACGATCCCCGCACCCGCACCGAACGCCACGCCCGCGCCCGCATCCTCGTTCACACGGGAGCCGCTTGAAGAGGAGGACGAGGTGATCGATCTGGCGAATTATGGCTGGACCGAGTTCTGGAGTTGGGCGCGGGCGCGAGGCTTCAACGACCGCAAATCGCTCGACGCGGTCGTCGGACGCGCGACGAATGGCATGACGCCGCTGGAGATCCGCAAGCAGATCCAGGCGAAGCAGTAGCAGAGGGAACGCGCGATGACGGCGGGCTGGATCGGGGCATGGGGCGAAGCTGGCGGGATGGCCTATATCGAAGTGACTTCCGGCGCGACGGCGACTGCTGCGCCGCTCGTGATCGGGCTGCACGGTCGCGGCAGCAACGCCGAAGATCTCGCCGGTCTCGCCCCCGCGCTCGATCCCGGCTGGCGTTACCTCTTCCCGCAGGCACCGAACCGGCTCGACATCGGGAACGGTGGCGAGCACTTCTCCTGGTATGAGCCGATCATGTCGGAGGCGGAACGACGGGACGCGCCGCAGGCGGGCGTCCGCCTCTCCCCGCAGGTGCTGGCCGCGCGCGAGCAGTTGCGCGGCTTCTTGCGCGCCACGCACGAGCGGCTGGCGATCCCGCCGACGCGGAGCGCCCTGCTCGGTTTCTCGCAAGGGGCGGCGATGACCCTCGATACCGGGCTCCGCGCGGACCCGTCGTACGCGGCGCTCGTCGCGATGAGCGGCTACCTCCCCGAGGCCGAGGATTTTCCGGGTGTCCTCGCCGCAGCGCGGGAACAGGCGCTGCTGCTGATCCACGGCACCGCCGACACCGTCCTGCGGCTCGGGATCGGGCGGCGCGCGCGGCAGGTACTCGAAGCGGGTGGCCTCGCCCCGGACTATCGCGAGTTCCCGATGGGGCATGAGATCAGCGCGGCATCGTTGGACGCGGTCGCCGTTTTCCTGCGGCAGCACCTGCCGGCGATATAGAGGGACCGTGACGAGCGAGCAGCAAGCGCCACCACGATCGTTGGATACCGATGCTATGCGCTCGGGCACGGCGTATCTGCGCGCCGCCGACCCGGCGTTGGCCCGCACGATCGACGCGGCGGGGCCGTGTACCCTGACGCTGGAGGAGGATTACTTCCGCGCGCTGGTCGAGGCGATCATCGGGCAGCAGATCTCGGTCAAGGCCGCCGCCGCGATCCTGGCGCGCGTCCTCGCCCTCTGCGCCCCCGATCCGGTCCTGACCCCGGCGCATCTGGCCGCGCTCGACGAGGACGCCTTGCGCGCGGTCGGCTGCTCGCGCGCGAAGGCGCTCTACCTCAAGGATCTCAGCGCGCGGATCGTCGCGGGATCGCTCGATCTCGCGGGGCTGCGCGAGTTGCCGGACGAGGAGATCGTCGCGCAACTGGTGGCGGTGCGCGGCATCGGGCGCTGGACCGCCGAGATGTTCCTGATCTTCTCGCTCGGTCGCCCGGATGTCTGGCCGGTCGATGACCTGGGCGTGGTGATCGCCGCGCAGGAGGCGTGGGCGCTCCCCGCCCGCCCGAAACGGCAGGAACTCCTCGCGCTCGGCGAGCCGCTCCGCCCCTATCGCACCCTCGCGGCGTGGTATCTTTGGCAAAGCCGTCGCCTCATCCTGGGCATGCCGTGGTGAGCGCGCCCGAAGAGCATGCGCCCACCGGGGGCGCGGCGGCACCGACGCGGAGTGACCCGATGTCAGATAGCGCCATCGACAATGAACGCCGCCTGGAACGGCTGCGGGGCCGTCTCGCCGAGCAAATGGCCCTGAAAGAGGTGCTGGTGACCCTGCCACGCGCGGGCCGCACCTTCGCCATCCTGGCCCCCAGCGATCACGACCGCCTGCTCGATGAGGCAGAGACCGACCCGGAGCAGAATCTGCCCTACTGGGCGGAGATCTGGCCGAGCGGGATCGCCCTGGCCGACCACGCGCTCGCGCACGCGGACGAGTTGGCCGGGTTGCCGACCCTCGAACTGGGAAGCGGCATCGGCATCACCGCCGCCGGGGCGCTGCTCGCCGGGGCCGATCTGCTGGCCGCCGACTATTCGGCGGTGTCGCTGACCCTCTGCCGCTACAACACCCGCTGCAACACCGGGCGAGAGCCGCGCACGATCGAGATCAACTGGCGCGCGCCGTCCGAGGGATTGCTGGCCCGCGCCGACGCGATCCGTGGCTTCCCGCGCCTGCTCGCCGCCGATGTCCTCTACGAGGCGCGCGACATCGCGCCGTTGCTGGCGCTGATCGGGCGGCTGCTGGCCCCCGATGGCGCGCTCTGGCTGGCGGAGCCGGGACGCGACACCGCGCGCCACTTCCTCGCCGCCGCCACCCAACTCGGCTGGCAGATCACGAGCGAGCGCCACAACGGCCCCTGGACCGACAATGCCGAGGTGAAGGTCGGCGTCCACGTCATCCGCCGCCCGCAACAAGACTGAGCGTTCGCACAGCATGGCGCGGGGCGACGGATCGTATCGGTCGCCCCGCGCTTTTTCGTGCCGTTCCGGTATGGGGCGTGGTCTCACCAGCGCAGCGGAGCCTCATCTTCCAGCGCCCACTCGTCGTCCTGACGCGCGCGCGGGCGCGGGCCGCTGACGCGGCGCGGCGTGCCGTTGGGACGCTCGGCAGGCAGCGGGCGGCGACGCTCCCGCGAGACCAGCTCGAATTCAAGCCCGCCGGTCGCGCGCGCGAAGAGGTTGTAGACGAACCCGGCCAGGAGCGCGATGACTGCGAAGAGGATCCCGCCGACGATCGTCAGCGCGACGGTGCCGAGGATGGCGCTGACGATCGGGTGCTGACCGAGCGGGCCGAGGAACTGATAGAAGCCCTCGACGCGCAACGCCTCGCGCGGGCGGAACTCGGGGGTCGGCAGGGTGAAACCGGCGATGCGCGTGTTGCTCGGCCAGGGAGTCCACGGCGTCCAGCCGTTCAGCGTCCGCCAGATGTTGTAGAGGATCCAGGTGACGATGCCGCTCGTGAGGAGCGCGGGGATCAGGCTGACGATCCAGCCGATACTGAACCCGACGCGCGCCACCGAGCACAGGCGCACCCGCCCGACCGCCATCCGCAGCGGCCCACCGCTGTCGAGCTCATCGTCGTATCGTTCGCGCATCGGCACCCTCCCCACCACACTTCCGCCCGCGTCGCCGCCGATCCGTTCTGCGCCCGGACCGGGCGCGACATGTTACCCTATAGGATACTCCCGGACGGGCGAAGCATGCCTCATCACCGGATCGTGCTGTGGGATAATGGCCTGAACCGCGTGGCCCTCGTCGCTGGACGATGCGCCGACAGCGGAAAGGAGGCAGATGAGCTACGACCTCTTGATCGAACACCCCGAGGGGGAGACGTTCCAGCGCGCGGCGGCGGAGGCGGCGATCGCCAAGTTCCCGCAACTCCGCAAGCGCGACGCCGAATCGTATCGCTCCGCCGCGACCGAATTGATCCTGACCGCCGAGAATCCGCACGCGCCGGTCGATAGCCTGACCCTGCGCCTCACCTACCGCGAGTTGCCGGGCAGCTTCGATGGCGGCTGCGATCTCGCGCTCGGGCTGGCGGCGGCCTTGGGCGGGCGGGTGGTCGATTCGCAGCTTGGCGAGACGGTCACGGCGCAGACGCGCGCCGCCTCGCGCGAGAAGGCCACGCAGGTCGCCGTCTGGTCGAAGCGCCTCGGCAACGAGTTCGAGCAGCCGGAGAAGCCGTATGTCGATGGCACCGCGACCGGCGCGAGCGCCCCGACTGCCCCGAGCACGGCGGGCGGCGGTGCTCGCCCCTGGTGGAAGTTCTGGGCGCGCGACTGAGCGCCCCGATGTACCGATCGGCGCGATAACGATGAGCGTCGTCGCGACCCGAGGCGGGCCGGGCGAGCGACGTAACCTATCGTGGGGTAAGGCAAGGGATGGCGTTCCCCGATCCGACGGTCGATTATCGCGCCCACCCCGAATGCTATGAGATCGGGCGCGGCGAGCGCGGAGCCTTCCACGTCCAGCCGTACAAGGACGAGTTGCTGCCCCACTGGACGATCCGCACCCCGGAACTGGCGCAGGAGTCGGCGGACACGCTCCTCGCGCGCTACGAGAGATACCGCGCGGCGGGCGATTTCGTCGGGATGGATATGGCGCGCAAGTATCTCCAGATGGGGTACACGCGCGCCCGGCGCTACGCCAATCATCGGGGCGGACGCAAGCGCGCCGCCGACGGCACAGCGGTCCCGCTCGGCTCCGGCGACCCGGTCAAGGCGGCGATCGCGGACATCTTCCGCGCCCGCTGGCAACAGATCACCGCAGACGCCGCGTACCAGCGCCTGAAAGCGGCGCATCGGTGGCAGACCGGCGAGGAAACTCCCGCACAACCGACCCGACCCGCAGCGGGGTAGCGCCGGGCCATGCGCCACACCTCACTCGGCGCGCGCACGCAGCTCGGCCAGCGCGGCGCCCACCTCATCGCGCGGGAGATCGCCGCGCCGCAACGCCGCGTCCGGGAGGGCGACGAGGCGCTCGTAGAAGGCGATCCCTTCCGGCAGCATGGCGGGCTCATCCTCCAACAACGCGAAGAGCCAGTTCTCCGCGCTGGCGAACTCGCCCTGGCGTTCGTGGAAGAGCCAGAGCTGCTCCTTCAACGAGCCGGGAACCGCGTAATCGGCCAGCAAACCTAGCAGCGGGGCGAGTGCCGCGCGCGCGCGTTCGTCGTCGTGGCCCTCCTCGACCAGCACCGTCAGATCGACGCGCAACGCCTTCGCGGCGAAGTCGGCGGCCTCATCGGGCTGCCCCTGCGCCAGCGACAGTTCCGCCCGCTCGCGCAGGATCGCGCCGAGCAGCAGCAGCCGCTCGGCGATCACCGCCTCATCGACGCTGGCCGACTGCCCGAGGCGCACGAGCGCGATCAACTCATCGGCGGAGAGGCGACCGGGCGTGTCGCCGCCGAAGCCGAGGTGCTGCCGCAGCACCTGTTCGAGCAGCAATTCCACCTGCTCGTACTGCCCGCTGGCGCGCAACCCGGCGATCTTCACCAGCGCCGCCCAGGCGACCCCGAGCTGCTCGATCATCCGCAAGATATAGTCGCGGCGTACCATCCTGTCACACCTTTCCGCACACCACATCATTCGCGGCATCGTCCGCGCCCGGCCCGACCGAGCGCGGACGATACCGGGCGCTCTCCGATCGCGTCCACCAAACCTCGACGTGCTCTCTATCATGCGCTTGGGGGCCAAACCTTAACACTCCATTTGCCAGGCTTTAAGGTCCGCTTAACCGCGCGTTAAGGTTCAGCCTGTACAACTCTCGCAGGTCTGAACGAACGCGACAAGCAAGGGCGAAGGGAAGAACGACGATGCCGTCATTCGGACGCTTCATACTGACGCGCGTGCTGCGCGCCGCGCTGACGATCTGGCTGGTGGTGAGCGCCGTGTTCATCATCCTCCGCCTCTCCGGCGACCCGGTCGCGCTGCTCCTCTCCGAGGATGCAACGCCCGCGCAGATCGCGGCGCTACGAACCCACCTCGGACTGGACGCCCCGATCGTCGTGCAGTACGCGCGCTACTGGGGCAGTCTCCTCCACGGCGATCTCGGCGACTCCCTCCGCCAGCGCCAGCCGGCGCTCGGCCTCGTCTTCGACCGCATGCCCGCCACCCTGCAACTCGCCACCGCCGCCTTCGTCCTCGCGGCGGTCGTCGGCGTCGGCGTCGGCACGCTGGCGGCGCTGCGACGCGGCACCGTCTGGGACCGCGCGGCGATGGCGCTGATCAGCATCCTCCAGGCCGGGCCGGTCTTCTTCGTCGGGATCATCCTGATCCTCTTCTTCAGCGTCCGCCTCGGCTGGCTGCCGAGTTCGGGGCGCGGCGACTTCAAGAGCCTGATCCTCCCGGCGGTCACCCTGAGCGGCTTCACGATGGCGAGTCTGGCGCGCCTGGTCCGCGCCGCGCTGCTCGACGTGCTGCGCCTCGATTACATCCGCACCGCCCGCGCCAAGGGGCTACAAGAGCGGGCGATCGTGCTGCGCCACGCCTTCCGCAACGCCGCCCTGCCGCTGATCACGGTGCTCGGCCTGGAGATCGGCGGGCTCGTCACCGGCGCGGTGATCACGGAGACCGTCTTCGCCTGGCCGGGCATCGGGCGGCTGGCGGTCAGCGCGGTCAGCACGCGCGATTACCCGATCGTACAGGCGGCGGTTCTCTTCATCGCGATCGTCTTCATCCTGGTCAACTTCCTGGTCGATTGCTCCTACGCCTTCCTCGACCCGCGCCTGCGCGAGTCCTGAGCGCCCGGCAGCGCCCGGGTTGAAGACCACGCACCGGCTTTAGACAACCGCACGATAGGAGTGGAGACACGATGGCACTGGGCGCGAGCACGGCAGAAAACAGGACTGCGGGGTGGCGCAGCGGGGCGGGGCGCGCGGCGCAGATGCATACACACCGACGCCGCTGGCGCGTGCCGCCGCTGATCGCGATCTGCCTCGCCTTCCTGCTCCTGCTCACCCTGGCCGCGATCTTCGCGCCGTTGCTCACGGCGCAGGATCCGCTGAAGCAGGCGCTCGCCCTCCGCAATCGCCCGCCCGCCTGGGTGACGGGCGGCAGCACCGCCCACCTTTTCGGCACCGACAATCTGGGGTACGACATCTTCAGCCGTGTCCTCTACGGGGCGCGGATCTCGCTGGGGATCGGTGCCATCGCCACGGTCATCGGCGCGCTCCTCGGCACCTTCCTCGGCCTGATCGCGGGCTTCTTCCGTGGCCCGGCGGAGTGGCTGATCATGCTGCTGGTGGACGCCCAACTCGCCACCCCCTTCCTGGTGATCGCCATCGCCGTGATCGCCGCGTTCGGCAAAGGATTGCCGATCCTGATCGCCCTGGCCGGGATCAGCGGCTGGATGCTCTTCGCACGGGCCTGCCGTTCCACCGTCCTCTCCTTGCGCGAGCGGGAGTTCGTCTCCGCCGCGCGGGCGCTCGGCGCGACCGATGGGCGGATCCTCTTCCGCCACATCCTGCCGAATATCCGGTCGGTCATCCTCGTCATCGTCACCATCGACCTGCGGCGGATCATCCTCTTCGAGGCGACCCTGAGCTTCCTGGGACTCGGCGTGCAACCGCCGCAACCCTCCTGGGGCTCGATGATCGATAAGGGGCGCGAATATCTGGACACCGCCTGGTGGATCAGCGTCTTCCCCGGTGCGGCGCTGATGCTGACGGTACTGGCGGTCAGTCTGGTGGGCGACTGGCTGCGCGACGAGCTCGACCCGACGCTGCGGAAGGGGTAGGGGGGTGAGTCGGCAGTCAGCAGTCGGCAGAGGGGACGAACCCGTAGTCCGTAGTCCGCAGCGTGATGGTGGCAATTGCTCCCTCGGCGTTGAGGGGGATGAGTGATGAGATCCAGGAGAGAGGGAACAGCAGTGAAGGACGAGATGAGCCAGGGACTGAGTCGGCGCGCGCTGCTGCGCGGCACGGCGGGACTTGCGGGCGTGGGCGCTCTGACGGCGTTGCTGGCGGCCTGCGGCGCGGCGACGACCCCCACGACGACGGCATCGAGTGCTCCGGCATCCAGCGCGCCCGTATCGAGCGCGCCAGCATCGAGCGCCCCGGCGGGCGGCGCGGCGGCCCCGACCGGGACGACAGCGAGCGCGGCGGCGACGAGTCCGATGGTCGCGACCAGTGGCACCCCCGCCACCACGACGGGCGGCGCGAGCGGCAAGACGATCGCCGAGTTGCGTGTGGCGGTCGCGGCGCTGCCGGACAGCATGGACCCGCAGGAGTCGATCAGCAACGTGGGGATGCGCCTCCACTACTTCACCTACGACACGCTGATCCGCCGCGACTTCTTCGATAACAACAAGCTCGTGCCGTCGCTGGCGACCGAGTGGAAGCGGACCGACGACCGCACCTTGGAACTGACGCTGCGCCGCGATGTCCTCTGGCAGGACGGCACCCCCTTCACCGCCGCCGACGTGAAGTACACCTTCGACCGGATCATCAAGAAAGACCCCGCGCTAGAGGTCGCCTCGCCCGGCTACTTCCCGCTCGACTCGGTGGAGGCGCTCGACGATTACCGCGTCCGCTTCGTCAGCACCGGCACCGATCCGGTCCTGGAGCAACGCTTCGCGGGGCTCGGCGCGCAGATCATCCCGGCGAAGTACCATCAGACCGTCGGCACCGACGCCTTCCGCACCAAGCCGCTCGGCACCGGGCCGTACCGGATGCTCGAATACATCAAGGACGACCGGATCACCTTCGAGGCGCACGACCGCTACTTCGGTGGCGCGCCCGCCGCGAAGAAACTGACGGTCCGCCTGATCCCGGAGACCGCCGCCCGGATGGCCGCCGTGATCAACGGCGAGGTCGACCTCGCCACCAACGTGCCGCCGGACCAGATCGCCTCGCTCCGCACCAAGAAGGACGTCGTGATCGCGCAGACCCCGCTGGCGAACATGCACGTCCTCCGCTTCAACATGAAGACGGCCCCGCTGGACAACAAGAACATCCGGCAGGCGCTCTTCCTGGGGATCGACCGGCAGTCGCTGACCGCCGATCTCTGGGGCGGCAACGCGGTCGCCCCGCGCGGCTTCCAGTTCGAGGGCGAGCCCCTCTTCAACGCCGCGCGCCCCCTCACCCCCTACGACCCGGCGAAGGTGAAGGCGCTGCTGACGCAGGGGAACTACGCCGGACAGGAGATCGTTTACCTCGCCACCTCGCCGAATTACTACACCAACGAGCGCGAGGCGGGCGAGGTGATCGTCGAGGGATGGAAGCAGTTGGGCATCAACGCCCGCCTCGAACTGCTGGAGGGCGCGCAGAAGGACGCCGCCTTCAAGACGAACACCCGCCACGTCACCCCCTGGTCCGCCACGTCCGGCACCGCCGACCCGGACGGCTACCTCTGGCGCAACTGGGGGCCGGACAACGGCCAGCAGAAGAACGGCTGGTGGACCGCCGAGAGCGCGGCGCAGTACAACGCGCTCGGCATGAAGGCGCGCTCGATCCTCGACCAGAAGCAGCGCTTCGACCTCTATCAGCAGATGCTCGATCGGTACGAGAGCGAGGCACCCGGCACTATCCTCTACGCGCCGAAGGAAACCTACGCGCTGCGATCGAACATCGATTGGACCCCCTACTCGCTCTATTACCTCGATCTCCGCAACTACAATTTCAAGATCAAGTAACAGGAAACGGCACCATCGGCGTGGCCCGCACCAGCTCTGATGCGGGCCACGCCCGCATCCGCGCTGTGACCAGTCGGGGAGTACGCGGAGGGATGAAAGAGCGTAGGACAACGGTATGGGATGGTATCTTTTCTAATAGCGGACGGCGAAACACAAAGGAGACTCAGCATGCTCAAAGGTGTCCCCGATACATGGTCACGCGCGGAGATCTTGGGCGTGCGGCCTGCGGTTGATGGCGGTCGCTGGCCTATCAAGCGGATTACCGGGCAGGCGATCACGGTAACGGCGGACATCGTGACCGATGGACACGACGTCATCGGTGCTGCAATCCAGTTCGGCCCGAAAGGTGGGCCACTGCGCGTAACGCGTATGGACTTCGTCGGGAATGATACCTATTCCGGCACGTTTTCGGTCGGCGATCCCGGCCTCTATACCTATCAGGTCCGCGCGTGGGTGGACCAATTCAGTACATGGCGCGAGCTATTCCGACGGCGCGTCGAAGGGGGATGTCCAGCAGAGGAACTTGTCAGCGAACTCAGTGAGGGCGTCGTCCTGCTCAACAACGCCGCAGCGGTGAGCGGAATGCCGGAGGCAGAACAGCTCGCGCGATTCGCCAACGCCTTCTTATCCGGCGATGTGTCGGCGGCGCTGGACCCTGAAGTTGCGCTGCTCGCCGCGCGCTGCGACCCGCGAGAGGGTGCCGCAGCAGGGCGCGTGTTCGAGGTGCTCGTCGAGCGGGAGCGCGCGCAGTTCAGTGCCTGGTACGAATTCTTCCCACGCTCGGCAGGGGCACCCGGCGCGCACGGCACCCTGGACGACGCGGCAGCGCGACTGTCCTACATCAAAGCAATGGGCTTCGACATCGTTTATTTGCCACCGATCCACCCGATCGGCCACAGCTACCGCAAGGGGAAGAACAATACCGCCGCTGCGGGGCCGGATGACGTGGGTAGCCCGTATGCGATAGGTAACGAGAATGGGGGGCATGAGGCGGTCGAGCCACGACTCGGCGGGCTGGCGGCATTCGATCGGTTCGTGACGCGGGCGCGCGAACTCGATTTGGAAGTCGCCCTCGATCTCGCCTACAACTGTTCGCCCGATCATCCGTGGGTCAAGGCCCATCCCGCATGGTTCCGCCACCGCCCGGATGGATCGATCCGCTCCGCCGAGAACCCGCCAAAACGATATGAGGACATCTACCCGTTCGACTTCGAGTCACCGCAGTGGCCGGAGCTCTGGGTCGCCCTGCGCGATATCATCGCCCTCTGGGCCGTGCGCGGCGTGCGGATATTTCGGGTGGACAATCCGCACACCAAGGCGCTCCCGTTCTGGGAATGGTGCTTCGGTACGCTGCGCGAGCAATTCCCCGATCTCCTCTTCCTCGCCGAGGCTTTCACACGGCCCAAGCAGATGTATGCGCTCGCCAAGCTCGGCTTCAGTCAATCGTATACCTACTTCACCTGGCGATATACGAAACGCGATTTCGAGGAATATCTGCGGGAACTCTTCCAGAGCGAGGTGGCGGAGTTCTACCGGCCATCATTCTGGCCGAATACGCCCGACATCCTGCCGCCGTATTTGCGCCGCCGCCCCACCTTCCAGGCACGGCTGGTCATGGCGGCGACGATGTCGGCGTCCTATGGTATCTATGGCCCGGTCTTCGAACTCATGGAGCACGAACCCCACCCCACACGCGAGGAATACCTGGACAACGAGAAGTATGAATTGCGGAGCTGGGAACTGACCGCGCCGCACTCTCTCAGCGCCCTGATCGCGCGGGTCAACGCGATTCGCGTCGAGAATCCCGCGCTACACGAGAATCGCTCCCTCCTGTTCCATTTCGTCGATAACGAACAACTCCTCGCTTTCTCGAAACAAGTCGGCGAAAATCGCATTCTGGTGATCATCAATCTCGATGAGGAGTACGTGCAGACTGGCTTCATGCAACTTGATTTGACGGCACTGGGTCTACCCGCTGATGATGCGTACACAGTCGAGGATCTGCTCACCGGCGAGCGCTATCCCTGGCAGGGTGCGCGCAACTTCGTCCGACTCGACCCACAGACGCTTCCCGCGCACATCTTCACCATCATCGCGTAAGTGCTGATGCTGGTGCATCTAGCTGTGACTGCTCGAGCGCGATCAGATCGTTAAATAGGCGTTGAGGAGGGCTTGCCCGGGTTATGGCCGGGGGGAAAGCTGGTACGCGACAGGGACGACAAGATGACCAGCAGGCGCGACGAGAAACCTTGCTACCGAGGCGAGCGCGTTTGCTACCGGCGTCACCGCCCACCACGGCGGCGCTCCTATTCGCTGAGAAAACGCCTCCTGGCAATAGCGTCGTGTCGGCGTTGAGGATAAAACCGCACTTGCAATGGAGCGAGGTGCGTGTGAGAGGAGCAAGGATGACCGCAGCAACGGAGGATGCCGCACAGACCGAACCGGTGACGGAGCGGGTGATCGTCCTGGTCTGGGATGGGATGCGCCCCGACTTCGTGACCGAGGAACTGACGCCACACCTCTGCGCCCTGGCGCGCGGCGGCAGCCGCTATCGTCGCGCAACCGGCGTCTTCCCCTCGGTGACGCGCCCGACCACGTCGAGCGTCAGCACCGGCACCTACCCGGCGACGCACGGCGTGATCGGCAATCTCTTCGTCGGGCCACCGGGCGACCGCGCGGCGCTCGATACCGGGGACCGCGCGGCGCTCGAACGGCTCCGCGCGATCAATGGCGGGCGGATGTTGCCGGTGCAGACATTGGCTGAGGCGCTGGCCGCAGGCGGGAAACGCTTCGTGGTCCTCGGCAGCGGGACGACCGGGCAGGCCCCGCTGCTCGACCCGGAGCGCGCGGGGACGACGATCCACGTCAGCTTCACCCAGCCAGACCAACTCATGGCGACCCTCACCGCGCGTTTCGGGTCGCCACCAACCAAGTCGATCCCGGTCAACCCGACCAATGACTGGCTCAACCGGACCCTGATCGAGTATGTCCTGCCGGAACTCGCGCCCAACGTGGCGATCATGTGGCAGTGCGAGCCGGACGCCTCGCAGCACGCGGTCGGGCTCGGCGCACCGGCCACCCTCGACGCGATCCGCGGCAACGACGCGCGCCTGGGGCAACTCCTCGCGGCGATCGCGGCATCCGGCGTGCCGACGACCGTGATCGTCGCCTCCGATCACGGCCACAACACCGTCACCGGCATGGTGCGGACGCAGGAAGGGTTGGCCGACGCCGGGTTCGGGGAGGATCTGCGCGAGGGGCGGATCATGGTCGCGGAGCAGGCGATCACGATCGAACCGGGGCCGCACGCGGCGGAGTTGCGCGCGGCGGTTGGAGCCTGGCTCGGCGCACAGCCGTGGGTCGGCGCGCTGATCGCCTGGGAGCCGGAGGATGCGCCGGAAGGGTCGCTGCCCCCCAGCGCGATCTATGGCCCGCGCCAACGGGTGAGCTTCCCGCACGCCCCGACTTTCACCTTCTCCCACGCCTGGAACGCCGCGCCGAACGAGTATGGCGCGTCCGGCAGCGCCAACGCCGGTTTCGTGGCGAGCATGGCCGACTTCGCGCGCCTGCAAGGGGCGATCGTGGGGCTGAATCGCCTCACCGCCACGCATGGCACGCTCAGTCCCTACGATCAGAATACGGTCCTGATCCTGAGCGGCGCGCGTATCCGTCCCGGCGAGCCCGATCTGCCCGCAGGGGTGATCGACCTGGCCCCCACCGTCCTGGCCCTCCTCGGGTTGCCGCCGCTGCCGGACGCCGATGGCCGCGCCCTAACGGAGTCCTTCACCGACGGACCGGCGGCGACCGATGTCGCGGTGGAGACGACCGCGATCGCGACCCTGCCAGGGGGCAGCACCCTCCTGCGGCACATGGTCGGCGACACCGCCTACATCGACACCGGCCTACCGCGTCCCTGACTTCTACATGAATGTGATGTGGAACCCGACGAGCCATTGAGGAAAGGAGCGTGCGGCCACAACTGAGGCTAATAATCAGCATTTGATTTTGACAATACTGCATCACAGCGGTACAGTACGCTTATGAGTACGTACACAGATATCGCCGCTTCTGCTACCACAACAACGCAGCTATCGGCAGCGATGTTGCCGGAGGATAAACGCGGCGCGATCTATACACGCCCTTGGGTCGTCGAAATACTCCTTGATCTGGCGGGCTACGACAGTGCAACGAATCTGGTTGACACAGTTGCTATCGAACCGGCGGCGGGCGATGGGGCATTCCTCCTGGCGATGGCGCGCAGGCTCGTCGCCTCATGCCGTCGTCAGGGGCGCTCGGTTCTCGATTGCCGCAATGCACTCATCGCGCTTGAAATCGAGGCGACAACCGCCGAGGACACACGTCAAGCCGTTCGCGAAACACTCATCGAGAGCGGCCTTGCAATTGATGAGGCGGCAATACTCTCAAGTGCCTGGATACGGACGGTTGATGCGCTGCTCGAGCTACCTATGCTGCCAATGGCCGATTTCGTCATCGGCAACCCGCCTTACATCCGTCTCGAAGATGTAACTAATGCGACCATGATCCGCTATCGGGCAACATACAAAACGATGACCGGGCGTGCTGACCTATATATCCCATTCTTCGAGGCGGCGCTCAAACAGCTCAAAAGTGGCGGCGTTTGCGCTTATATCTGTGCCGATCGATGGATGCGGAATCAATATGGCGCGGAGCTACGCAGGCTCGTCACGACCGCTTATGGCGTTGAGACAATCGTGGAAATGCATCGCGCCAATGTCTTCACGACGGAAGTAAGTGCTTATCCCGCGATTGTCGTTATTCGTAAGGCGGAGCAAGGGCCAGTTGTCGTTGCCAGCGCCGGACCGAGTGTCGAGACCGCCGATAGCACCGCGCTCGCCCGTTCGATCACCGCCCTACGCATCGAGCGGGAGCCGCTACCTTCTATCGCTGGCCTTGGCGCGACGCGCGTTGAGAAATGGTTTGAAGGAGCAGATCCTTGGCCTTGCGTCTCTCCCGAACGGCTGGCCCTTCTCAAGCATCTCGAGGAGAGCTTTTATCCGCTAGAATCGGCTGGCACCGGCACCAAAGTGACCATTGGCGTGGCGACCGGTGCGGACGATATTTTCATCATCGCCGATAGTGAACTGGTCGAGTCCGGTCGGCTCCTGCCACTGGCGATGGCGCGGGACATTAGGAGTGGACAGGTGCATTGGTCAGGGCGGTATCTCGTCAATCCCTGGGAGGGCGCGGGCCTGGTTGATCTAGCCCGCTACCCGCGCCTCGGTGCCTATCTCACGCAACATCGCGAGCGCTTAAGTCAAAGGCACGTTGGGAAAAAGCAGCCAAAGCATTGGTATCGCACCATCGATCGCGTTAACGCAAAACTCGTGGGGCACCCGAAATTATATATTGCTGACATTAACAACCAACTCAACCCTGTGCTCGATAGCGGGAAGACCTATCCACACCACAACCTCTATGTTGTGACCTCGAGCGGCTGGGATTATGAAGTGTTGGGTGGCCTGCTCCTCTCGGAAATCGCGCAATTCTTCATCGAGTGTTACGCCGTCCGTATGCGCGGCGGCTATCTGCGCTTCCAGGCACAATACCTTCGGCGCATTCGTGTGCCGCGACCGCACGACGTAACCCCTACTCAAGCAGCAGGATTACGTTCAGCCTTCCGCCGCCGTGACCGCGCCAAGGCGACGGCGATTGCCTTGACGGTGTACGGGATCAGGGCTTTACCGGAGGAGGCGCTAACGTAATGGAAGGGTTAGAGGAACGCTTCCAGGAGGCTGTGCAATCTTTTTGGACGGGACGCGAGACACAGCTACAGAAGCAAATCGCTAGCGGGAAGGTTGATGCTGGCACACGCGGGGCCGTGACAGGCGGCGGGCATATGGCTGCCCTGGAGGCATTGGTCGTCGCTCTTCTGATAGAAGTAGGGCTTGACCAAGCAGATATCAAGGTGAAAATCATGGGTGCCACGCCATTAACACCCCTTGAGTTACCCGGCTACTATCGACCGCAAAAGCAGTGGGATGTGCTCGTTGTTGCCAACAACCAACTTATTGCCGCGATTGAATTCAAGTCACAAGTAGGATCGATCGGTAATAATCTCAACAATCGGGCTGAGGAAGCAATTGGACTGGCGAAAGACTTTTGGACGACATTCCGCGAAGGGCGACTAGGTCCACGCCGTCCCTTTCTCGGCTTCTTTCTACTGGTGGAGGATTCCGCCAAAGTACGCAGTCCAGTACCCAACTGCGAGCCGTATTTCCCTATTGATCCGATCTTCCAAGGAGCATCGTACATCCAGCGCTATCGAATCTTTTGTCAGAGACTTGTGCTCGAGCGCTTGTATGATTCCGTCTGTCTGACTTTCGCTACCAACGATGCCCCGACACAAATCTCACATCCCACGCCGGATCTTAGCTTTCAACAATTCGCCTCACAACTTCAGGGACATGCACGAGCCTTCGCGAATAGCTAGAGGCACGGGGGGAGGAGGCAGCCGATGCTGAAGGTCAGCGAGAATCAGCGTTTCCTCGTTCACGACGATGGCAGCCAGTTCTTCTACCTGGGCGACACCGCCTGGGCGGTGATCCAGCGCCTCGACCGGGACGAGACGGAGGAATATCTGCGCGACCGCGCGGACAAGGGCTTCACCGTGATCCAGACGGTGGTCGTCTCCGAGTTCGAAGGGTTGACCGCGCCGAACCGGGCGGGCGAGGTGCCGTTCGTCGGTGGCGACCCGACCCGCCCGAACGAGGCGTTCTTCCGGGATGTCGACCGGCTGGTCGAGCGGGCGGGCGCGCTCGGGATGCACGTCGGGTTGCTGCCGACCTGGGGCGACAAGGTCGGGCCAACCCGCTGGGGGACGGGGCCGGCGGTCTTCACGCCGGAGAACGCCGAGGGCTACGGCGCATTCCTGGGGCGGCGTTACCGCGACGCGCCGATCATCTGGATCGGCGGCGGCGATCGGGATCCGCTCGAAGCACGGCACTTCGCCACCTGGCGCGCGCTGGCAACCGGGCTCAACCGTGGCGACGGCGGACGGCACCTGATGACCTTCCATCCGCAGGGGCGGTCATCCTCGTCCCGCTCGTTCCACGGCGACGAGTGGCTCGATTTCAACATGATCCAGTCGGGACACCGCCACCGCGACTTCCCCAACTACGAGATGATCGAGCACGATTACTGCCTCCTGCCGATGAAACCGACCCTCGATGGCGAGCCATGCTACGAGGATCACCCGGTCGTGGAGGGCGAGGGCTATTTCTCCGAGGTCGAGGCCCGCCGCGCCGCCTATTGGGCGCTCTTCGCGGGCGCGTGCGGCCACACCTACGGCGCGAACGGCATTTTCCAGGCGTGGCGACCGGGCGTGGAGGATCGCTTCGGGGTGCGCCGCCCCTGGCGGGAGGCGCTCGCGCTCCCCGGTGCGGCGCAGCTGCATCATGCGCGCGCCCTCCTCGCATCGCGCCCCTTCCTCGAGCGCATCCCCGATCAGAGGTTGCTCGTCGGCGGCGCGGGGGAAGGGGCGGAGCAGCGCCGGGCCACCCGCGCCAGCGAGGGGGGCTACGCCCTGATCTACAGCCCGACCGGCACCCCGTTCACGGTCGATCTCGGCCAGCTCGCCGGGGAGCGTACGGTCGCGCACTGGTACGATCCGCGCGCTGGCACGGCGCGCGAGGCCGGGACGTGGCCGGGCGGCACCGCGCAGGGGTTCACGCCGCCGAGCAGCGGGCCGGGGGCCGATTGGGTGCTGGTGCTCGACGATCCGGCGCGAGGCTTCCCGCCACCAGGGCGGGGATAAGGGAGCACTCACACCCGGCGCGTGGGCCGGTAGCGGGAATAGGATACCAATCGCAGGGGAGGGAAACACGATGAGCGCATTCATGCCGTTGGAACTGGCCGAGCGACACCCGCGCCCGCAACTCGTGCGCGCGCGCTGGACCGAACTGGACGGCCCCTGGGGCTTCGCCTACGACGACGACGACGCCGGGCTGCGCGCGGGCTGGCACCACGACGCGGCCCCATTCACGCGCCAGATCGTCGTCCCCTTCCCGCCGGAGTCGGCGGCGAGCGGGATCGGCGATGTCTCTTTCCACCCGATCGTCTGGTATCGCCGCACCTTCACCCACGCGGTCGCCGGGAACACCGCGCGGCGCGGGCGGCGCGGTTTCCGCCGCCCGACGACGGAGCAGGCCACGGACGAGCGCCTGCTGCTCCACTTCGGCGCGGTCGATTATCGCGCGCGGGTCTGGCTTAACGGGCAACTCGTCGCCACGCACGAGGGCGGGCAGACGCCGTTCAGCGCCGACATCACCGGGGCGTTGCGCGCCGACAGCGACGAGCAGGTCATCGTGGTCCGCGCCGAGGATCAGCCGGAAGATCTCACCCAGCCGCGCGGCAAGCAATTCTGGGAGGTCGAATCGCGCGGCATCTGGCACAGCCGCACCACCGGCATCTGGCAACCAGTCTGGCTCGAACCGGTCGGGGCGCGGCACATCGCGGGGGTGCGCTGGACCCCGGACGCCGATCGCGCGGCCCTCGGCCTCGTCGTCACGCTCAACGCGATGCCGCGCTATCCGCTGCGGCTGCGGGTGCGGCTGCATCTCGACGACACGCCGCTGGCCGACGACACCTACACGCTGACCGAGGCGGAGTTCGGGCGCGACATCGCCCTCGCCACCGCCACGCTCTATCCGGCGGCGCGCGCGAACCGGCTCTTCTGGACCCCCGAGAATCCGAACCTGATCGCGGCGACCCTCACCCTGCTCGACGGCGAGACGACCATCGACGAGGTGGGGAGCTATGCGGGGCTCCGCAGCATCGGGATCACGCAGGGGCGCTTCGAGCTCAACGGACGCCCCTACTATCAGCGCCTCGTCCTCCAGCAGGGCTACTGGCCGGAGTCGCACCTCGCCGCGCCGAGCGCCGCCGCGCTCCGCCGCGAGGCCGAACTGGTCAAGGAACTCGGCTTCAACGGCGTGCGGATCCATCAGAAGGTCGAGGATCCGCGCTTCCTCTTCTGGTGCGATCGCCTCGGTCTCCTCGTCTGGGGGGAGATGGCGAACGCCTTCCTCTTCTCGACGACCGCCGTGGAGCGCCTGACGCGCGAATGGCTCGCTGTCCTGCAACGCGACTACAGCCACCCCTGCATCGTGACCTGGATGCCGCTGAACGAGAGCTGGGGTGTCCCGGCCCTGCCGCGCGACCCGGCCCAGCAGCATTACGTCCAGGCGCTCTACCACCTGACGCGCGCGCTCGACACCACGCGCCCGGTCATCGGCAACGACGGTTGGGAGCACCTGGCGAACGATATCTGGGGCATCCACGACTATACGCCGCGCGGCGCGACCCTCCTCGCGCGCTACGGGACGCCGGAGGCGCTCGCCCGCCGCCTCGACGGGACCGATCCCGCGCCGCAGAGCCACATCGTGGCCCTGGAGGGCGTGGCACACACCGGGCAGCCGGTCATGCTGACGGAGTTCGGCGGCATCACCTTCGCCCCAGCGGGGGGCGAGCGTTGGTTCGGCTACGACACCGTCCCCGACGCGGCGGAGTACCTGGCGCGCTACCGCGAATATATCGAGGCGATCCTCGCCTGCCCGACCATCTTCGGCTTCTGCTACACCCAGTTCACCGACACCGCGCAGGAGACGAACGGCCTGCTCACCGCCGATCGTCGCCATAAGCTCGACCCGGCCACGATCCGCGCGATCAACTCCGCGCCCTCGCAAGCGTTACCCGCCGAGATCGTCCACCAGATTCAGCGGAAGGTGGAGGCGGAGCAGGGATGAGTCGGCGGTCGGCGGTCGGCGGTCGGCAGAAACTATGAGCTTCGGCGCCCCAGCCCGGTCCGCGCAGGCGGACTTCGCCGGTGCCATCTATGGCTGCCCGCAGCCGGGGGTTAAAACCCCCGGCGGCAGCGGCACCGCCACCACCCTCACCCCCCGCCCCCCGCTCCCCATCCGAGGAGCGGGGCTATCGCCGTTACGGGCGATCATCTTTTCTGACAAAGGCGGATAACACTGCCTTTGCACCTCTCCAGTCCCCGGCGGGGGCTTCGCGACGGCGCAGCCGCCCTTCGCCGGGGGTGGCTGCCCTCACTACCAACTGCCACCTACCGTTTCTCCTTCGCCGCGTGCCGACCGCGCCCGTTCGTCGCTCGTTCCGCTGGCCGACGACCGACGAGCAGCAATTCTTCTTCCGACTCCGCATCCTCGCGGCGGCGCGGCTCGCGAGTCGGCGATTGGAGGACGTGGTAGCGATCGTTCTCGGCGATCGTCTCGACCGAGTTGAAGGTTTCTTGCATCGCTCGCTCGTAGCGGATGAAGGCGTTGGCGACCAACACCAGGCGTCCGCGCGGGGTCAGCAGCTCGCGTGCCCCGGCGATGAATGCCCCCGCCGCGTCGCAATCGACCGCCTTGCCGGTGTGGAAAGGCGGATTCGTCACGATCAGGTCGTAGCGCTCGCCCGCCACCGCCATCAGCGCATCGCTCGGCAGGACGCGCGCGTTGGTGAGGCCGAGGTCCGCGACGTTGCGCCCCGCCGCCGCGACCGCCAGCAGGCTGTTATCGATCAGATCGACCTGGGCCGCCCCGGCGCGCGCCGCCGCGATCCCGAGCGCGCCCCAGCCGCAGCCGGCATCCAACACCCGCTCACCGGCGCGGAACTGCGCGCTGGCGAGGAGGAACGCCGTCCCGGTATCGAGGCGGTCGTAAGAGAAGATCCCGGCGAGGCTGGCGATCCGCGTGCGCGTCCCGGCGAGGTTGACCGACGCCTCGGCCCAGGTACCGGGCGCGATCCCCGGCTCGCCCGCCCACTCTGGCGGGGTATGCCCCTCCGCCAGCGTCGCCACCGCGACGCGATTGTGGTCGCGATAGGCGAGGGTCGCGGACTGCCCGCAGAGCGCCTTCGCATCGGAGATGATCGACTCGATCCCCTCCGCCTTCGGCCCCGCCACGTACAGCTGCCCGCCCGGCTTGAGGGCGTGCCCCGCCAACGCCAGCCAGCGACGCGCGAACTTGCGCCCGGCGGGAGCCTCCAGCACCACCACATCGAAACTCGCCGCCTCGGGTAACTCCGTGAGCGGGTCGCCGCTCACGCGCGCATTGGCGATGCCGTTCGCCGCCAGCGTCTGCGGTGCCAGCGTGGTCGCGGTGTAGCTGGCATCGACTAGCAGCACCTCGCCCTGCGGCACCGCGCGCGCCAGCGCCACGCCCAGCGCCCCATGCCCGCAACCGAGTTGCAGGACGCGCGCATCCGGCGGGAGCATGATCGACTCCGCCAGCAGATTCGTCGCCGGGCTGATCCCATCCCAATTGGCGAAGCCCGCCTTCGTGAAGACGCGCAACGCCGCGCCGCGCAGGGTCGCGTTGAACTCGACCGATCGGTGATATGGATGCGTCGCGAATGTCCCGCTCATCGAACTCCTTTGGCGGGGTCGTGAGTCGTGGGTCGTGAGTCGCGAGAAAGTGGCCTCTTCACAGCACCATGCCTTCCTACCTCGCCCAAACCCTCCGACAATGCAACCCTGGCCGCTACTGACTGCTGATCACTGCCTACTGTCCACTCACGGTATAGTATACTGAGTCCCATTCCTGCGCCCCTAAAGGCGGAAAGGGGGTGCGGCGTTGCACAGCGCGGAAGGAACGGAGTACCATGACCATCGCCCCCGATACGGATACCCGCGAGCAGTCGTCGGACCCGGACGAGCCGATCGTCCCGGAAGACGGCAACGGCAAGCACTATTCCCTCTGGACGATCGGCTGCCAGATGAACGAGTCCGAGTCGGCACAGGTCGGCGCGGCGCTCGAACTGGCCGGATATCGCCCCGCAGCGACCGAGCGGGACGCCGATATCATCGTCCTCAACTCCTGCGTCGTGCGCGCCTCGGCGGAGCAGAAGGTTGTCGGCAAGCTCGGTGCGCTGCAACAACTGAAGCGCAAGAACCCGGACCTCAAGATCGCCCTCACCGGCTGCATGGTCACCGGGCAGGAAGCGCAACTGACGAAGCAGTACCCGCACGTCGACCTCTTCTTCCGCCCCTCGGCGGTAGAGCGGTTGGTCGAGATCGTCCCCGAACTCGCAGGGGTCGAGGACGATCTGACCGAGCTGCCGCACTATTACGGCGCGGAGGAGCAGCAGGGCAAGGTGACGGCGTTCATGCCGATCATCTTCGGTTGCAACTACGTCTGCTCCTACTGCATCATCCCCTACCGCCGTGGCAAGGAGCGCAGCCGCCCGCTGCAATCGATCGTCGGCGAGAGCTGGATGATGGCGAAGCGCGGCGTGCGCGAGATCACCCTGCTCGGGCAAACGGTCAACGCCTACGGCCACGACCTCCCCGGCGAGTTGGACCTCGCCGATCTGCTGACGGCGATCGATAGCGTGGAGGGGATCGAGCGGATCCGCTTCCTCACCTCGCACCCCCAGAAGATGACGACGAAGCTGATCCGCGCGGTGGCCGATCTGCCGCACGTCTGCGAGCACATCAATCTGCCGGTCCAGGCGGGGCACGATTACACCCTCCAGCGGATGCGCCGCAATTACACCACGGACGACTATCGCCGCGTGATCCACGAGATCCGCGAGACGATCCCGAACGTGACGATCGCCACCGACATCATCGTCGGCTTCGCGGGCGAGACCGAGGAGCACTTCCAGGGGACAATGGAGCTCCTGGCGGAACTGGAGCTCGATGTCGTCCACGTCGCGATGTATTCGCCGCGCCCGAAGACGATCTCCAGCCGTTGGGATGACGATGTCCCCCAGGAGGAGAAGCACCGCCGTCACCAGGCGGTCGAGACGCAGCAGGTGGCGATCGCCGCGCGCAAGAAGGGCGCGCTCCTCAACGGCGTCCACGAAATCCTGGTGGATGGGCAACAGAAGGGGCGCTGGCGCGGACGGACGCGCGGCAACCAGCTCATCTTCTTCGATGCGCCCGGCACCGAGCAGGAATGGCTCGGCAAACTCGTCGATATCCGCGTGACGGAGACGCACTCCTGGCACGCGATCGGACAGATCGAGGGAAGTACGGAGTAGGAAGTACGAAGTACGGACCGAGACGGTCATAATTTCGTACTTCGTCGTTCGTACTTCGTACTTCATCATGGGGGCAGGATGACCGCATTCAGCGTAGAGGAACAGTCACGGCGCAAGCGGATGCAGATCCAGCAGGCGCAGCAGTTGGCGGCGAGCGGCGAATGGCAGGCTGCGCTCGAGCTGAACAACGACTTCCTGAAAGAGAACCAAAACGACGTCGCGGCCCTCAATCGCCTCGGGAAAGCGCTGTCGGAGTTGGGGCGCTACGGCGAGGCCCACGTCTCCTACAGCAAGTCGCTCGAACTCGATCCGGCGAACCAGATCGCGCGGCGCAATTTGCAGCGCCTGGAGCCGTTGAAGGATCAGGAGGGCGGCGACGCCCAGGCGGCGGAGCGGCGGCGCACCCAGGCGCGGCAGTCGATGTTCATCGAGGAGATCGGCAAGACGCGCGTCGTCGAACTGGTGGAACTGGCCGACAACACCACCCTTGGCAAGATGACGTCCGGCGATCAGGTCGAACTGCGGGTCGAGGGGCGCAAGATCGTCCTCTATAGCGAGGACGGACTCCGCATCGGGCGGCTCGACGCGCGCCTCGCGCAGCGGCTGCTGCTGCTGATCGAGGGGGGCAACCGCTACAGCGCGGCGGTGACCGCTGTCGAGGCCGGGATGCTCCGCGTGATCGTCCGCGAGACGTATCAGCACCCGTCGTTGGCCGGGCGTCTCTCCTTCCCGGTGGGCAACAAGCCCGCTGCCCCGCGCGCCTACACCCGCGCGACCGCCAGCCTCTATGGCCCAGAAGATCAGGACTTCCTCAGCGATGACGACGACGCAGACGACAACGACAACGACGACAACGACGAAGAAGAGTTCAACGAGGCCGACGACACGACGCCGGATGACACCGAGGAAGAGCAGACGGTCTAGCGACCGAGCACCTTTCTCATTCGCACACGATGATGCCCGCGCGGTCGTTACCGCGCGGGCATCCTCCTTGGCACACCACAGCGCCACGCAGAATACTCGGCCCTGCGCCGTAGCCCCGGTCCCCGGAGGGGACTCGTGGCCGCAGCCTTCATGGGTACAGGGTGCCCTTCAGGGGGAGTGGCTGCCCTCTGGGGGGGGGGCCTCCGGGGCAGCGGCTACCCTCCGGGGTACTTCAGTCCCGGTCCCCAGCGGGCCAAGCATAGTGCTCTTTGCTGTAACCCGCCACACCAGGAAGCGACGCCCCCGACGATGGTCGGGGGCGTCGCTGCAGCAGCATCCTCGCGTCGGAACCGCCGGACTCAGCGAAGGATGAACAGTATCACCAGCAGGACGACGAGCAGGACCGCCGCGATCACCACGAGGCGCACCAGATCGGCACGGATGTAGGAGTATTCCTGATCGCGCGTCATGAATGCCCGCCGCCGCGTCGTGGCGACCGCGCTCAGATCGACTTGCCCTGCGGCATCGGTCGGCACCACAGCACGGCGCGTCGCCGTCTCCGTCATCGCCTGCTGCGCCGCGAGCGCCTTCAACTGCGCGCGATTGAGTCCGCTACGCCGCTGCGCCGGACCAGCTTGCGCCACCATCTTGCGTGCCACCGTCTGTCTCGCTCCTCATGATCGTGCGCCAGGGATCGGCCCCCAGCACACTCGCCCATCAGCGCCAATCATCGACCCAATACTTCGCCTCGATCGGCTCCTGCCCCGGCTTGCCCTGCCCCGCCGTCCCGGCTTCCGCGTAGGCGCGGCGGGTATCCTCGCGCAGGCCCAGCGACACCGCGTGTTCGTCCACGATCTCCCGTGGCGACCAGCGGACCAGCAGCGTGATCAGCGCCACCGCCACCGCGATCACACTCAGGTCGTCGAGCTGCCCCAGGCCGAGGATGAAATCGGGGATTAGGTCGATCGGCGATACGAGGTAGATCAGCGCGCCCGCCGGGATGAGCCATTTCGGCAAAGCCGGGACGCGCGGATCGCGCAACAGGCGCCACCCGAGCCGAAAACGCTCGATCACGCTGAAATCGACGCTGCCGAGTGGTCGTCGTGCCATGTTCCGCTCCTCGTGCCGCTATGCCGCACAGTATACCTAGCTGCTGACCCTCACCGCAAAGGCAGTGCCACAAGGGTACATATCATGTACGGTAAAACGGGTCATCCGGCTACATTCGGCCAGGGCCGTAGAAAGCCTGTGGGCGGTGGGAGGTGCTCGTCCCCACCGCCCGGCACGAGCGGCACAACCGCGCGGATCAGCGACCGCGCCCCTCCGCGAGGTTCGAGAAGGTGGCGAGGCCGGGGTAACGCGCCGCCGCGCCCAACTCCTCCTCGATCCGCAGCAGGCGGTTGTACTTCTCCACGCGGTCCATGCGGGCGGGCGCACCGGTCTTGATCTGCCCCGCATTCGTCGCCACGGCGAGGTCGGCAACGGTGGTGTCGCAGGTCTCACCGCTGCGATGCGAGATCACGGCGGTATAGTTGTTCCGCTGCGCCAGCGCGATCGCCTCGAATGTCTCGGTCAGCGTGCCGATCTGGTTCACCTTGATCAGGATCGAGTTGCCGACGCCGCGCGCGATCCCCTCGCTGAGGCGGGCGGTATTGGTCACGAAGAGGTCGTCGCCGACGAGCTGCACGCGGTCGCCGACCCGCTCGGTCAGCGCGCGCCAGGTCTCCCAATCGTCCTCAGCCACGCCATCCTCGATCGAGATGATCGGGTATTCGTGGATCCACCCGGCGTAGAGGTCCACCAGCTCCGCGCCGGTGTAGGTGACCCCTTCGCCCTTCAGGACGTACTTGCCACCCGCGAAGAACTCCGAGGAAGCGGGGTCGATGGCGATGCGGATCTGCGCGCCCGGCCTGTAGCCGGCCTTCTCGATCGCCGCGACGATCACTTCCAGCGCGGCGCGGTTCGAGCTGAGGCTCGGCGCGAAGCCCCCCTCGTCGCCGACGTTGGTGGCGAGCCCCTGCCCGTGCAGCACGCCCTTGAGCGCGTGGTAGATCTCGGTCCCCCAGCGCAGCCCCTCCCGGAAGGACGGTGCGCCGACCGGCATGACCATGAACTCCTGCATGTCCACGCTGGACCCTTCGGCGTGCTTGCCGCCGTTGAGGATGTTCATCATCGGCACCGGCAGGGTCCGCGCGCTCAGCCCGCCGAGATGGCGGTAGAGGGGCAGCCCGAGCGAGGTCGCCGCCGCCACCGCCGTCGCCAGCGAGACGCCGAGGATCGCGTTCGCCCCGAGCCGACCCTTGTTCGGCGTGCCATCGAGCGCGATCATCGCCGCGTCGAGCGCGACCTGCGCGCGCGCATCCATGCCGACAACGCTATCGGCGATCTCGTCGTTGACGAAGCCGACCGCCTTGCTGACGCCCTTGCCGCCATACCGCCCCGTAGCGCCGTCGCGTAGCTCCACCGCCTCGTGTGCGCCGGTGGACGCGCCGGACGGGACAGCCGCGCGGCCCAGCGTGCCATCTTCGAGGATGACATCGACTTCCACGGTCGGGTTGCCGCGCGAGTCCAAGATCTCGCGCCCGATCACATCGGCGATGACGACCATCTTCTTCGCTCCTCATTTTCTTCGGTGCATGCAGTGCCAATCCGGGACGATTATGGTGCAGGGCGGGGGGTTGGGTCAATCTCTGGCGGGTGGGCGGAGTGGGCGGCGGAGTGGGCGAAAGTGGGCCGGTGGGCGAGTGCGTTGTCGGCCTGAGCAATCCCGATCGTTCCCCGCATACAGCAGGCCCGAAACGAGCGCCTGAACCGCAGCGCGTGTGGGAGGGACACAGCGGGCGTGGGCTGCCGAGGGGTTGAGCCCCCCGGCTGCCACGAAGTACCCATGAAGGGCATACTACACCCGTGAAGGGCACAATGTCCGCCTGCGCGGACCGGGCGGGTATGGTGAGCGGTCTGTGATGCTCAGCGACGCTGCGGTTTAGTGCTGCGTTGCACGGTATACGTGGCGGGGTGGCCGGAGCCACCCCCGCCCTCCCCTGGAGGAAAGGGTCGCCGCCGCAGCGGCGGGGAGCGGTCAGCCCCACGCCGTTACCCCGCACGTATTCGTAAAACAGACTATTTAGTCAGCCGCTAATGCGAGCACTCGGGACGTATGGGGCAGAGACAGCGCGCCGCCAGATCGGCTACCATCGCGGGGTAAGGAACTGTTGGTGCGTAGCGCGACCAACACATGCCGCCGCGCCGCTGAATGTGCTACCGAGGGAAGAAACCGATGGAATCGCGCATCGAACCGATCGTCTGCCACTACGGGGCCGATGGGCGCGTCATGTCGTATTATGTCGATGCGCCCTGCCCTACGTTGATCGACACCGGCAGCGCGGCGCACCCCGAGGGGGCCATCCGCACCGCGCTCCAGGCGCGCGGGACCGATCTGGCCGCGCTCGGGGCGATCATCAATACGCACGGGCATTGGGACCATGCGGGCGGCAACGCGGCGACGGTCGCGGCCTCCGGCGCGGGCGTGCTGATCCACGAGTTCGGCGCGCCCTTCCTCTTCGATCATCGCGCGCACCTCGACGGGTATTACACCGAGGCGCAACGCGCCTTGGAGCAACCGGCACTCGACGCGGCCCAGCGCGCGAAGTTCCCGACGATCTTCGGGGCGGAGATGGTGCCAGGGCGACTCCTGCGCGATGGCGACCGGATCGATCTCGGCGACGGCGTGATCTTGCAGATCATCCACGTCCCCGGCCATTCCGAGGACGCGATCGCGCTGTGGTGGGAGCGCGAGGGCGTCCTCTTGGCCGGGGACGCGGCGCAGGGCACCGGCGCGCGACCCGGCGCGGGGCCGCTCTACTTCGCCACGATCGTGCAGGCGCGCGCGAGCATCGCCCGCCTGCGCGCGATCCCTTTCCGCACGCTCCATACGTCGCATTTCTTCGGACGGACCAGCACGACGGAGCGCCAAGCCAGCTACGATGCCGCCGCAGGGCGTGACTTCCTGGACGAGAGCATCGCCGCGCTCGATCGGGTGACCGAGGCGCTGCGGGTGGCCCTGCGGGAGAACCCCGAGGAAGCGACCTTCTCGCTCCTCGCGCGCGCCGCGACCGAGCACCTGATCGCCAGCACCACCTGGGGGCTCGTCGCCGATCCGCTCACCGGCGTCCCGGACAATCTCGCCCCGACCCTCTATCGCCTCTGGCAGGAGCTCGAGTGGTAAGTCGGCGAACGGCGAGCGACACAGGATGACCGAGCGCGACGCGGTCGCCACAGGACGCCAACGCCCCCGCGCAACCCCCACCGCGCACGGCCCACCGACGCGATAGGCAGCGCGCGTCACTTGCCCCGCGTCATGCGCGCCCGAATCAGACCCCTGCCGAACTCTCGCGAATAGGATCCGCCGCCGCAAACCCTGCGGGATCGCGCACCCCTGCGCGCGCATCATGCGCCACATCCGGTTGCTACGCTGCACCGGCCGGTGATGATACCGGCGGGCGCATGCATTGTGGTAGGGAATATCTTGTCGCGTGCCGCTGTGATCGTGCGAGCACAGGAGTATCCGTGCTGTCGCTTTCGTACGCGCCTTTTGCGGTTAACGATGCCCTCGTTGCCCGATATGACATAAACACACAATTCCGCTTTTCCCCGATCAGGAAAGGGTATTTTTGCGCTTGTCGCGTTGATAATCTCCGGTAACGTCGCGCGTTCTCCCCCCCTGTTCAGCCCCATAAGGCTGTGGTAGTATAGGGACGAAGTTCGCCGGGACTGTTCGGACAGGGGGGCCGCCAAGGGACGCAAGTCCTCTCCTCACTGTGCGAGACTATCTCGGAGCCCGCCGGAACGTCAAAGATTTTGGAAGTTAAGGATGCGCTCGTGACGAATCGCAAGTGCGGGACGTGTCGCTTCTACGAAGTCGGCGCGCAGCAGACACACGGCTGGTGCCGCAACCCTGCCTACCCGCGCCGTGACGACGTGGCCTTGCTGCGGAACGACGAACTCGCCTGCCGCAGCGGCTGGGGCAAGGATTTCTGGGCACTGCGTGGTGCCGGTGATGGTGCCGCCGAGCCGATTAGCCCATTGATTGATGAAACGACACAGCCGATCCCGGTGCCGATCGGCACCGGGATCGGCGAACACCAGGTGCCCGCACTCGCCGCCGCCGCACCGCCGACGCCCGCCGCCACGGGCATACCACCGCGCCACGCCGCGCGTCAGGACGGCGTGGCAGGGGCACCGCACACCGTCAGCACCCCCGCCAGGGTGCTGACGCCCGCGCCGAAGGATGGGACGATGAAGACTACCCCGCCACTCAGCGGGCACCCCGAGTTGAACGAACTCGGGGTGCCGATCCGCTCACCGAAGCGCTCGTCCGTCGCCGAAGCACATCGCCGGGCGATGGAACGGCGCGCGCAGGAGCGCCAGACGAAGGAGGATCAGGATCGCCTGGCCTCCCAGGCGGCACTCAAGCAGGCCGATGCGGACCGTGAGCAGCAGTTACTCACGAAAGTGACGGAGCCCGCGCCGGAGGAGCGCCCGATCAACGGGGGGCTGAACGATTTCGGGCCCCCCCCCCTATCGCCGAGCAAACCGCCCATCGTCAACACGCCGCGAGAAGAGCACACCGCGCCGAAGCGTGAACTCAACCGCGTGGCGAGCGGCGCCACGAAGCGCGAACTCACACGGCCAGATATCGCCGCGCCGACCTTGCCCCGCCCGGTGCCCACACCCGTGGCGACCAGGGACGAGGCCGTGGATGTCATCATCTCGACCGGCGAGCAACCCAAGGAGCTCCCGAAGGCACCAATCATCGCCCCTGCTTTCACCCCGGACACGAACACGCCGCAGCAAGCGGAACGCAACGGCTTCCGCAGCTTCGATGCCGTGCCGGAGCCTCCGCTGGAGGTGCCACCGGTGTCGGCAGCGGTGAATACGCCGCTACCGCAGCAGATCACGCCGGTCAAGGAACCGCGCCAGGCTCCCTATTGGGATCAGCCAGGGGTGTTGAAAGGCTTCGGTCGTTTTCGCTCGGATACAGCCCTCGCTGCCGCGCCGGACCGCACCAGGGATGGTCAGCCGGTACGCAAGGTAGGGCGGCAAACACTGGGCGAGCCGAAGCCGACGAGTACCCGCGCGATCAAGCCGCTGGGCGGGTCGCTGCTCAACACGTCGGCGGTCGAGGAGGCGCGCGAGATCGCGCCGCCGACGCGCCCGGCCACGCCGGTGGAGGTCCAGCAAACGATCATTGCGCCACCGCCACCGCCACCAGCCGATCCTGCACCGCGCCAGATCGATGAGTCGTTGCTGCGTCAATTGGAGAATGGCTGGCAGGCGCAACAGCTCGAAGTGCACACGGGGCAGCGCTGCGGCACCTGTCGCTTCTTCCAGCCAACGGAGCTGGGGCGCGGATCGTGCAACTGCCCCTTCGCGCCGGTCCATCGTCAGCAGACCGAGTCCGAAGGACTTCCTTGCGCGACCGCCCTGGGTGTCTGGTGGGCCACCCCCGACGAAGGCTGGTTGGAGCGCGCCGAACGCCGCCCGCGTCGCGCCACACCGCTGCTCGATGCACTGTTGCGGGAGCGCGAGGCGATGGAGCCGTTGCGCGCGGCCCCGCCCCTGCGCAGGGGCGCACGGTAATCCTGTCCATATAGCCTGTCCGTATACAAAGAA